>ERZ772816.756-NODE-756-length-33963-cov-6.617023_pt1 | contig 33963 bp, 26 predicted proteins | sample MGYA00511359_ERZ772816 | MGnify/ENA primary metagenome ERZ772816 (study PRJEB29015, sample SAMEA2737710) | human gut metagenome | biome: human gut; feature: human-associated habitat; material: faeces | place: China | collected 2012 ...
AGAACGTATGGCGTCAGGCTGATACCTACAATGTACCGCGTATGGCATTCATCAACAAGATGGATATCCTGGGTGCAAACTTCTATGGCTGTGTAGAGCAGATCAAGACCAGACTTGGTAAGAATGCTATCTGTTTACAGCTTCCGATCGGCAAGGAAGATGATTTCAAGGGAATTATCGACCTGTTCGAGATGAAAGCATACATCTACAATGATGATAAGGGTGAGGACATTAGCATCCTTGATATCCCGGAGGATATGAAGGATGACGCTGAGCTTTACCACACCGAGCTGGTAGAGAAGATCTGCGAGCTGGACGACGATCTGATGATGGCTTACCTTGAGGGTGAAGAGCCGTCTGTAGATGAGTTAAAGAAAGTATTAAGAAAAGCAACCTGCGAGTGTCAGGCAATCCCGGTATGTTGTGGTACTGCATACAGAAATAAGGGTGTTCAGAAGCTCCTGGATGCAATCATCGAGTTCATGCCGTCTCCGCTTGACATCCCGCCGATCAAGGGTGTTGACCTGGATGGCAACGAGACTGTAAGACATTCTTCCGACGAAGAGCCGTTCTCTGCTCTTGTATTCAAGATCATGACCGACCCGTTCGTAGGTAAGCTGGCTTACTTCCGTGTGTACTCAGGTGTTATGAACTCCGGTTCATACGTACTGAATGCAACAAAGGACAAAAAAGAGCGTGTTGGACGTATCCTTCAGATGCATGCCAACAAGCGTCACGAGCTGGAAAAGGTTTACTCCGGTGATATCGCAGCAGCGATCGGATTCAAGTTCTCCACCACAGGTGATACTATCTGTGATGAGCAGCATCCGGTAATCCTGGAGTCCATGGAGTTCCCGGAGCCGGTTATCGACATCGCTATCGAGCCGAAGACCAAAGCTGGTCAGGACAAGATGGGCGAGGCTCTTGCAAAACTGGCAGAGGAGGATCCGACCTTCCGTGCTTATACAAACAAAGAGACTGGTCAGACAATCATCGCTGGTATGGGCGAGCTCCATCTGGAGATTATCGTAGACCGTCTGCTTCGTGAGTTCCACGTTGAAGCTAACGTAGGTGCTCCGCAGGTAGCTTACAAAGAGACCTTCACAAAGGCTGTAGATGTAGACAGCAAGTATGCAAAACAGTCTGGTGGTCGTGGTCAGTACGGTCACTGTAAGGTACACTTCACTCCGATGGATCCGAACGGCGAAGAGACCTTCAAGTTTGAGTCCAGCGTTGTCGGCGGTGCTATCCCGAAAGAGTACATCCCGGCTGTAGGCGAAGGTATCGAAGAGGCTGCTAAGGCAGGTATCCTCGGCGGATTCCCGGTACTCGGCGTTCACGCTGACGTATACGATGGTTCCTACCATGAGGTCGACTCTTCTGAGATGGCTTTCCATATCGCAGGTTCCATGGCATTCAAGGATGCTATGCGTAAAGGTAACCCGGTACTGCTTGAGCCGATCATGAAGGTTGAGGTAACCATGCCGGAAGAGTATATGGGTGATATCATCGGTGATATCAACTCTCGTCGTGGTCGTATCGAGGGTATGGAAGACATCGGCGGCGGCAAGCTGGTTAAGGCTTATGTTCCGCTGGCAGAGATGTTCGGTTATTCTACCGACCTTCGTTCCAGAACTCAGGGACGTGGTAACTACTCCATGTTCTTTGAGAAATATGAGCAGGTTCCGAAGAGCGTTCAGGAGAAAGTTCTTGCTGGAAAAGCTGAGAAATAATTAAAAATGTAACTATATTGCCTTTTCCGGGCAGATAACTGCCCGGAAAAGCAATATTAGGCTTGAAAAAACGGCTCTAATCGAATATAATTAGAGTCAGCCTAACATAAATTGAGATACCCGTATTGGGTGTAAATTAAGGAGGACGTCTTAAAATGGCAAAAGCAAAGTTTGAAAGAACTAAACCGCATTGTAACATTGGTACTATCGGACACGTAGACCATGGTAAAACAACCCTGACAGCAGCTATCACAAAAGTTTTGGCTGCAAGAGTAGCTGGTAACACAGCTGAGAACTTCGAGGATATCGATAAAGCTCCGGAAGAGAGAGAGCGTGGTATTACTATCTCTACTGCACACGTTGAGTATCAGACAGAGAAGAGACATTACGCACACGTTGACTGCCCAGGACATGCTGACTACGTTAAGAACATGATCACTGGTGCTGCTCAGATGGATGGCGCTATTCTGGTTGTAGCTGCTACCGATGGTGTTATGGCTCAGACAAGAGAGCACATCCTGCTTTCCCGTCAGGTAGGCGTACCGTACATCGTAGTATTCATGAACAAGTGCGATATGGTAGACGATCCGGAGCTGCTTGAGCTGGTTGAGATGGAGATCAGAGACCTGCTGAACGAGTACGAGTTCCCGGGCGATGACACACCGATCATCCAGGGTTCTGCTCTGAAGGCTCTTGAAGATCCGAACGGCGAGTGGGGCGACAAGATCATGGAGCTCATGGACGCTGTAGATTCCTACATTCCGGATCCGGTACGTGCTACTGATAAGCCGTTCCTGATGCCAATCGAGGACGTATTCACCATCACAGGTCGTGGTACTGTTGCTACCGGCCGTGTTGAGCGTGGTACTCTGAAACTGAACGATGAGGTTGAGATCGTTGGTATTCACGAGGAGACTCGTAAGACTGTTGTAACTGGTATCGAGATGTTCCGTAAGCTGCTTGATCAGGCTGAGGCTGGTGATAACATCGGTGCTCTGCTTCGTGGTGTTCAGAGAACTGACATCCAGCGTGGTCAGTGTCTGGTTAAACCGGGCTCTGTAAAATGCCATAAGAAATTTACTGCTCAGGTTTACGTTCTGACAAAAGACGAGGGTGGTCGTCATACTCCGTTCTTCAACAACTATCGTCCGCAGTTCTACTTCAGAACCACTGACGTAACAGGCGTTTGTGAGTTACCGGCTGGTACCGAGATGTGTATGCCGGGCGACAACGTAGAGATGACTGTAGAGCTGATTCATCCGGTAGCTATGGAGCAGGGTCTTCGTTTCGCTATCCGTGAGGGCGGCCGTACAGTAGGATCTGGTAGAGTTGCTACTATCATCGAGTAATCAATGAATTAAACAAAGGTGCTTCTTGTATGCGCAGCAGGCAAGAAGATGTACCGTATATATATTATAAAGTCGCTTCCAGGAAGCGCATTGTGTCCAGACGTAAGAGATACCCCGGAACCGTAAGGTTTCCGGGGTTTTTCTGTTGTTTCATAGGAAATTGCGTTCTATGAAACAACAAACGCTCCGCGAGGATGCGTACTCGCGCGAAGCAGAAACATGTCGCAAGCGACCGCGCGAGACGCCCGAATGTGTCAAGGTACATTCTTTTTCACAGAATTTCAGCCTTTTACGCATTGTCGGTTGCCAGAAGTCCGGCGGCACGCAGGTTGGCAAGAAGTTCATTGAAGCGTTCAACGACATCTTCAGCACTTGTTGCATCTGCGACGGGAGCAGCGGCGGTAACGGTGGCGGCGGGACCGGTAGGACCTGTAGCGCCGGTAGGACCCGTTGCGCCGGTAGCTCCTGTAGCGCCGACAGCTCCTGCAGCGCCGGTAGGACCTGTAGCGCCAGTCGGCCCCGCAGCGCCGGTAGCTCCTGTAGCGCCAGTTGGGCCGGTAGCGCCGTCAGCCCCGGTCGGCCCAGTCGGCCCCGCAGCGCCGTCAGCGCCAGCCGGCCCAGTCGGACCCGTAGCGCCCGCAGCCCCGTCAGCGCCAGCCGGCCCAGCCGGACCCGCAGCGCCGGTAGCGCCGGTCGGCCCAGTCGGACCAACAGCCCCGGTAGTGCCGGTCGGCCCAGTCGGCCCCGCCGCCCCGTCAGCGCCAGCCGGCCCAGCTGGACCCGCAGGACCGGTAGCGCCGGTCGGCCCGGTCGGCCCAGTCGGCCCAGCCGGACCCGTAGCGCCGTCCAGTCCATCGAGTCCGGCAGCACCAGTGGGACCGACAGGTCCGATCGGTCCGGGGCAGCCGCGCGGTCCTATGGGACCGGGACGACAGCAGTTGTAGGGTTCAAAAGAACCGGGACAGCCGCGATCGCGTCCATAGCCTCCATAGCCGTTATTTTCACAGTCATTATCATCAAAATAGTAGGGAAAATTACATGAATGACGAAACATAAAAAACTCCTTTCCAGATTTAGGACATCCATCCTGATGTAGTATATGTGTGCGATGAAAGAGATGTGCATTAGCAGAAAAGGGCTGGGAAATTGAGGGCTGGGAACTGTGGAATATTATAAGTGTGGAAGACGGTAAGAATGAATGTAGGAAGTGAGGATACCGCTGGATGGAACGACTCCCAGTCCGCCGCTCAGACCACCGCAGAGGTCGGAGAGAATGTCACAAGATAGGTAATCAGTTTGTTTTATGGTTTGAGGATATGGTTTGAAAGTATTCTTCATTTGTCAAAACCGCCGGAGAATCCGGGCGGATTTTTTTTGTTTCCTTATGATAATACAGTGCCTTATCATAGTTTCCCATCCGATCATAGCAGACGCATAGCTGGATTAAAGGAATGAAATCATAGTAATCGGCTTCGATAAAGGCATTTGGATGATATTCTGGTCGGTCTTTGAGGGCAAGCTGGTACCAGAAAACAGCCTGGGAAATTTCTCCGAGGGAAAGTTTCAACCGTCCGATCTCACAGCAGGTTTTAGCACGTGGGCGGTCGTAGAGAAAACTCTGGAACAGAGAAAGCTGGCTGGCAGCCGTATTTCTGAGCATTTCATGGCAGCGCGCCAGAAGCAGACAGGCGTCCGCCTTATTTTCATACCACCCGTCCGGTTCGTTTAGGAAATGTTCCAGAACCGGGCGGGCTTTTTCGTATTGTTTGTGGTCGATGAGTTCGCGGGCGTAGTAGTATTGATGGCGCGGATCGAGCAGTTCGCCGTCTGCAAGCATTGTTTCATAGATTTTCAGGTTCCGGTCAGAATGGGTGAGAGCGGAAGCAGGCTTCCGGTGTTCGATCTGAATAGGAGAATAGAGAATTCTGCCGCGTGGCGCGATGGCTTCGTGGACGCGTCCTTTCCAGCGAAAATGCCGGTCCGTTCGCAGAATCCGTTCGCGATCGTAGGTAAATGCAGGTGTGCCGTCCGGCTGGAATCCAGCGATGTATTTCATCATGACAATGTCGGGCTGCGGGGATTTGCTTAAAGTTTCTTTCAACTTTAAAATCGCTGTAATCGATTCTGCGGGAACGACATCGTCGGCGTCGAGCCACATCCAGTATTCGGTTGTGACCTTTTCACAGATGAAATTGCGCGCGGCGGCGAAATCATCGTTCCACGGGTAGTGATAAATATGTTTGGTGTATTGCCGGGCGATTTCTACAGTTCGATCGGTGGAACCGGTGTCGGCGACGAGGATTTCATCCGCAAATTGTATGGCAGATGCTAAAACACGCGTCAAAACGGCTTCTTCATTTTTGACGATCATACATAGGCTGAGGCGGATCATGGGATCTCCAAAATCAATATCAAATTGATATTAATATATGAAAGAAGTTTTTAGATGTGTACAGACATTATATATATAATTATATAAGGATAAACAGGAGAAAAGTAACGTACTTTTCTCCTGAAATGATGGCTGCAATTCACGCTGCGCTATTTAACAGCACTTGAAAAAAATATTATAGAGCTTCGAAAAAAGCATCGGTCAATTTCTGTATATTCAGATACGGGTTCTCATAATCAAAACTACGCATCCGTCCCTTGGCAGCCAGAACACCGAGCTGGATCGGCTCAGCGATATCCGAATTGAGCCGATCATCGAGCATACCGCTGATGAAACCGCCGGCAAAGGAATCACCGGCGCCGGTATCGTTGTTTAGCTGGTACTGGTAGAGCTTTTTGTGGCGGACTGTGCGGATCTGACATACGCCGTCCTTAAAATGGATCAGCTCATGGCGGTCATCGTGCTTGACAATGAGGGTGCGGGTGGGATCCGGGTTGATCGCAGAAAAATACTCACAGAGGTTCGCGTAGAGCGGACGGGCGCTGCGGGCATTGAAGCCGAGGTTTTTCTTTTCGGATTTATTTAAGAAAACATAATCGGCATATGCGATCAGTGGCTGTAAGCGCTCACGGCGCAGCGATGTATACTCAAAACCAGGATCCATGCTGACTTTCATGGCAGGATTTAAATGTTTTGCCTGGATGACCGATTGCATGATTGCCTCGAATTGGTCGAAATCAGACAGGGATGACAGGTGGATCCAGCGGGCCTGCGCGAGGTACTCCGCCAGTGTGGTTCCCGTCCGGGCTTCCTGTTCATGGATGCGGTCTAAGAGAGTGTTGTTGGCACACGGCGCGATCTTGATGCAATTGCGCGTGTGATTATAAAGGCGGACAATCGATTTGGCAATCGCTTTGGAATATGGATCGTCGAAGCGCTCGCGCGTGGTAAACAGCCAGTCACGGTTATCCAGGTGCGCCAGCTCGGCGTCAATGTCATTTGTCTTGCCGAAGCGCAGATCGAATGGACTGGGCGTGCCGCACACGCCGACGTAAGCGACCTGCAGGTTAGGGAGAATATGCTTTGCCACTTTCAGGGTGATGAAAGCAGAACCGCCGATCTGGGTTGTGTATTCCTTGCCTTTTATCGCCAGCTCCTGAATATCGTTTTCCACATCGGAAATCGGGTTGCTTAAGTTCTCGTCGCCTCCACCGGCGGATGTCTCCACCAGATCGAGCCCGGTGCAGTGAAACATATAGTCATAATTGATAGCGCCAATGCAAATAATATCTAAACCTGCCATGAGATTCTACCTCTTTTGTCCGTGTATTTTTTAGTATTTAAAATGAAGAGCGGTGCGGGATTTTTGCTTTTTCAGCAGGATCTCGCACCAGCACCATTTACAGAATATAACACGGTTTTTCGTTTGTCAAATAAAATGTAAAATTAGTGTAAAAAAGACGCGGAAAAGTGCCGAAAAGCCTTTATTTATAAGAAAAAACTACATTTTTTATTAGAGAAAATAAAGAAAAAAGATGGGGAGAAAGAGTGGAAAATGAGAATGGGAAAATAGGGGAGATGGAGAAAAAGGGAATGGAAAAGTGCGGATGGACAGCGGGTGAAATGTTCAGTATAATTTGATGGAATAGAGATAGAATGGACAGGAAACGAAGGGAGGAGAGTGCGATAAAAGATCGAATCAAGGAAAAGCAGAATGAGAAATCAGAGGGGATGGAAAGAGTGGTTTTAACCCGCCTCCATCTCAGCGCCTCCGCCCTTAAATATTTAGCACTCCTGGCGATGACGGCAGACCACATTGCGGTGATCTGCAGACCGATTCCGGGATTCCGGACATTTGGGGATCTGGCGTTTCCATTGTTCGCCTTTTTATTAGTAGAAGGTTTTTTTCACACGCGGGATCGCAGATGTTATGGACGGAGGCTGCTTTTGGCGGCGGTTGTGTCGGAGATTCCGTATGATCTGGCATTTTCCGGACGGTGGATGGATGCACAGCACCAGAATGTCTGCCTGACCTTTTTTCTGGCGCTGGTTGCGATGGAGCTGTTAGAGCGGTATGGAAACGGTATCTGGGAGAAGCTGGTGCTAACGGCAGTGTTCTGTACGCTGACAGAAGCGGCGGGAGCAGACGGCGGCGCATGGGGGATGGGAATGGTGCTGGCATTTTATTTTTGTGTAATAGGAAATTCAGGCACTAACGTGCCAAGGAACATTCTTTTTCATGAGAAAACGGCAGGGGTGTTTATGAAGATAATCGTTGCCGTCCTCATCGGAGCGTTCGCGTGGCAGGAACCCCTCTGGGTGCTGGCGCTCACGGCTGTCTGCTTCATGTTATATGATGGCTCCAGAGGTCGGAGCAGATTTCGTTCCTTCTTTTATGTCTATTATCCGGCGCATCTTTTGACGCTGTATTTTGTGGGAAAATGGCTGGGATGACTTTTATCCTATGGGAATTTTTGACAATTTTCGGGCGTAAAACACGCCCTTTTTTTATTTCCAGGTCAGGCAAAAAAACTTGACAATAAAGTTAGCATGTGCTAACCTTATGTATGGGTTAGGAGAAACTAATGAAAATTAGTCTCATCTAATGAAAATTAGCTCTCTCTAACAACTGTTAGCAGGCACTAATGAAAATTAATGTACGCGAATCAATTAGATTACCGGCAGATGAAAACAGCCGTTTCCGCCAAGTGAGACATCATGACGGGCAGAAGGTGGAAAAACAGAGGAAGGAGAATCGTATGCAGGGAGCAATGCCGATTTCGATGGCAACCGTAGGAACCGCCTATACGATCAAAAAGATCAGCGGAAACACAGAGGTTCGTTCTCATTTAAAATCCATGGGATTTAACGAGGGAACCGAAGTAAAATTGATAACCCAGCTGGACGGAGACGTGATTATTCACGTAAAGGAGTCCAGAGTGGCTATAAATAAGGATCAGGCAAGACACATTCTGGTCTAAGACAAGGGAATGGGGATATTCCGGAGCAGGTTGTATGGTAGAAAAGCAGACGGAATCCCGAGTAAAAAATTGGAATGGTTAGGAGGAACAGAGAATGACGCTTAAAGATGCACAGGTTGGATCTACCGTCAAAGTTGTCAAGATTCATGGCGAAGGCGCATACAAACGCCGCATCATGGATATGGGCATCACGAAGGGAAGCGAGATTTTTATTCGAAAAGTAGCTCCGCTGGGCGACCCGGTAGAGGTTACGATTCGTGGATATGAGCTTTCACTTCGTAAAGCCGATGCTGAGTGCGTAGATGTTCAGACAGTTTAATAAGTTTGATTAAAAAAGCAGGAGGATGAAAAATGGCAATTCATATTGCTTTGGCGGGTAACCCGAACTGCGGTAAAACAACCATGTTTAACGCACTGACGGGTGCAAACCAGTATGTAGGTAACTGGCCGGGTGTTACAGTTGAGAAGAAAACCGGTAAATTAAAAGATGCTTCGGGAGAAGAGGTAAATGTAACGGACCTTCCAGGAGTTTATTCCCTTTCTCCGTATACACTGGAGGAAGTTGTAACCCGTGATTTTATCTTAAAAGAGAATCCGGATGTCATCGTAGACTTAGTCGATGCAACCAACATTGAGCGTAACCTGTATCTGACCACACAGCTGATCGAGACAGGTATTCCGGTTGTTATCGCTTTAAATATGTGCGATCTTCTGAAGAAGAACGGCATCAACATTGATGTAAAGGCACTGTCCAAGAAACTTGGCTGCCCGATCATTGAGACTTCCGCGCTGAAGAAAACCGGTCTAAAGGAAGTTATTGCAGAGGCAATCAAAGTTGCAAAGAGCCATGCAACAGGCACTGTAAGCGCTATTTTCGAGGGCAGCGTAGAGGATAAAGTAAACGCAATCGAGGCAGAGCTTCCGTCCAGCATTCCGGAAGCAGAGAAGAGATGGTACGCAATCAAAGTTCTCGAGAATGACAGCAAGGTTGTAGAGCAGCTTGGTCTTAGTGCAGACAACCGTTTCTCCCGTTACACCAAGGAGCTGGAGAAAGAGTTTGATGATGACGCTGAGTCCGTTATCACTGACCAGAGATATGTATACATCCAGAAGGTTATCGAGGAGACCGTAAAGAAACCGGCTCAGAAGATGAGTCTTTCGGATAAGATCGATAGCATCGTAACCAACCGTTTACTTGGTATTCCGATCTTTGTTCTTGTTATGTGGGCGGTTTACTATGTATCCGTTACTACCGTTGGTACATTCGTAACAGACTGGACCAATGATACATTTGTTGGCGCAATTCAGGGCTGGGCTGGCGATGCACTGGCAGCAGCAGGCGCTTCTGACCTGATTGTAAGCCTTGTAGTGGATGGTATCATCGGCGGTGTTGGTGCCGTTCTTGGTTTCGTTCCGCAGATGGCTATCCTGTTCCTCTTCCTTTCCATTCTGGAAGATTGTGGTTACATGGTACGTATCGCATTCGTTATGGACCGTGTATTCCGTCACTTCGGATTGTCCGGTAAGAGCTTCATCCCGCTGCTGATTTCTTCTGGCTGCGGCGTTCCTGGTATCATGGCGTCCAAGACCATCGAGCAGGACAACGACAGACGTCTTACCATCATGACCGCTACCTTCGTTCCGTGTGGTGCGAAACTGCCGGTTATCGCTCTGATGGGCGGTGTTATGGCTGGTTATATGAGCGGCGATATGGATCTGGCTACCATGATGGCGCCGATCATGTACTTTGTAGGTATCGCTGCGGTTCTTGTATCCGCTATCATGTTAAAGAAGACAAAACCGTTCTCAGGAAAACCGGCTCCGTTCGTTATGGAGCTTCCGGCTTACCACATTCCGTCCGCTAAGACCGTTCTCCTTCACGTTTGGGAGCGTCTGAAAGGATTCATCATCAAAGCTGGTACAATCCTGTTCCTGGCTTGTGTAGTTATGTGGTTCCTGTCCTCCTTCGGATTTGTAGACGGTTCCTTTGGTCTGGTAGAAGAATCTGCTGATTCTATCCTGGCTATGCTGGGCGGCGCTATCGCAATCCTGTTCCGTCCGCTTGGTTTTGGCGAGTGGCAGCCGGTTGCAGCTTCCATCACTGGTTTCACAGCAAAAGAGGCTATCGTTTCCACCATGGGTGTTCTGGCGAATGTATCCGAGGATCTGTCTGAGGAGACCGATGTCGTAGCAGCAGCTATCCAGACATGGTTCCCGACAACCATCGCAGCCTTTACATTCCTGCTGTTCAACCTGCTTGACTCTCCGTGTCTGGCAGCTATCGCAACGATGGCACAGCAGCTCCAGTCCAGAAAATGGTTCTGGTTCGCTATCCTGTATCAGAATCTCTTCGCTTACGCTGTATCCCTGATTGTATATCAGTTAGGTGGTCTGGTACTTGGCGCAGTTGCATTCAACGTATGGACTATCGTGGCAGCAGTCCTTTTGGTATTCATGCTCTTCATGCTGTTCCGTCCGGATCCATACAAGGATCAGAAGAGCTACACAAGAAGCTCTGTAGAGGCAGCTTCATAAGTTAGTTTCTAAATGAAAAATAAAACAGGTTCTGCCGTCCGGCCGGTGGTTTTGCGTTTCCGCTGACCGGGCATCGGCAGGTGACTGTAATCATAAGTGATAAAATTAATCCTTTATAAGGCTGCCTCGGATAGCAGGATGAAAGTCTGCTGTTTGGAGGCAGCTTTATTCGATTTCAAAAAAGAAAAGGAGAAAGCATAGATGGGAGATTCATCCGGATCCATGTTTTATGGTGTGATTGGTTTTCTGGTAGTTTATTTTGTAGGATATTTTATCTGCCGTGTGTATGATAAAATAAAAAAGATACTCCGAAGCCATTCATCGAAAAGTCAGAGAAGAGAGGACGATAACGTATGAGACCGATTGATATTGGAATTTTAATTGTAGTAGCGATTTTGCTTTTGCTGGCATTACGTTCGGCGATCCGTCATTACACGGGAAAAGGCGGCGGATGCTGCGGATGCTCCGGTGGAAGCTGCGGTTCCTGCGGCAGCGATGGGAATGCTGGTGCGCGCGGCGAAGATCTTTCCAAGAAAGCGGTTACAGCGGGTACCCCGTCCAAGATCATGCGGATCGAGGGTATGCACTGTGCAAACTGCAAGAAATCCGTTGAAAAAGCCCTGACCGCCCAGAACGGCGTCATCTGTGCAGATGCGGACGTAGACAGAGGCATTGCCCGCGTGTTCTATGAGAATGGCGTGGACGATGCGAAGCTGCAGGAAGCGGTTGAAAAAGAGGGATTTGTGGTTAAGAATATTGAGACTGTTGTCTAAGAGAAAAAGTGTGATCCTGTTCTGGTGTTACTGTTCACGCAAACGTGCCCAGTAACGGAATTTGCCGTGGCTTCGCATTTAAATACGGCAAATTCCTGCTGCCACCACGTTTTCTTACGGCACTTTCGGTTCCAAAAGTGCCTACCCGTGTACAGTAACGTTCTGGTTTCAGATGTGCTGGATAGGTTTATTTTGTATCGCAAAATAAAAAGACTTGTGGTATACTTGGAAAAAATGATAAAACTTATACAGAGAGGCAGAACGTATGATCAAGATTATAAAAGAAGCACAGGTTCGAAGCGAGGAAGATAATCGGAATCTGCGGGAGACCGTGGCGGGGATTATTGGTGAGGTCCGGGGGCGCGGGGACGCGGCACTGAGGGAGTACAATGAGAAGTTTGACGGATGTACCCGTGAATCGCTGCGGGTCAGCCGGGAGGAGATTGATGCGGCTTATAAGGAGCTGGGCGAGCAGGAGCTGGCGGATCTGAAAGCGGCGCATCACAATATCGAGGCATTTGCGAACGCGCAGAGACAGACCGTGAAACCGCTTGACAATTTCAGCCCGGAGCCGGGAGTCTTTTTAGGACACCGCATCATTCCGGTGGAGTCCTGCTGCTGCTATGTGCCGGGCGGCAATTATCCGCTGTATTCGACGGCGCTGATGTTAGCGACTCCGGCGAAGGCAGCGGGTGTAAAACGTATTACCGCCTGCTCTCCGGTAGTGCGGGGAACGGGTCATATCAATGCCAGGACGCTGGTAGCGATGGATCTGGCTGGCGTGGATGAGATCTACGCACTGGGCGGTGCACAGGCGATCGCAGCATTTTCCTATGGAACTGAGAGCATCAAGCCGGTGGATATTATTGTAGGGCCGGGGAACCGCTTCGTAACCGAGGCGAAACGTCAGTGCTACGGGCAGGTCGGCATCGACTTTGTAGCCGGGCCGAGCGAGGTCCTGGTAATCGCGGACGGAAAAGCGAGCGCGAAGGTGGTAGCGGCAGATCTGCTGGCACAGTCCGAGCATGATGTCAATGCGAAAGGCATTCTTCTGACAACCGATGAGGCATTTGGAAAGAGCGTGATTGAGGCGGTAGAGGAAGAGCTGAAGATTCTGGATACGGCAAAGATTGCGAGACAGTCCTGGGATACGTTTGGAGAGATTGGCGTGGTAGACAGCCTGGACGAGGCAGTTCAGTATGCGAATGAGTACGCACCGGAGCATCTGGAGATCAACGTGGAAGATCCGGATGCACTGATTCCGAAGCTGGTGAATTACGGTTCCCTGTTTATCGGTCAGAATACGGCGGAGGTATTTGGTGATTATGCTTCCGGAACCAACCACACACTTCCGACTCTTCGGGCGGCACGTTATACCGGCGGCGTCTGGGTTGGTACATTCTTAAAGACCTGTACCCACCAGAGCATGACCCCGGAGGCATCCGCGCGGATCGCACCGCTTGTATCGCGTATGGCGCATGGAGAAGGATTATCTGGACATGCAGCGGCTGCGGATGCAAGAAAATAGGAAAAATAGAAAATAATAGAATAAAACCCCTAAGATGCTGCAGCATCTGGGGGTTTTGTGTTTCAAAGCATACCGCCTGCTATTCTTGTCTTTTATTCCGGATAAACCAGTCTCTCTGGACCAATTCCATCTAAGACTTCGCGCAGAAAGCGGTCAGCCAGCCAGTTTGCCATCGGCAGGTTCATATCGAGGTAGTTGCCGCAATCTTTTGCACAAGCACCCGGAACCTCGTCTTTGTAGTCGCGCATGAAAGTAAAGAGCCCTTTCATCAGCGGCACGATCTCCTCGGATGTCAGGTCGCCTGCGAGAAGCAGGTAGAAGCCGGTGCGGCAGCCCATCGGTCCGAAGTAGAGGACGCGGTCTTTCCACTCCTCGTTATTTCGCAGCCAGGTGGCAGCCAGGTGCTCGATGGTGTGAACCTCCGCCGTATTCATGACTGGCTCATAGTTGGGGCGTGTCATGCGGATATCAAAGGTGGTGATGACCTGATCGCCCACGCGATCCTTGCGGGACACATAGACGCCAGGGAGCAGTTTTAGATGGTCGATAGTAAAGCTGGTGATTTTATCCATGAAAAAATACCTCCTAAATCAAAAATGCCAAAATTCTTTTGACCTAACATCATTATATAAAGAGACAGGCATAAGAACAAGCACTTATTTTTTTGCAGTCTTAAAAACGCGGAAGCCAACTACTACATTTAAAGCAAGAAATGCATAAATGCATAAAAATGCATAAATAACGTATAAAACACATAAAAATGCATAAAAAATCTCTTGACGCATAGAACTTTACTATGCTATAATCTTTCAGAATATGAACAAGGGCGTTCATGGGCTTAGGCTCATGGACGCTTTTTCTGCATAATCAGACAATTTATAAAATGTGTCTGTAATGATGTAAAAAAAGCATCTGAGGAAAACAGATTTGCTCAAATGTAAGGTTATTGAGAATGAAAAAGTAAACTGCCGGAACAGACAGTAAAAAGAGCCAGCTGCCGCATACATCCTATGTAAACGGAAGCGGTAAATCGTCCAAATACCAGAAAAAGCGGTCTGGCGACGAAGCGGTTTGAGAAGGCAGGGTACGAGAGAGAAAGGAATGGTGACCAGATGGAGAAACCGGTATATCTTCTGTTGGAAAACGGCGACTATTTTGAGGGAAAAAGCTTTGGCGCTCCTTTACGTGAAGTGACCGGAGAAGTCGTATTCACAACCGGTATGACAGGATACCTTGAGACGATCACAGATCCCAGCTATTTTGGACAGATTGTCGTTCAGACATTTCCGTTAATCGGAAACTACGGAGTGATTCCGCAGGACTTCGAGAATGAAGAGGTATATTTATCAGCCTATATCGTAAAAGAGTGGTGTCAGGAACCTTCCAACTTCAGATGCAGTGGGGATCTTGACACCTTTTTTAAAGAAAGAAACATCCCGGGCGTCTATGGAATCGATACGAGAAAGCTGGCAAAAACCATTCGTGAATCCGGTTCGATGAACGGCTGGCTGACCGAGGTGAAGCCGCCGTATGATGCGAAAAAGCTGGAGGAAGTGAAAAACTTCCACATTACAAAGGCGGTTGAAACCGTTACACCAAAGAAATGTGAGATCAAACCGGCGGATGAGAAAGAAGAGTTCCAGATTGTGCTCTGGGATTTTGGCGCAAAGGAAAATATCATCCGCGAGCTGACCAGGCGCGGATGCCGCGTGGCTGACCTTCCGGCTGGTACGACGGCGGAGGAGATTCTGGCGATGAATCCGGACGGAATCATGCTTTCCAACGGTCCGGGAAACCCAGAGGACAACCCGGAGCTCATCGAGGAGATCCGAAAGATTACGAAGGCTGGAAAACCGATGTTCGGCATCTGCCTGGGACACCAGCTGCTGGCGATTGCCAAGGGCGCGAAGACTGGAAAGATGAAATTTGGTCACAGAGGTGCGAACCAGCCGGTCAAGGATCTGACGACCGGACGCGTCTACATCAGCAGCCAGAACCACGGCTATGAGGTACTGCGCGATACGCTGCCGGAGGGCGCGGAGGAGACATTTATCAATGTCAACGACGGCACCTGCGAGGGCATCACCTACCACGATATGCCGGCATTTACCGTCCAGTTCCATCCAGAGGCTTGTGCAGGTCCGAAGGATACGGAAGAGCTGTTTGGGCGTTTCATTCAGATGATGAGAGATTATAAGGAAAAGGAGGGCGCGTCATGCCGTTAAATAAATCCCTGAAAAAAGTTATGGTAATCGGTTCCGGTCCTATCGTCATCGGTCAGGCGGCAGAGTTTGATTATGCAGGAACGCAGGCGTGCCGGGCTTTAAAAGAGGAAGGTCTGGAGGTCGTTTTAGTAAACTCCAACCCGGCAACCATCATGACGGACAGCGCCATCGCGGATCACGTATACATCGAGCCGCTGACCCTGGAATTTGTCAAGAGAATCATTGAAAAAGAGAAGCCTGACAGCATCCTGTCCACCCTGGGCGGACAGACCGGACTGACACTGTCCATGGAGCTTGCCAAAGAAGGTTTCTTAAAGAGCCACAATGTAACGCTTCTCGGCGCGTCCCCGGAGACCATCGATAAGGCGGAGGACCGACAGTGCTTTAAAGACACGATGGAAGCTATCGGTGAGCCGGTCATTCCGTCCAAGGTTGTCACCACCATCGAGGATGCGCTTGATTTTGCCGAGGTTATTTCTTACCCGGTTATCGTGCGTCCGGCCTTTACCCTGGGCGGTACCGGCGGCGGTATTGCGGCAAATAAAGAAGAGCTTTACAACATCGCGGAGGCGGGTATCCGCCTGTCACCGATCAATCAGATTCTGGTTGAGAAATGTATTTCCGGATGGAAGGAGATCGAGTTTGAGGTAATGCGCGATGCCATCGGCAACGAGATTACGGTCTGCTCGATGGAAAACTTTGACCCGGTCGGCGTCCACACCGGCGACTCCATTGTTATCGCACCGGCTGTGACGCTGGCGGATAAGGAATACCAGATGCTTCGTTCCGCAGCGCTGAATATTATCCAGGCGATGGGCATCGAGGGCGGCTGCAACTGCCAGTTTGCGCTGAATCCGGAGAGCTTTGAATATGCCGTTATCGAGGTAAACCCGCGTGTATCCCGTTCTTCCGCCCTTGCTTCGAAAGCAACCGGATATCCGATTGCCCGCGTGGCAACCAAGATTGCGATCGGTTATCATCTGGACGAGATCCCGAACGAGGTAACCGGCGAGACGATGGCATGCTTCGAGCCGGCCCTTGACTATGTAACGGTTAAATTCCCGAAATGGCCATTTGATAAATTCGTTTACGGACGCCGGAAGCTGGGTACCCAGATGAAGGCAACCGGCGAGGTTATGGCGATCGGCCGCAACTTTGAGCAGGCGCTCATGAAGGCAGTCCGCGGCGCAGAGATCTCCCAGAACAGCCTGAACATGAAGAAACTGGCGCCGATGAGTGTGGAAGAGCTGAGAGAAAAAATTCTGGCGCAGGATGACGAGCGTCTGTTTGCAATCTATGAGAGCTTCAAGCGCGGCGTGACCGTTGCCGAGATTCATGAGCTGACCAAGATCGACGAGTGGTTCTTAAATAAACTGATGCATATCCTGTCCCTGGAACGCCGGATGCAGTCTGAGACTCTGAGCGATGCGCTTTATATGGAAGCCAAACAGAACGGATTCCCGGATGCAGTCATCAAGGAGATGACCGGGCTTTCGGAAATCAAGCATGTTCCGGCATGCTACCGCATGGTTGATACCTGCAGCGCTGAGTTTACGGCAAGTACCCCGTACTTCTACAGCACCTTCGGCGAGGAAGATGAGGCAGAAGAATTTATTAAAGAGAATGCAAGCGGAAAACCAGTTGTTATGGTATTTGGCTCCGGTCCGATCCGTATCGGTCAGGGTATCGAGTTTGATTTCGCATCCGTTCACTGCGTATGGTCGTTAAAGAGAGCCGGTTATGAGGTTGTCATCGTAAATAACAACCCGGAGACCGTTTCCACCGACTTCAACGTAGCAGACCGTCTGTATTTTGAGCCGCTGACACCGGAGGATGTGCTGGATATCATCCGGATCGAGAAGCCGATCGGCGCAGTTGTAGCCTTTGGCGGACAGACAGCGATCCGTCTGACAAAATGTCTTGTAGAGAACAATATTCCGGTTCTCGGCACTCCGGCAGACAGCATCGATATGGCGGAGGATCGCGGACGTTTCGCAGCCCTGCTGAAAAAATTAAATATGAAACAGGCAGCGGGTCAGACCGTTTACACTGAGGATGAGGCAATCCAGGCGGCAAATCATCTGGGCTATCCGGTTCTGATGCGTCCGAGCTATGTATTAGGCGGACAAAACATGATTATCGCGTACAACGACGCCGATATTCATGAGTATATGAAGATTATTCTCTCACACAAGATTGAGAATGCGATCCTGATTGATAAATACCTGATGGGTACCGAGCTGGAGGTCGACGCGATCTGCGACGGCGAAACGGTTCTGATTCCGGGTATCATGGAGCACATCGAGCGTGCGGGCGTCCATTCCGGCGACTCCATCGCGGTATATCCGGCATTTATGCTGACCGAGAGCCAGAAAGACCGTCTGGTGGACTATTCCATCCGTCTGGCGCTTTCCATGAATACGAAGGGACTCATCAACATCCAGTACGTTCTGCATGAGGATACGATCTATATCATCGAGGTCAACCCGCGTTCATCCCGTACCGTGCCGTACATCAGCAAGGTAACCGGAGTGCCGATGGTCGATCTGGCAACCCGCATCATGATGGGCGAAAAGCTGGCTGACATGGGCTATGAGACAGGTTTGTATCCGTGCTCTCCGTACTACGCAGTCAAGGTTCCGGTATTCTCCTTTGAGAAGTTGTCCAACGTAGATACACAGCTCGGACCGGAAATGAAATCGACCGGCGAGGTACTGGGTATCGCCCGGACGATGGAGGAAGCGCTGTTCAAAGGCCTGGTAGCAGCCGGATACACGATGAAGCGCGAGGGCGGCGTCTTAATCAGTGTCCGCGATACCGACAAGAGCGACCTGCGTGAGCTGGTCAAAGAGTATGTGGCGATGGGATTCCACATCTACGCGACCTCCGGTACCGCAAGCCGGTTAAACAGCGTCGGCATTTCTTCAACGTTAGTCAAGAAGCCGAAGGAAGCCAAAGAGGGCGAGGAGACGACCATTTCCCTGCTGGAAGAAGGAAAGATAAGCTACGTAATTTCCACTTCCAAGACGGGACGCCAGCCGGGACGCGACAGTGTCCGCCTGAGAAGAAAGGCAGTCGAGCTTGGTATTCCGTGCCTGACATCGCTTGATACCGCGGCTGTCCTGGCGCTGACACTGGAAAGCCAGTATAACGAGGACAACGTTGAACTGGTGGACATCGCGCACATTGCACATGGTGCAGCCGCTAGAAAAGAGCTGAGCCAGATGGAAAAACCGGAAGAAATCCAGATTCCGGGTTATGTGCTTCAGGAGCATGAAAACGACTAAGAAGAACGATGGTCTGCATGGATTCTGCGTTTTGAGGGTTGCGGAATCCGTGCAGGCTGAAATCTTTTGCGAAGGCAAAATCTGACAGAATCATATATGACGGAAAAAGTGGATTAATATTTAAAGAAAGGAAGAGGAGGAAAAGCAGATGGCAAAATTTATTTTTGTGACAGGCGGTGTTGTATCAGGATTGGGGAAGGGTATTACAGCAGCGTCTCTGGGACGTCTTTTGAAGGCACGGGGATTTAAGGTAGCAGCGCAGAAGCTGGATCCGTATATCAACGTCGATCCGGGAACCATGAGCCCGTATCAGCACGGCGAAGTATTCGTAACAAACGACGGTGCGGAGACGGATCTGGATCTGGGACATTATGAGCGTTTTATAGATGAAGATTTAAACCGTTATTCCAATCTGACGACCGGAAAGGTCTACTGGAATGTGCTAAATAAAGAGCGCCGCGGCGAATATCTGGGCGAGACGGTACAGGTAATTCCACATATCACAAATGAGATAAAATCATTTATCTATTCCGTGCAGGAAAAGACCGATGCGGACATCGTTATCACAGAGATCGGCGGAACGACCGGCGATATTGAGTCACAGCCGTTCCTGGAAGCCATCCGCCAGGTGTCCTGCGAGGCGGGACGCAGCAACTGCCTCTTCATCCATGTAACCCTGATTCCATATCTGGAATCTTCCGGCGAGCATAAATCAAAACCGACGCAGCATTCGGTTAAACAGCTGCAGTCCTTTGGTATCATGCCGGATATCATCGTAGCGCGCTGTGACCGTCCGGTGGACGATCCATCCATTTTCCGCAAGATCGCACTGTTCTGTAACGTCAAAGAGGACTGCGTCATCGAGAACCTGACCCTTCCGGTTCTCTACGAGGCGCCGATCATGCTGGAAGAAGCAGGACTTGCCAAGATCGTGCTTCGCGAACTGGGCATCGAGAAAGCGCCGCAAGAGTGCGATCTGACTGAGTGGAAACATATGCTGGACCGCATCAAGAACAGCCGCAAGACAGTCAAGATTTCCCTGGTCGGCAAGTACGTCAAACTGCACGATTCTTATTTGTCTATCGTAGAATCCCTGCACCATGCCGGATGGGAAAATGGCGCGCAGGTGGAGATCAACTGGGTGGATAGTGAGACGATCACTCCGGAGACGGCACCGGAAATCCTGGGCGGTTCAACCGGTATCATCGTGCCGGGCGGCTTCGGCATCCGAGGCATCGAGGGCATGATTGCGGCAGCTGATTATGCGAGAAGAAACAATATCCCGTACTTTGGCATCTGCCTTGGTATGCAGATCGCGGCGATCGCATTTGCCAGAGGCGTGTTAGGCTATGAGGATGCGAACTCAACCGAGTTTGCGCCGGACAGCAAGCATCCGGTCATTGCCCTGATGGAAGAGCAGATGGATCTGGCTGACATGGGCGGAACGATGCGTCTGGGTGCATATCCGTGCCGCATCAGTCCGGATACGCTGATGATGAAAGCGTATGGAAAAGGTCTGATCGAAGAGAGACATCGCCATCGTTATGAATTTAACAACAAGTTCCGGGAAGTTTATATGGAGCATGGCGCTATCTTTTCCGGACAGTCTCCGGACGGTACGCTGGTAGAGGCGATGGAGATTCCGGGACATCCGTTCTATCTGGGAGTTCAGTACCATCCGGAGTTCAAGAGCCGCCCGAACCGCGCACATCCGATCTTCCGGGAGTTTGTGAAAGCGGCTCTGGAGGTAAAGGAAAAAAATTCTTAAAATATGGAGAAAATAAAGTATGAAGATCAACGAAAACTATAAAAATCTGGAAGAAAGCTATCTGTTTTCCACCATCGCTAAAAAAGTAGATGAGTACACCAAAGCCCATCCAGAGGCAAAAGTAATCAAAATGGGTATCGGTGACGTAACCCTTCCGATCTGCCAGAAAGCAGCTGACGCATTTGCAAAAGCAGCTATGGAGCAGGGCAAGGCGGCTACGTTCCATGGATATGGTCCGGAGCAGGGATATGATTTTCTGCGCGTAGCAGTTCAGAAGTATTATGCGTCCTTTCAGGTTGAGGTGGCGGCGGAGGATATATTCATCAGCGATGGCGCGAAGAGTGATGTCGGAAATATCCTCGATCTCTTTGATGCGGACAACACGGTCCTGATCCCGGATCCGGTATACCCGGTTTACATGGATACGAACGTGATGGCAGGCAGAAAGATCGTATTTATGGATGCCAATGTGGAAAATGGCTTTCTTCCGATGCCTCCGAAGGGACAGAAAGCGGATATTATTTATCTCTGCTCCCCGAACAACCCGACTGGCGGTGTGTACAACCGTGAGCAGTTAAAAGAGTGGGTTGACTATGCGAACGAGCAGGATGCGATTCTTTTATTTGATGCGGCGTATGAGTCCTTCGTAGCAGATCCGGCGCTTCCGAGAAGTATTTTTGAGATTGAGGGCGCCAAGACCTGCGCGATCGAGTTCTGCTCCCTTTCGAAGCTGGCAAGCTTTACCGGAACCCGCTGTGGCTATACCGTGGTTCCGTCTGAATTAGAGCGCGGTGGTTCTTCCATCCGCAAGATGTGGCTGCGCCGCCAGACAACCAAGTTTAACGGCGTTTCCTACCCGGTACAGCGCGCCGCAGAGGCAGCTCTTTCACCGGAGGGCATGGCACAGTGCCGCGAGCACCTGGACGTATACCGCACCAATGCGAAGATCATGACCGAGACCTTAAAAGAGCTTGGCATCTGGCACATCGGCGGCGAAAATTCACCGTATATCTGGATGCAGTGCCCGAACGGCATGAAATCTTGGGAGTTTTTCGACGATCTACTTGCCAAGGCAAATGTGGTCGGCACACCGGGCAGCGGATTTGGTAAGAATGGAGAAGGATTCTTCCGTCTGACTGCATTTGGTACGACTGCGAATACAAAAGAGGCAATGGAGCGGATCAAGAAGGTTTACGGAAAATAAATAGCTCTATTTTATAAATGAGGGGGCTGGTGCATCTGGGGCATTGTTATCCTATGCACCGTCCCCTTTTTGCTGCAGCAGGGAGGTGAGGATCATGGTGACCTTAAACGATTATCTGTATTCCGGCGATACGATGTTTAAGATTTTAAAGAATTACAGCCGGGATTTGAAAGCGGAGGCTAAACAGACAAACAATGAGATAGATCTGATACATGCAAATTTCCTGATTCAGATCCGGGAACTTTTGGAACACAACGATTTCCTGACTGCCCAGTCACAGAAGATCCGGGAATTTTATATCCATATGGCAAAGGAATATCCGCTTCTGGCATTTAACTTTAAGGGAAGAATCAAGTCGTTGATCCGCTCGGAGGCGAAATTTAATGGATATATCGTCGAATATATTTATGACTGTTATACAGAACATAAGGCATTTCCGTCGATCTCCGATTTGAAGCAGAGATTGAGCTGTTTCCGCGATCTGATTGCGTACCGGATCGTGATTTCACTGCCGAAGTGTTACCTGAAACCGGGGGAATCGCAGCAGGAGGCAGATATCCGGTACCTCTACCAGATTGCGAATGAACTTCCGGGATTTCTGGAGGAACGCGGGTTTACGGCGGAACCGGCCTACGGGGTGAAGGAGAGTACCTCCCCGTTGATGGATGAGGAGGTAAGGCCGTACTACCGTGATTATGTCTGCGGAAATAGTTCGGATGATTACCAGTCTCTGCATATTACGTTTTACGATAATTGTTCCAGAAGCTATGTGGAGGTACAGCTTCGCACGAAGCACATGGACGATATCGCGGAGATCGGCGTGGCCAATCATTTAAGCTATGAAAAGCGCCAGGAGGGCGAGCGGGCCAGGCGGGATGAGATACCGGAAGGTGCATGTATTTATTTTGATGAAGCATATGAACGCTGTCAGCGCCTGGTATCGCTCAATTTAGCTGAAGTGGATGTCAATATGTTTACGGCAATCAACAACGACCTTGTCAATGACGGCTGCGGGCTGTACCGGGGGCGGCTGATTCTGCCGTATGAGCATTTGTCGAGGCATCAGAATGAGCTGGTGGATTGAGGGAGTTCACGGGCAGGCATGAATCCGGTTGCGAATAGTTGACGAAACGGGAAGATTCATATATAGTTGCCTGTAAAGGAAAAATGACCGAAAATGATAGGGAGGAACCAGTTTATGGACCATACATCCTGCCGCCTGCGTCTGGCTGCTATCGCCGATGCACCTGCGATATTGGAAATTTATGCACAATATATGGACACGCCGATCACGTTTGAGACGGAGCTGCCGTCCCTGGAGGAATTTGAGGGGCGCATCCGGGCGATCACGGCAGAATATCCGTGGATTGTCTGCGAGGATGAAACGGGCAGAATCATTGGCTATGCATATGGGCATAAGCAGCTTGAGCGCGCGGCGTACCGTTGGAATGCGGAACTTTCTGAATATCTGGACAGTCGGGTGACGTCGAAGGGCATCGGCAAACGGATGCTTCTGGTGCTTTTAGAGCTTTTAAAGGCACAGGGCGTCCACACAGTCTACAGTCTGGTAACAAGTCCGAATGTGAAGAGCGATGCGATGCATAACGGATGCGGATTCCGGACGATGGGCGTGTGCAAAAATACCGGTTATAAGAGCGGAAAATGGCACGATGTTACCTGGTATGAGAAAGCGCTGCTGCCATATGAGGACGTACCGGCGGAGATGATTCCGATTGGGGAGATGGAGAAGGAGACGGTAGATAAGATTTTGGCGTCTTTTTGAACAGAGACATAAAACAAATCTGCATAAAATAAACAGGGCGTATGAAAAAGGAATTTTCCATTTTCATACGCCCTCATCCGTTCTTTTTTATTCACCAGCGCCGTAATGCGCTGTCCATTCATTCACTCAGATTAGTTGAAGTATCTCTTTAACAGACCCTCAAATGCCTTGCCATGTCTAGCCTCGTCACGAGCCATCTCATGAACGGTGTCATGGATTGCATCCAGGTTAGCAGCTTTCGCACGTTTTGCAAGGTCAAATTTGCCTTCGGTTGCGCCGTGCTCAGCCTCTACACGCATCTCCAGGTTCTTCTTGGTGGAATCAGTTACAACCTCGCCGAGAAGCTCTGCAAACTTAGCAGCGTGCTCAGCCTCTTCGTGAGCTGCCTTCTCCCAGTACAGACCGATCTCCGGATAGCCCTCTCTGTGAGCTACACGTGCCATCGCCAGGTACATACCAACTTCTCTGCACTCGCCTTCATAGTTAGCTCTTAAATCTTCGAGAATATCCTCGCTGACACCCTGTGCCACACCAACTACGTGCTCAGCCGCCCAGGTCATCTCGCCGGACTGCTCTTTGAACTTGGAAGCCGGAGCGCCGCATACTGGACATTTCTCCGGAGCAGCCTCACCCTCGTATACGTAACCACATACTGTACAGACAAATTTCTTCATAGTCAATTCTCCTTTTCTAAAATAAATTTTTAATTTCGTGTTTTATAGAAACAATAAATAGATAGTAAAGTTGCTTGCAACCATTCTGTTTCATAGGAGCTTTTAAAACGAAATCGTTTATTTGGCTCAAACGAAATCAGTAATGATTACTGATATTAAGATATCATAGATTCTTGTGTTTGTCAATGAAAAAATAGAAATAATTCTTATTTTTTTCATTTTTATCGATAACCTGGATATTCTCAGAACCTTTTCACTGGTGATACGTTCATATCCAGTCAGCACATGGCAGAAATCGGGAGGCGGCTCATTTGGTACAGGCTGTTCCGATACAAAATGAGCCGCTTCTATATTAGTGCTTTTCCCCTTTCAGACACTCATCGCATATTCCATAGAAAAACACGGTATGGTCGTCGATCGTTCCCGGCACAAATTCTTTGGCGGCTGTCTCCAGCTCCTTGGTTGCTTCCATCGGAATATCCATGACCCGTCCGCACTGGCGGCAGACATAGTGGTAATGTGGGGATGTATCATAATCGAAATGATCCGTGCCGTCGCCGCAGGACAGCTTCCGGATCTCGCCCAGCTCAACTAACAGGTTTAAATTGCGGTAAACGGTTCCAAGGCTGATATTCGGAAACTGTTCCCGGATGCTGGTGTAAAGGGCGTCGGCGGTCGGATGATCCTTCCGGCTCATCAGGCAGGCTTTGATCGATTCGCGCTGACGGCTGTATTTTAAGGTTTTCATAAGCGACACTCCAATCCTTCTAAATAATATTGATAATGATTATTATTTATATTATGCGTCCTGACGCGATGAAAGTCAATCTTTTTTCAAAGATTTCCGTGAGAAATTTTAGAGTCAAATTTCAACATCACCGATGCATAAAAGATCCCGTCCTCATACCGGAAATCCACCAGACCCTGGTACCGCTCGGCGATCGAACGGATGGAGGCGGTTCCCGTGCCGAAGCCGTCATGTTTGGTCGAGCGGAACCGCCCATTTTCCTCGATCGGCGGATGGCAGCAGGTGTTGTCAACGGCGATCACGATGTGACCGGCATCCTCCTGGGCGCAGATGCGGATAAACGGCGCGCTGTCTGTACATTCCCGACAGGCGTCGAGGGCATTTTCCAGAAGATTGCCGAAGATCGAGCAGAGCTGTGGCTCACCCAGCGGGAGAGAGGGCGGAAGCTGGATGCGGACCGAAAAATCGACCGACATTGAAGGTCTGGAAAAAATGCTGGAGGGTGCGGACGGGACGAAAACCGATAAAAACTGGAAGGAAGTCAAGGTCCGCTGGGTGCTGGATGAGACATTTAGTGAGAAAGATACATACGAAGGAAAAACACCGGGTATCTATCTAAATACCTTATGAAGCCGAGTCAAAATGAAATTCCAATGTGTTTACAGCTGTATTCATGAAAAAAATATGATACAATGAAACTTGGGGATCATAACCTGATTCACAAGGGGAAAACAAACCGACACAGGAGGGGAACACATGAAGAATTTCTACACCGAAGAACAGTGGAATGAGATTCTGAAACAGCAGGAATCCGTACTTCGCTACGACACATTTACCCGGAAACAGGCGCTTGAGCTGGGGCTTTTGATTGCAGAGATCACGGGGGAAAAATATCACGGTTCGGTCGCTGTCCGCATCGTGGAGGACGAGACGACCGTCTTTGCCTACAAGATGGAGGGCGCGACGCTGGAAGCAGACTGGTGGATGACCAATAAGCTGGCAGCATCGCGGCTCACGGGGATGAGCTCGCTGCGGGCACTGACGGCATCGAGAGCCGGAGAACTGGAAGCATCCTGGAAAGTGCGCGAGGAGAACTTCTTCGTGTGCGGCGGCTGCATTCCGGTTTTCATGAGAGATGGAAGCCGTCCGTTTGCCTATGTGATGGTATCCGGCATGGAACACTGGGACGATCATCAGGTGATCGCGGATGCGATGGCGAAACAGCTGGGGGTTGAGATTCCGGAGGTTCAAAAAGAGCAGCCATAAAATGATTGACTTGTAAAAATAAAGACGTTTGCAGAAATGGAAGGTAGATGAGCTATCTGCATTTTTGCAGGCGTCTTTTGTGGTTTTATTGCGCCGTATGGCGATGAATTATCCGTTATTTTATATAGCGCACTTCCCCACCTGGTGGTATAATTCAAGTATTATAAAATTTGATATGAAAAGAATATTTGCAATGACTCAGATGGTTTTTGCATAGCAAAGAACCATCTGAGAGATCCAGAGAATGCGAGGAATGTGGATGAGTAAAAAAGAGGTACGTCAGGCGGCTGCGGAACTGACCGAGCGCCTTTGTGAAAAAGACTTTTTAGACCGGTCGGGACTGAGCCGGAAAAATGTCATGATGCTCATGAACAAGGAACACTGGGAGGAGCAGTTTGCCCATATTTTCCCGATTAAAAAACGGATTTCCTGCCGGGCGGTCTACGAGATCTGTGAGGAACCGTTAAGCCTTTTAGGGCATGAGCCGGAAGAGGGCTGGATGAAGTTTACCTACCAGTATGTGTGCCATATTCTCTACCCGGATGCGGAGTTTACGAAGGAAAATGCCGCTTTTTCCGCCGGTGCGGAGTTCTATCTGGCAGTGCTTCAGTTCGTGTTTGACCGCGAGCGGGCGGTGCTTCCGTACAAACCGATGGAGGACTTTGCATTTTTGGATGATGAGGAAGCTTCAAGCTTTGAGTGCGCGGCAGAATACAGCCGTTTCAAGAAGTTTTTCGCACAGGAATATATCTATGAGATGATGCGCCTCAATGCGGAGGTGACGCCGTTTCGGACGCTGGAGCACATCGCGGGCGTGCATTATGTCGCGATGACGGTGGCACGCGGGCTTTACGAGGCGGGTGTTCCGATCGATCTGACGCTGACCTCGGGCGCGGCTGCAGGTCATGATCTCGGCAAATTCGGTTGTAAGCCAAATGAGCGGGTTCCGTATCTTCATTACTATTATACAAACCAGTGGTTCAACAACCATTCAATGGAATACATCGGCCATATCGCGGCGAACCATTCGACCTGGGATCTGGAACCGGAAAACCTGTCGGTTGAATCCCTGGTGCTGATCTATGCCGATTTCCGTGTAAAACAGAGCCGCGGCGATGACGGGCGCGAGATTACCTACATTTCTAATCTGGATGAGGCGTTCAACGTCATCCTCTCGAAACTCGACAACGTGGACGAGGTCAAATTAAACCGTTACCGCTTTGTTTATTCCAAACTGCATGATTTTGAGGATTATATGCGGTCTCTCGGTGTGGATGTGGATTTGAATGGACACCCGAAAAAGCCGGAGGTGCTGCCGGATATTTCCCTTCGGAATGCAGAGCAGACGGTGCAGTCCCTCGTTTTCATGGGTATCGAGCATAATATCCGCGTCATGCATCAGATGGGGGCGGAACGCCAGTTTGGCAATCTCCTCGAGGCGGCGCGAAGCGAGAAGGATTGGAAGAGTGTCCGCGCGTACTTAAACATTTTCCGTGAATATTTTACATACACAAACGACAAACAGAAAGAGCAGACGCTGGGCTTTTTATATGAGCTTCTGATGCACCGTGAGGGCGACATCCGCGCGCAGGCGGCGAGGCTGATCGGACACGTGATCGCGCAGTTCAACGCCGGTTACCGCAAGGAGCGCCCGGCGGGCATGCCGGATATTGCCGAGGAGCGCGTGATGGAGATCTGGAAGCAATATCTGGAAATGATCATCCGACCGGATCATAAGCTGATGCTGCAGCAGAAACGGCGCATCCGTTATCACCTGAAAAATGTGCTGGCATCGGTGGTTGATCATGCGACGCCGGGGGATCTGCGGGAATTTCTGGAGGCATTTCTGGTTTGGTATGACCGGGCAAAGGAGCTGGATCCGGGCGAGGCATTTTCCCTGCTGGATACGGTGCATTTCATGCCGTTTGATAAACTGAGCGAAGAGGAACTGGGGAAAATCGCAAAATTTGCCCTGATTGAGTCGCAGAGCGGGGAACCGGATGTGCGGATCGCATCGTGGCGCGCCTTCAAGCTTCTGACGGCGTACCAGCCGGATCATCCGTGCTGTGCTGAGATCGGCGTGTGCGTGAGGGCGGCGCAGGTTGAGGACAATATCACGATGACCTTCCTCAAATACCGCGTGTTAAGTAACCTCGGAGAGGACACGGCGAGAGAACAGGAACTTTTGTATGACCGCGATGTTGTCTCTGATATTTTCCTGGATAACCTCAAAACAGCGACGCCGTGGGTCATCAAGTCGGCCAATATCAAGCTGCTCGTCGATCAGATCGCACATGGCAAACAGGAACATATGCTGCATATCGCAGCGCATCTCTCAAACCTTGTAAAAGTCAGCGAGCACGTGATCGTGCGCCATGATGCCGGAACCGCCCTGCTTCGCATCATCGGGCTTCTGACACCGGATCAGAGAAATGAGATCGTGGTCGAGTTGATGAAGGGGCTGGAAGTCGGTGAGTACGAATTTTCCAAATATATTCCGCAGTATCTGGGGCAGGCGGCGCTGTGGCTGCCGCCGGAACAGCTGGAGGAGATCGTTTCCTACCTGCATGGCATGATGGCAAATGCAAACGACCAGATAGTCTCGGTTGCGCTTGATACGGTCGGCGTGCTGCTGGAACGGTATTCGTGCTACCCAGAGCGCTTTGCGGAGGAAAAAGAGGTATGCGAGGAACGGCGCGGACGTCTGCTTGGCATCCTGCTCAGCGGTCTGGCGAATTATCGCGAGTCGGTGCGCCAGGAGGCGATGCTGGTGCTGGGGCAGACCGTCTTCGGCTCATCCTGGATGGAGTGCCGGGAGAAAAAAGAGCTGTTCGCCCTGTCCTTCCGCAAGATGCTGTTCTTATTCAATGAAAATAAGGGAAATGAGCTGACGGCATTTTATCGTGCGGCGTCCCTTTCTAATATTTACCGGTTCATCACGCAGTACCATATGACCGAGGGCAATTTAGAGATCAAAGAGCGGAACCAGGTGGCATTCTTCCCGGGCACATTTGATCCGTTTACGCTGTCGCACAAAGAGATTGTCCGCGAGATCCGCGACCTCGGCTATGAGGTATTTCTGGCGGTCGATGAATTTTCCTGGTCGAAAAAGGCGCAGCCGCATCTGATCCGCCGTCAGATCGTGAGCATGTCGGTGGCGGATGAGTTCCATGTGAACCTGTTCCCGGATGAGATTCCGGTCAATATCGCCAATCCGGCGGATCTGAAACGCCTGAGAGAGGTGTTTTCCGGAAAAGAGCTGTATATCGTGGTCGGCAGCGATGTCATTGCCAATGCCTCTTCTTATAAGAAGAAACCGGTCAAAAATTCGATTCATTCGATGAACCACATCGCGTTCCGCCGCGTGGGTGATGTCAAGGCGGACAATAAATACAACCGTCAGATGATGGATCAGATCAGCGGCAAGGTTGTGGAGCTGGAGCTTCCGGAGCATCTGGAGGACATCAGTTCGACGAGAATCCGTGAAAATATCGATCTGAACCGCGATATTTCGAATCTGATTGACCCGTCTGTGCAGGAATATATCTATTACAATGGTCTGTATCTGCGGGAGCCGGAATATAAACCATATATCCGCGCGCGTGCGATCTCCTATGAGGAGGTGGAGATGCCGGATGAAATGCTTCTGGCGGAAATTTCGAATTTCGTTCTGCGGGACGAAGAAGATCGGGAGGACCTGTTAAATTCGATGAAGGAGTCGGGCGACCGGCTGCTGCTTCTTAGGAATACCGTGCAGGAAAACCGGCTGGTCGGCGTGGCACGGCTTCGCTATCTGGCGCCGGATGAGCTGTTTGCCGTCCTGGGACAGGTCAGTCTGGCAGATCAGGTGCGCCGCCATACCTACGGTGAGATTCTTCTGATTTCGGGTATCTATGTCGAGCGCGATCCGATGATCTACGACGCGGAACAGCTGCTTTTAACCGAGGCGATCGCACGGTCCTTTGAGTATAAATGCGGCTATGCACTTTTCTTCCCGGCAGACGGTTACTGCCCGGAGCGCGTGCTGTCGGCGGTGGTCCGCCAGGGCTTTGTGAAGGCGCCGGAATCCCCGGAAGACGCGCCGCTCTATCTGGTCGATATGCATGCGCCGCTTGTATTAGTGCAGAATCTGGAAACAACGTTAAAAGAACCATTTTCCAGCAATCCGCGCGTTCTGGATGCGATCTACAAGGCGCATCGGGAATTGCAGATGGCGATGACGCGCTTCTATCCGGGACAGCTGGTTCTTTCGATGTCTGCGAGCGTGATTTACCATCGTCTGGTGGAACGGATCACGGCGTTAAATGGTGTGCCGCGTGACCCAGTGACGCCGAGACGCCTCGGCGGGGCGATGTGCGTGCCGTTCGGCAAGATCCTGCGTGGAAAAGTTATTCCGAATACGGTGACGAAGACGCTGCATACAGATAAAGTGTACGATCCGGAGCTGAAAGAGAAGTCGATCGAAGCATTCCCGTACTATTCGCCGCTGCGAAGCCAGATCAAGGCTATCAAGTCCTTTGACCGCCCGGTGATTCTGGTGGATGATCTGCTGCATCACGGCGGACGTTTCGAGGCATTGGAACCGATGCTGCGCGAAGAGGGCGTGGAAATCAAAAAATTGGTGTTAGGTATGATTTCAGGCTACGGACGCGACACGATGGCGACGAAGGGCGTGCCGGTAGACAGTATTTATTATATTCCGAATCTGCGGAACTGGTTTGTTGAGTCCACACTGTACCCGTTCATCGGAGGCGATACGGTGCGCCGCGATACCGTGAAGGTGGCGGGACTGACGCCGTCGATCAATATGATCCTGCCGTATGCCGCACCGCCGGTACAGGGAAGTACGCCGGAAGCCGCGTTTGAGTTCTCCGCGTGCTGCATCCGCAACGCGCGCAACATTCTTCTGGTGCTCGAATCCGAGTACCGGGCGCTGTTTGCGAGAAACCTGACCTTAAGCCGCTTGTCTGAAGCGGTCATCCTGCCGCTCTGCCCGGATAAAGGCGAGTGTGTCAGCTACGATCCGAATCTGGCAGCGTCGGTGTATCTGGAAAATGATTTGGAGATGCTGTATCGGACGCGGAAGTGAGAAATTATGTCAAATAACGCAAAATAATATCATATAAGATATCAAAAAGAGCAGGGGGTATACAATATGTACTATTATAAAATTGGAGATAAAATCTGTTGTTCCTTCAATGGAAATTTATCATACGAAAAGGCAGAAATGCCGCACCCGGGCACGCCGCTCACATTCTTATTCGAGCGCGAGCCGGGAACCGGAAGAGATTCTTTTAAGGTAAACTCGCCGCTGCTTTTATTCCAGGAGGCAGAGAATGTTTCCTGGCTGAGCAGCCGGAAGCTGGAGGTGCAGGCGGCAAACAAGAATTGTGAGCTTGACGAGGCAGTCAAAGCCGCGATCGCTCAGGGCGTGATGCGCGCAGTCAACCGCCAGCATCCGGATTTTGAGGCTATTTTGGCAGAAAAACCGCAGAAAACGAAGAAAAGAGTCCATGTTCTGGCGATCGGCGATGTCGGAAGTACGCTGTTGACCGGGCTTCATCTTCTGGGCGGCGACTGCATCAGTTCGATCGGCATCTGTGATATTTCCGATAAAGTGACCGCACGCTGGGAATTTGAGGAAAACCAGATTGCCTACCCATGGTCGTATGACGCGCTGCCGGAGGTCGATGTGGTAAAACCGGAAGACCTCTTCAAGTGCGATGTATTTGTATTTGTCGCTTCTAAGGGAATCCCGCCGGTTGGTTCTGGCGTCAAGGATGTGCGGATGTACCAGTTTGAAAATAACTCCAAGATCGTTGCGCAGTATGCAAGACAGGCGAGAGCCGAGCATTTCAAGGGCTTATTTGCCGTTGTCTCCGATCCGGTTGACCCGCTGGCAAAGACGGCATGGCTGGAGAGCAACAAGGACGAAAACGGCATCCTTGATTTAAAGGGACTCCGCCCGGAACAGGTACAGGGCTTCGGACTCGGCGTTATGAATGCGCGCGCGGCTTATTATGCGAAGCGCGACGGGCGGTTTTCACAGTTTTTGATTGAGGGGCGTTCCTTCGGACCGCATGGACAGGATCTCGTCATCGCAGATTCCATTGAGAATTACAACGACGAGCTTTCAAAAGAACTGACCCAGCTGACGGTAACGGCAAACCTGCATATGCGTGCGATCGGTTTCAAGCCCTTTATCGCACCGGCATATTCCTCCGGCGCGATCTCCCTGATTCTGATGATGCGCGGCGAATGGCACTGCGGTTCCGTATTCATGGGCGGCATCTTCATGGGCGTGAAAAACCGTTATACTGAATACGGTCTGGAAACAGAAATCCTGCCACTGCCGGATGCGCTGTATGAGCGGATTGTGACGGCGGAGGAAAATCTGAAAAAGATTGTGTGATTGATGAGTCTTATCGCAGGAAGGAAGCGAAAATAAATGATTCATTCAAATTCAGAAGGAGATATTTATATAGAAGAAATGCCTCTCCTCCTCGTTCATCTGCGCGAGGAGGAAAAAGGCGCGGATGCGCGCCTTTCTGAGGTATTATCCTATGCGCTGGACGGCTACGCCTACGAGACAGCGGCGGAAATCAGTGCTTTTGAAGATTATGTAAACCGATGGAGGCGCCTGGAGAAGACACAGAATCGAAAAAATCCAGTCCAGGGACGTATCCTGTTTGCCGTGCCCCTTGGCACATCTGGCATCAACCTGGAGCTTTACCGTCTGATTCGTTTCCTGCGGGAACATCCGGATTTTCTGAACGGTTTTGTCGGCGGACTTTTGGTGGACAGTGAAAATGACCTCTATTCCAAATCGGCGGCGAAGGATCTGGTATTTGCCGCTAACTGTGCGGGCTGCGCGTTCGTGGGACGCCCGCTCGTCGAGGGCACGCGGACACTTTCCAATTACACGATCGTTTCCAATAATCTTGGAACCGATCTGATGGGGGCATACCGCGAGAGCGCGGCGGGGCTGGTCAAAGAAGTACTGGGAACGGATTGCGTCAGGAAAAAATGTCCGAAAGTATTGGTATTGCACGCGTCAAGCCACAAGACCTCCAACACCTACGCGATCTGGGACCGGGTGAAAGAACAGCTCCCGGAGATGGAGATCCGGGAGATAGGGCTTCGAAACGGTACGCTTTCCGACTGCGCCGGATGCCCGTACAAGATGTGCCTGCATTTTGGCGAGCAGGGAAGCTGCTTCTACGGTGGAGTGATGGTCGAGGACGTCTATCCGGCAGTCCGCGAGGCGGATGCCATCGTGATGCTCTGTCCAAACTACAACGATGCGCTGTCGGCAAACCTGACTGCGTTCATCAACCGCCTGACTTCGCTGTTCCGGACGACGCGGTTTTATGACAAAGCGCTGTTTGCGGTGGTTGTGTCGGGCTATTCCGGAAGCGATATCGTGGCGGAACAGCTTATCGCGGCGTTAAATATGAACAAAACCTTCTATCTGCCGGGGCACTTTGCGATGATGGAGACGGCAAACAATGCCGGGGCAGCGATGCAGCTGCCGGGGATTGAGGAACGGATGAATGCGTTTGCGGAGAGAATCCGGGAGACGCTATTATATAGGTAAAGAGGCGTTATAAGCAGGGCAGCGTCACTGGGAGAGTTTGTAACTGTTCACAGGTAGGAATTTTTTGAACTGAAAATTCCGTACGATACAGTTCCGGCAGCAGATTTTGCCGATTTGGAA
>ERZ772816.758-NODE-758-length-33902-cov-6.118770_pt1 | contig 33902 bp, 31 predicted proteins | sample MGYA00511359_ERZ772816 | MGnify/ENA primary metagenome ERZ772816 (study PRJEB29015, sample SAMEA2737710) | human gut metagenome | biome: human gut; feature: human-associated habitat; material: faeces | place: China | collected 2012 ...
TGGCGCTGATAACACTCATGGCATAGTCAATATAGGACTGTTCCATGGTCTTTTTCAGGTCTACGTCATGGACCTTGTCAAATACATTTGGTTCCATACTATATCTCCTTTATGTTCAATCTCATCTGCTGCTTAAATATCCAGATTTTTCACCTTTTTGGCATTATTTTCAATAAATTCCCTTCTCGGCTCTACCTGGTCGCCCATGAGAGTGGTAAAGGTCAGATCCACTTCTGAGGTGGTTTCCTCATCCATGGTTACACGCAGAAGGATACGGCGTTCCGGATCCATGGTTGTCTCCCAGAGCTGCTCTGCATCCATCTCTCCAAGTCCCTTGTAGCGCTGGATCTTATTGCTGTTGTCGCGGCCAATGTCCATAAGAATGGAATTCAGCTCCTCATCGCTGTACGCATACCATACACGCTTATTTTTTTCGATTTTATACAGAGGCGGCTGTGCCAGATACACATATCCCTGACGGATCAGCTCCGGCATAAACCGGTATAAGAAGGTTAAGAGCAATGTACTGATATGGGCACCGTCCACATCGGCATCGGTCATAATGATGATCTTGTGGTAGCGGAGCTTCGAGATATCGAAATCCTCGTGGATTCCCGTTCCGAAGGCCGTGATCATGGATTTGATCTCCGCGTTTCCGTAAATACGGTCGAGTCTCGCCTTCTCCACGTTTAAAATCTTTCCTCTAAGCGGCAATATTGCCTGGGTGCTCTTATTTCTCGCGTCCTTCGCGGAACCGCCGGCGGAATCTCCCTCTACGATGTAGATCTCGCATTCCTCCGGGTGCTTACTGGAGCAGTCCGCAAGCTTTCCCGGTAAGGATAAGCCGTCAAGGACCGTTTTTCTTCTTGTTAAGTCTCTCGCCTTTCTCGCTGCGGCGCGGGCACGCTGGGCGAGGACGGATTTCTCGATGATCGTCTTTGCTACGGACGGATTCTGCTCGAGGAAATAGGTGAGCTGCTCAGATACCACGCTGTCAACAGCACCTCTCGCCTCGCTGTTTCCGAGCTTCTGCTTTGTCTGACCCTCAAACTGTGGCTCCTCGATCTTGACGCTGATGATAGCAGTCAGTCCCTCACGGATGTCTTCACCGGTGAGGGCCGGCTCGCTGTCCTTAAGGAGCTTGTTCTTTCTTCCGTAGTCATTGAACGTCTTTGTTAAGGCGTTTCTAAAACCAGTCAGGTGGGTTCCGCCTTCCGGTGTGTTGATGTTGTTTACAAAGCTGTAAATATTTTCGGTGTAGGAATCGTTGTGCTGCATGGCAACCTCCACCAGCACGTTGTCCTTCTTGCCCTCGCAGTAGATCACATTGTCGTAAAGCGGCACGTTACTGCGGTTTAAGTAGGTGACAAACTCCTTGATACCGCCTTCATAGTGGAAGACTTTTTCCTTCTTGTCCTCGCGGTCATCTCTGAGAATGATCTTTAAATTCTTTGTAAGGAATGCCGTCTCACGGAGACGGATCTTTAAAGTATCGTAATCATAGACAGTCTCCTCAAAGATGGTCTTGTCCGGAAGGAACGTTACTTTTGTACCATGTTTATCTGTCGGGCAGTCACCCACGATCTTTAACGGGTACATGGTCTTTCCGCGCTCATAGCGCTGCCTGTAGACCTTTCCTCCGTGGTAGACTTCAACCTCCAGCCACTCGGATAAGGCATTTACAACAGAAGCTCCTACACCGTGCAGGCCGCCGGATACCTTGTATCCCCCACCGCCGAACTTACCGCCGGCATGAAGGATCGTAAATACGACTTCAACTGCAGGCAGTCCTGCTTTTTTCTGGATATCGACCGGGATTCCACGTCCGTCATCAATGACCGTGATCGAATTATCCGCGTTGATCTGCACATCAATGGTGTCGCAGTATCCTGCCAGGGCCTCATCCACTGCGTTATCTACGATCTCATATACCAGATGGTGAAGTCCCCTCGAAGACGTACTTCCAATGTACATTCCCGGTCTTTTTCTTACAGCCTCAAGTCCTTCCAGAATCTGGATTTGATCTGCATTATATTCTGCGCTCATGAAGTTCCTCCTTTAGTCTTCGCTCTCTACCGTTCCTTCAACAATCTTAAAAATCTTGTCCATCCGGAATTTGCTGTTTACAAACTCATCCAGACCCGTACAGGTGATCAGGGTCTGAATATGGGTAATTTCTGAAAGTAAATGTTCCTGTCTCTTGCTGTCAAGTTCAGAAAGGACGTCATCCAGAAGAAGCACCGGATAATCCTTTACGATCTTTTTCACCAGCTCGATCTCCGCAAGTTTTAAAGAAAGAGCTGCCGTTCTCTGCTGTCCCTGGGACCCGAACCGCCTGATATCCGTTCCGTTTACGATGAAGTTCAGGTCATCGCGGTGGGGACCGGTCAGAGTCTGCCTCTGCCTGATCTCCTGAAACTGGTTCTTCGCAAGCTGCTCCCTGAAATTTTCCGGCGACACATTCGGCTCGTAGGCGATAGAGAGTGTTTCCTTTCCGCCCGAGAGCCCCGCGTGGATCTCCGCAATCAGGGGATTCAGCTCTTTTATAAACTCAGAACGCATAATTATAAGTTCTGTGCCGTACTTTAAGAGCTGCTCATTCCACATGGGGAGTGTCTCTTTTAAGGACGTGTTGTAGTCTATGTCCTTTAATAGTTTGTTTCGTTGTATAACCGTTTTGTTATACTGTGCCAGATTGTAGACATACAGCCTGTTTAGCTGGCAGAGTTCCAGGTCGACGAAACGTCTCCGCTCGGCGGGTCCGTTCTTGATAATGTTCAGATCTTCCGGTGAAAAGAAGATCACATTGACGATTCCGAAAAGTTCACTGGCTTTTTTGATCGGAACTCCGTTCACCGCGACCCCTTTTGCCTTATTTTTCTTCAGATGCATATCGATCCGGTAGGGAATTCCATCCCGCCGGACCATCATTTTGATGTGGGATTCGTCCGCGCCGAACCGGATCATTTCTTTATCTTTGCTGCCCCGATGCGATTTTGTTGTGCTGCACACATAGACTGCCTCCAGGATATTTGTCTTTCCCTGGGCATTATCTCCATAAAGAACGTTCGTCCCTTTATGAAAATCAATATGTAAATGACTGTAATTTCTGTAATCTGACAGCTCGATGGATTCTATAAACATGAAAAAATCCTTTAATTTTCTACCTTAAATGTCTTTCCGTCATAGGAAACCGTGTCTCCCGGGTAAAGTTTTTTGCCTCGCTGGGTCTCAACTTCCCCATTTACTTTTACAAGCCCGTCCTGAATTACAAACTTTGCGTCCACTCCGGAGCCGACCAGACCTGCAAGTTTCAATGCCTGTCCAAGCTTGATAAACTCATCTTTTAAGTGAATACTTTCCATTTTTCTCCTTTTTTATTCCAGATATATGAAAAAATCGACCCGAAACCCCGGATTTTACCGGAACTTCGGGGAAATTTCATCTGATTTTAAATCGCAGCGGCGTTAAAGTTTACCGGCAGGATCAGATAAATGTAGCTCTCATCCTCATCTTTGATGAAACACGGAGATTTCGCATTCATCATATAGAGGGTAACTTCCTCATCATCAATGATCCGCAGCGCATCACTTAAGAATTTCGGGTTGAATCCGATCATCAGATCCTGTCCTGTTTTATGGATCAGGATCTCCGCGTTCATGGTACCGAAGCTGGAATTTAATTTCAGGCTCATTTTTGAGTCTTCAATGTTCAGAATGATCGGTTTTTTGTCATTTTCGCGGATTAAAATGATAGCTCTCTCGATGCTGTCCAGGAAATCTTTCTTATTCAGAGACACTTTTGTGGCGTAATCGCTGGAAAGCATCTGGTCTACTTTGAAATATTCGCCCTCGATCAGGCGGGAAACTACGATCGTATCATCAAATTCGAAGAGAATATGGTTCGCTCCGAAGAAGATCTGGACCTCTTTTTCGTTGTCACCGGTGAGAATTTTACTGATTTCGTTCAGAGTTTTTCCCGGAACGATGACTTTTGTGCTTTCATATTCATCTTTTAATACAATTTTACGAATTGCCATACGATGTCCGTCGAGAGAAACGACTCGGAGTGTATCACCGTTTACCTCAAAAAGTTCGCCTGTCATCATCTTGTTGCTGTCGTTGACAGAGATGGAGAAGATCGTCTGGCGGATCACCTCTTTTAAGGAAAACTGGGAGAGTGTGATGTTTTTATTTCTCTCAATATACGGAAGATAGGAGAATTCCTCTCCATCTTTGCCCTGAATTTTGAATACAGAGTTCTCACAGGTGATCACAGTATTGAATTTTTCATCAGATTCGATGGTTACAAGGGAATCTGAATCGGATAATTTTCTTGCGATTTCAGAAAAAAGCTTTGCATCCAGTGCAATTTTACCTTTTTCAAGGATATCACCTTCAACTTTTGTCTCAATGCCGAGCTCCATATCGTTGGCAGTCAGCTTGATCTCATCAGTAGAAGCGTCGATCAGAATGCACTCTAAAATAGGCATCGTTGTTTTTGATGGAACTGCCTTGAGAACAATATTGATACCGTTTAAGAGAGCGGTTTTCTGGAATGTCAGTTTCATAGTTGTTGATAACTTCCTTTCTTAAGAAACGTTCACAAATAAAGAAATATATAAAAGATATTAGTCTTAACAGTAGTAGGGAGTGTGAATTTGTTTATAAGGGGGAAAACCCTAATGAAACCATGAAAAAACCTCTGTGAAAACCATTGTGGGTAACTCTGCAAATCCAAAAGGACAACCCGGGAGTTTTCCACAGGCAAAAATCGGGAAAAATCATCCTCATTTTATCCACAAATTTTCAACGGGATTTCCACGAAAAAATCCACAAGCTTACTGTGGGTTGATTTTTTTCTTTAAAATATCGATCGTGTTCTTTAAATTCTCGTCGGTCTTTAATTCGCTGGCAATCTTTTTTGTTCCGTGAATGATCGTTGTATGATCGCGGCCGCCGAGAGCTTTTCCGATGTTCTGGAGAGACTCGCTCGTCATATCGCCGCAGAGATACATGACGATCTGGCGCGGGAATACGAGTTCTTTACTTCGTTTCTGGCCGATGAGATCAAGGGGTGTGATGCCGAAATGCTCAGAAACTACATTAATAATAAGCTGCGGAGTCACTTCGCGGGCAGCGTTCGGGGAGATCAGATCTTTTAATGCTTCCTCTGCAAGTTCAAGATTGATTTCCTTATTATTTAGTTTGCTGGAAGCAACGATTTTTGTGAGGGCGCCTTCCAGTTCACGGATGTTGGATTTTACATTGGTAGCGATATATTTGATGATCTCGTTATCGATGTTGTATCCTTCAAGTTCTTCCTTTTTCCGGAGAATCGCCATCCGGGTTTCATAATCCGGCGGCTGGATATCTACGGTGAGTCCCCATTCGAAACGGGAACGGAGACGGTCTTCCAGAGTTTCAATTTCTCTTGGAGGACGGTCGGAGGAAATAATGATCTGCTTTTTTGCCTCGTAGAGGGCATTGAATGTATGGAAAAATTCCTCCTGGGTACTTTCTTTTCCGATAATAAACTGGATATCGTCGATCAGAAGCACGTCATTGTTTCTGTATTTTTCACGGAATTCCGTGGTGGAAACGTTGTTTTTGTTTCGGATCGCGTCGATCAGTTCGTTTGTAAATTTCTCGGATGTCACGTACAGAATCTTTGCGCTCGGGTTATTTTTCAGGATGAAGTGGGCGACGGAATGCATTAAGTGCGTCTTCCCGAGTCCCACGCCTCCATAAATAAATAACGGATTATAAATTTCGCCCGGGGATTCCGCAACTGCAAGGGATGCGGCATGGGCAAGGTTGTTGTTTTTTCCGACGACAAAGGTATCGAAGGTGTAACGCGGATTTAAGTTCGCGTTTTGGAGAGCAAGCTGACTGACCGTATTGTTGGTTACATTGATCAGACGGTTCTCTTTTTCCGGTTCCTTCACGTCAGATTTTAACTTGAAATCGAGTTCGCACTGAAATCCTGTAATTTCTTCGATCGTAATTTTCAACAGGAACTCATATTTCTTTTTCACATAGCTGATAAACGCGGAATCAGGCACCAGGATCGTGAGGATATCTTTATCCACAGAATCCGGGATCAGCGGCAGCAGCCATGTGCGGTAGGACACCTCTGAAATATCGTGTTCTTCCTTTATATTTAAGAGGATATCATCCCATTTCTCTTTGATTTCTTCCAGCATATTCATACTCCTAAACATGTGTATAACGATGTGCATAGTTGTGGAAAAGGCGGAAACCTGTCCACAAAAGCATATAAACCCACTCTGAATTTATTCTAGCGTAAAACGGAATAATTTTCAATGTCAAATGTGAAAATCCACAACTTTTCCAGTGACTTATCCACAACTTATCCACGATTTGGGGATAAGTTGATAATTATGAGTGGAAAACATGTGAATAGCCACATAACAAGATGTGCGCCAGGAACGGACAGAAAAAATACAATAAATTGTGTCCGTGGGAGAAAGACACCGAAATCAGAAGGGAAAGAAAGAACGATTTTAGAGGACTGGACGTTGGAGAGGGCGTATATGAGGGAAAAATGAAAAACCGAAAAAAATTAAGGCAGCAGGGGAGAAAAAAGGGTGAGATCGGGAGAAAGAAGGCGACAACAGGAATTATATTGTAGGAAGTAAAATTGAAAAGTAAAAATAAATGGAAAATTTTAGAGAAAGAATTTGACGGCATCACGCTGACACGCTATAATGCAAGACGTGACTATATTGCATTGTATCTCGCAAGAGAACAGTAGCAGGAGGAAAAAGAAAAATGAAAATTGAAAAGAAAGTTCTGGACATGTCCCTCGCCGGGATCTTCACTGCGATCATCATCGCCATGTCGGTCGTACCGTTTCTCGGTTACATTCCGTTAGGCTTTATGAACGCAACGATCATCCACGTCCCGGTCATCATCGGAGCGATCATCCTTGGACCGAAGTACGGCGCTTACTTAGGACTGGTATTTGGTGTGACCAGCCTTGTAAAAGCGACCATTGCCCCGGGAGTGACCTCCTTCGTATTCAGCCCGTTCGTTACGATCGGCGGATACAGCGGAAACATGTGGAGCGCCGTGATCGCCATCGTGCCGCGTGTATGCATCGGCATCGTTGCTTATTTTGTTTATAAGCTGATCATGAAAGCAGCTCACGGAATCAAAGGCAGCCAGACCGTTGCCCTCTGGGTGGCTGGTATCGCAGGAGCTATGACAAACACACTGCTTGTCATGAACGGAATTTATATCTTCTTCGGACAGAGCTACGCGGCTGCGTCCAACAAGGCAGTGGAGCACATCTACGATGTGATCCTGGGAATCATCCTGGGATTTGGTATCCCGGAGGCGATCGTCGCAGGTATCCTTACGACGGCCATCACGAAGGTTCTGTTTAAAATCATGAAAGATAACGGCTGATCGGAAAGAGCCGGTTATATATGAATACCTTTCAGAAGCGTGGTGTGGCAGCTTCCGGAAGAAGATCAGGTATAAAAAATGAGAGCAGCGGAAAATAATAACGCTGCAGCTTCTATAATATGATACCAGGGTCAAAAGGTCAGAAGTTCGACGCAAGCTTGCTTGCAGGAGAATTTTTGACCTTGGGACCCGCCAAAAACATGAGTAAGTAGCCATTTTTCAAAGAAAAATGAGCGAATTACGAATGTTTTTGAGAATTGCGGGAGCACGCAGTGCAGAGCAATTCGGTATCAGAGGGGTCAAAAGCTTTTGACCCCAACATCATAATATAATGAAGAGATACTAAATATAGTGACATAAAATCAATACATACATTTTATGGGGGATAGCGAAACGCTGTTCCCCTTTTTTATTACTGAAAGACCGAAAAGTAACGTTCCATGCAAAAAGCAGAATGTGGATATACAGCGAAAAAAAGGAAAAATCATATGGGAGAAATCCCCATGTTTTAAGGATTTTTTTGAAATTTAGTCTTGACGAAGGGCGGCAATTTTTATATAATCGATACGATGCTTCAATATGTCTTAGTTTATATGTACATGAGAAGGTACTTGAATTTAGAGTAAGAGGAGGTGCCGGGTTTATGAAGATGACATTTCAGCCGAAGAACACTCAGAGAAAAAGAGTTCATGGTTTCAGAGCGAGAATGGCAACAGCAGGCGGTAGAAAAGTTTTAGCTGCCAGAAGAGCAAAAGGTAGAGCTAGATTATCTGCTTAATGAACCAAGAGAGTATCCGGAAGTTTAGGAAAACTTTTGGATGCTCTTTTTTGTTATGCGGGATTTTTATGGCTTTATCGACTTAGTTTTGCAGAGGTATTGAATGAAAAGGTTCAATTCGTTAAAGAAAAATCAGGATTTCCAGACGGTTTACCGGGGAGGGAAGTCCTACGCAAACAAATATCTGGTCATGTACGTGATGGATTCGGGACGGGAGGACACGAGAATCGGAATTTCCGCCAGCAAAAAGGTCGGAAACAGCGTTGTAAGGCATCGGTTCGCGAGACTCGTCCGCGAAAGCTTCCGGTTAAATAAGGACATATTAGAAGAAGGAAAAGACATCATTGTTGTCGCACGTGCTGCGGCAAAAGACAAAAATTTCGACAAGATTGAGAGTGCTTTTCTGCACTTATGCGGGCTTCATAACATTTTAAAAGAATCGAAGTGAGTGGTTTATGAAATGGGTTCTGATTGGTCTGATTAAGATTTACAGGAAGTTTATCTCTCCCTGTATCGGCCCTCACTGTATTTATACGCCTACCTGCTCCCAGTACGCCATGGAAGCAATCAGAAAATACGGCGCTATAAAAGGTGCTTATCTTGCTTGCAGGCGGATTTTGAGATGTCACCCGTTTGCAAAAGGCGGTTATGATCCAGTCCCGTAAAAAACCCAGGAGGTAAGATATGGTTTTGACGAAGGCTGGTTCCATTCTGGGACCGATCGCGACTGTCCTTGGCTATGTCATGGACATCCTCTTCAGATTTACGAGCAGCTTCGGCGTGTTCAACGTAGGTCTGTGCATCATTCTGTTTACGATCGTAATGAAAACACTGATGATACCGCTCACGATCAAACAGCAGAAAACCACAAAACTCATGTCTGTCATGAATCCGGAGATCCAGGCGATCCAGAAGAAGTATAAAGGAAAGTCGGATCAGGAATCCATGCAGCGTCAGAATGTGGAGATCCAGGCTGTTTACGAGAAGTACGGCACAAGCATGACAGGCGGATGTCTTCCACTGTTGATCCAGATGCCGATCCTTCTTGCACTGTACCGTGTCATCTACAATATTCCGGCATACGTTCCGTCTGTCCGCGTTTATTTCGACAACGTTGTAACTCCGTTGATGGGACAGGCTGACTATGCTCAGAAGTTACAGGAAATCACAAATATCGCAACCGCCTGCGGCGGAAAATTAGACAAGTTTGATTTCACAAATGCAAACCGTCTTGTAGACATGCTCTATAAATTCTCCACATCCCAGTGGGGAGAGCTTCAGGCACTGTTCCCGGCAATCTCTGATGTGATCGGCCAGAATGCTGCTGTTGTCGAGAGAATGAACACGTTCCTCGGTTTAAATATGGCAGAGGCACCGGGCTGGGTACCGTCCTTTGCATGGATCATCCCGGTTCTTGCGGCAGTATCCCAGTGGTTCAGCACAAAGCTCATGAGCGGAAATCAGCCGTCCACATCCGCAGATGCAGAGAATCCGATGGCCCAGTCCATGAAGACTATGACAACGACAATGCCGTTATTCTCCGCGTTCATCTGTATCACGATGCCGGCAGGTCTTGGCATCTACTGGATCGCGACCAGCGTTGTTACAATTATCCAGCAGCTCATCGTTAACGCGTACATGGATAAGGTAAACATCGACGATATGATCGCAAAGAACCTGGAAAAGGTAAATAAGAAACGTGCAAAACAGGGACTTCCGCCGGCTAAGGTAACTCAGAACGCTACCGCATCCTTAAAGGCGATCAAGGCTGAGGAGGAGAAAGAGAAAGCAGCTGAGGAAGTTAAGAAGGAAAAGATCGCGAAACAGATCGAGGAGTCCAGCAAGTACTACAACACCAACGCGAAACCGGGAAGTCTCGCTTCCAAAGCAGCGATGGTCCAGAAGTACAATGAGGCACATGACAAGCGAAAATAATAAGGGGGTTCTGTTATGGAAATGATTACAGTGACTGCGAAAACTGTGGAAGATGCAATCACACAGGCATCCCTGCAGCTCGGTGTGAGCAGTGATCGGATTCAGTACGAGGTCGTGGAAAAAGGAAGTGCCGGAGTTCTCGGCGGACTTTTTGGTTCCAAGCCGGCAGTGATCCGCGCGAAGAAGATCGAGACCGTTGACGATAAGGCCGTATATTTCCTGAATTCCGTTTTCGATGCAATGGGCCTTGCTGTTGACGTGGAAGTGAAAATGAATGAAGAGGAAAAGGAGATGGATGTCAACCTGACCGGCGAGGAGATGGGACTTCTCATCGGCAAGAGAGGACAGACACTCGATTCCCTTCAGTATCTTGTAAGCCTTGTTGTAAATAAGGAATCTGAGGACTACTTAAGAGTCAAGCTGGATACCGAAAATTACAGAGAGAGAAGAAAAGAAACACTGGAGACTCTCGCAAAGAATATCGCTTACAAGGTAAAGCGGACAAGACGTCCGGTTTCCTTAGAGCCGATGAATCCGTATGAGAGACGGATCATCCACTCCGCACTCCAGAACGATAAATACGTATTCACAAAGAGCGAAGGTGAGGAGCCGTTCCGCCATGTTGTGATCGCGTTAAAGAAGGAAGAGCGCAGAGAGAGAAGACCGAGATACGAGAGACGCGAAAGAACCGCTGGTTCTGAGAACAGCTATCGCAGCAGCAGTCAGGAATAATAATTCACAGATCAGCCATGCGCCGCACTGTGCGGGAACGCATGGCTGATTTTGTCTGGAAACAAAGGTAACCAGGAAGGTGCTGAATAGTTGCAGATATCGTGATAGAGGGGGTTGCCTATGGCAGCCCCTTTGTGCTATGATAGGGTGATTAATTGTGTGAATTTCCGTGAGTTTACAGGACTTGCGGAGCCAGAAAATAGAAGATCATTCAGCTTGATGTTTTAAGGCAGCAGGCATGAGTGACAGGATGGAGATTATGGAATATACAGATACGATTGCAGCGATCGCCACGGCGATGGGAAATTCAGGAATCGGAATCGTGAGGATCAGCGGTGAGAACGCGGTTGAAGTCGCGGAAAAGGTCTTTCGGGAACCTGGAAAGAAAAAGCTTTCTGAGGCGGAGAGCCATACGATCCATTACGGATACGTTTATGACGGGGATGAGGCTGTGGATGAGGTCCTTTTGATGCTTATGCGAGGACCACGGAGCTACACAGCGGAAGATACCGTGGAGATCGATTGTCACGGCGGAATGCTGGTCACGAGACGGATCCTGGAGACAGTCTTAAAGGCCGGGGCGAGACTGGCAGAGCCGGGTGAATTTACGAAACGGGCGTTCTTAAACGGCAGGATCGACCTCTCCCAGGCGGAGGCGGTCATCGACGTGATCAACGCGAAAAATGAATATGCGCTGCAGTCCTCTGTGAGCCAGCTTCGGGGAAGTGTATCGAAGGAGATCCATGAGATCCGGGAACAGATTATCTATGAGATTGCCTTTATCGAGTCGGCGCTTGACGATCCGGAACATATTTCCCTTGACGGATACGGGGAAAAATTGCTTAAAGTTGTTCTTTCTGTGAAGAAGAAGCTTGAGAAGCTGATCTGTTCTTCCTCCAATGGACGGGTGGTTTCTGAGGGCGTAAAGACTGTTATTTTAGGAAAGCCGAATGCCGGAAAATCGTCCCTGATGAATGTTTTAGTTGGCGAGGATCGCGCCATTGTTACGGATGTGGCGGGAACGACGAGAGATATCCTTGAGGAACATATCTATCTTCAGGGAATCAGCCTGAATGTTGTGGACACTGCGGGAATCCGGGATACAGAGGACGTGGTGGAGAAGATCGGCGTTTCCCGGGCCATGGAAGAGGCGAAGAAGGCGGATCTCATCATCTACGTTGTAGATGGATCGAGGAAGCTGGATGAGAACGACTATCAGATCATGGACTTTATTAAGGAACGGAAGTCAGTGGTACTCTTAAATAAGAGCGACCTGGAGCCGGTAGTATCCGCGGATGAGGTGGAGAAGCGGTCCGGGCATAAGGTGATCGGAATCTCCGCGAAGGAGGAGACGGGAATCGACCTCCTGGAAGAGGAGATAAAGTCCTTATTCTATGAAGGTGAGATCGACTTCAACGACCAGGTTATGATCACGAATGTGCGCCATGTGAAGGCTTTAAAGGACGCTTTCGAGAGCATGTCCATGGTGGAGAACAGTATAGAGAACGGCATGCCGGAGGATTTTTATTCGATCGATCTGATGGATGCCTATGAGAAGTTAGGTCTTATTGTCGGGGAGTCTGTGGAGGATGACCTGGTGAATGAGATCTTCAGCAAGTTCTGTATGGGTAAGTAAGATTATGGTGGAAAGAAATTGGCGGATCGGAACGTTTTTTATGGGAGATTCCGCTGGGAGTATAGAAGAGACAGTAGGGAATTGACAAGAAAAGAGGAAATAAAATGCCGGTAGTAGAGGAGACATATGATATTGTAGTTGTCGGCGCGGGCCATGCGGGATGCGAGGCGGCGCTTGCGGCAGCGAGACTTGGGTTTGAGACGATCATGTTTACGGTCAGCGTGGACAGCATTGCCCTGATGCCATGCAACCCGAACGTCGGAGGAAGTTCCAAGGGACATCTTGTCCGTGAGCTGGATGCCCTCGGCGGTGAGATGGGCAAAAATATTGATAAAACGTTTATCCAGTCGAAGATGTTGAATGAATCCAAGGGACCGGCGGTCCACTCCCTGCGTGCTCAGGCGGACAAGCAGGAGTACACGAGATCCATGCGCCGCGTCCTGGAGAACACGGATCATCTGACGATCCGACAGGCGGAGGTTGCTGAGATCCTCACGGAGGAAATCCCGGGCGAGTACGGAACCTTTAAGAGGGAGCATGAGGGGCAGCAGGAGAGCAGTTATCCGGTGAAAAAGCGGATCGTGGGTGTAAAAACCTACTCCGGCGCGGTCTATAGGTGCCGTGAGGTGGTTCTTGCTACAGGTGTTTATCTCCGTGCAAGATGTATTTACGGCGATGTGAGCAACCCGACGGGACCGAATGGTCTGCAGGCGGCGAACCATCTGACAGATTCCTTAAAGGCGAACGGAATCGAAATGTACCGTTTTAAGACGGGAACACCGGCGAGAGCGGATAAGAGAAGTATCGATTTCTCCAAAATGGAAGAGCAGTTTGGAGATAAGCGGGTTGTTCCGTTCTCATTTTCTACGGATCCGGAGTCAATACAGAAGGAACAGATCTCCTGCTGGCTGACGTATACGAATGAGAAGACCCATGAGATCATCCGGAACAACCTGGAACGTTCCCCATTATTCTCCGGTGCCATCGAGGGAACCGGTCCGAGATACTGCCCGTCCATCGAGGATAAGGTCGTAAAATTCCCGGATAAGGAGCGTCATCAGGTATTTGTGGAGCCGGAGGGACTCTACACGAATGAGATGTACCTCGGTGGTATGTCCAGTTCCCTGCCAGAGGATGTTCAGTATGCAATGTATCGGACAGTTCCGGGACTGGAAAATGTCAAAATTGTTCGAAATGCATATGCAATTGAGTATGATTGCATCAATCCGAGACAGTTAAAGGCGTCCCTGGAGTTTAAAAATATTGACGGACTGTTCTCCGGCGGCCAGTTTAACGGAAGCTCCGGATATGAGGAGGCAGCCGTTCAGGGCTTTATGGCCGGTGTGAACGCGGCGAGAAAGCTGCAGGAGAAGAGCGCGGTGGTTCTTGATCGTTCCCAGGCGTATATCGGGGTCCTTATCGATGATCTTGTGACAAAGGAAAATCATGAGCCGTACCGCATGATGACATCGAGAGCGGAGTACCGTCTGCTCCTGCGTCAGGACAATGCGGATCTCAGACTTCGCGGGATCGGACATGAGATCGGTCTTGTATCCGATGAACAGTACGAGTATGTACTTTGGAAAGAAAAGGCCATTGAGGCGGAGATCGCACGTCTCGAGAAGACGAATATCGGTGCGAACGAGAAGGTTCAGACGTTCCTGGAGGCTCATGGAAGTACGGCGTTAAAGTCCGGAAGTACACTGGCGGAGCTCATTAAGAGACCAGAATTAAATTATGGGATGCTGGCGGAGTTAGATGAAAAGAGGCCGGAGCTTCCGGCGGATGTGCGGGAACAGGTTGACATAAATCTGAAATATGACGGATATATCCGCAGACAGAAGCAGCAGGTGGCACAGTTTAAGAAGCTTGAGGGAAGAAAAATCCCGGCGGATCTCGACTATACAACGGTAAACAGTTTAAGAAGAGAGGCTGTCCAGAAGCTGAATCTCTATAAGCCGGAGAATATCGGACAGGCATCGAGAATTTCCGGCGTTTCACCGGCAGATATCTCTGTCCTGATGGTGCATTTAGAGCAGATGGGAAGGAAATAATTTGATGACAGATGAATTTGTAAAATTATTGGATCAGGGCTGCGCGGATCTTGGAATCGAGCTTTCGGATCAGCAGAAAGAGCAGTTTTTTAAATATTATGAGATGCTGATCGAGAAGAATAAGGTGATGAACCTCACGGCGATCACAGAGCTTTCCGATGTGATCACGAAGCATTTTGTGGACAGCCTTCTGCTTGTTCTGGCTGCGCCGGAGCTTGGGTTAAAGCTGGACGGATCCGCAGAATACAGCTGTATCGATGTGGGTACGGGTGCAGGATTTCCGGGAATTCCGTTAAAGATTGCGTTTCCGGGACTGAAGGTCACACTGCTTGATTCTTTAAATAAGAGAGTGGGATTCTTAAATGAGGTGATAGAGGCACTGGGACTTACGGATATTACGGCTGTCCATGGACGTGCCGAGGACTACGGACGCGATGCGAAATACCGGGAACAGTACGACATCTGCGTATCCCGGGCGGTGGCAAATATGTCCACCCTTTCCGAGTACTGTATCCCGTTTGTGAAAAAGGGCGGATATTTTATCCCGTATAAATCCGGAAAAGCTGACGAGGAGATTGCCCAGGCGAGATCTGCTGTGAAGAAGCTTGGCGGAGAGATGAAGGATATTATCGTAAAGATTCTTCCGGAGACGGACGTGGAACGCACCTTTGTTCCGGTAAAGAAGATGGCAATCACAGCGAAGAAATATCCGAGAAAAGCGGGACTTCCGGGGAAGGAACCGTTAAAGTAAAAAAAGTAAAATTTAAAGAAAAATTGAGAACTTCATTATCTTTATAAATTAGGATAATGTAGTTCTTTTTTTGCCATGAAGGAGATAAAAATGTCACGATGTTTCACGTGAAACATTTGCGATGGAACATCGGTAGATTGATAACAGAGCAGAAATAGATAAGCTGTTGGAAAGCAATTGAAATAAATCAGGCGTCGCTGCCAGAAGAGAAGCAGCGGCGCCTTTTTGTAGTTAATAGGAATGTTTCACGTGAAACATTGAAATATGGTTGTGTGAAACTAATTGAAGAACATCTGCACGGTTGCGCTGACTTCCTCTGGGTTTTCGAGCTGAGGTAGATGCCGGGTGTTGACAATGGTGCTGGACTCGATTGCCGGGTTGCATTTAGTGTATTCTTTGATCGTCAGGTCGATGTCCGGTTCGGCTTCACCGCCGAGAATGTAGATGCTGTTGTCAATCTTTTCCAGAGTCTTTGTAATATTACATTTTGTGTAGTTACACTGGACGCTGGCGTAGACAGATTTCGGGGAGTCGCCAAGGTGGGCAGACTCGTGGTATTTGTCGATGTTATGCGGATTCACATCGTACGGGTTATAGAAGTAACTCTCGGAGAAGGTCTTGGAGATTATACTTCTTGCGGATGCAAAATTGTAGAGAAGTGTTCCGATGATCGGGAGATCAAGGATAAACTTATAACATTTTGCGGATTTTCCAGGAATATGACTGCAGGAGAGGAGAGAATCCGGGTTGATGAACATCATCTGCTCAAAGAGATCCGGATTGTATCCACAGGCCATTGTCACGATCGGAGCGGACGCACCGGTGGCGACAATATTTGTGCGGCGGCCGATCTCGGATTTTACGAAATCATTTAACAGCTGCACATAGAGAAAATTCGTGTAAGTAAGGTTTGGCTTTTCGGAACGGCCACAGCCTAAAAGGTCGATGGTGTAAACCGTGTAGTATTCTTTTAAAAGCGGAATCAGGGAATCCCACTCGCAGCTGCTGGACGCATGTGTCAGGTCGTGAACGAGAAGAAGCGGCTTTCCGGTTCCTGTTTTTGTATAGTAGATATTGCCGAGTCTCCAACGATAGCAACGTGGTTCCGGCTGGGTAAGAAGATTCCTTGCAACGGCAGACATTTTGATGTATTTATTGATCAGCGCAGTTCCGACAGCCGCGCCGGCAGACAGGAGAACGGCAGTGATGATTTTGTTTTTTGCTTTCATAAATTCACCTCGAAATTAGATGATAGGGTATAGAAATATAGTGGGAATACTGTGAGAGAAGAGAAGTAGTTTTATCACTTTTCTCTAAGGTAAACCCTGATTATATTATAATATAATTGATAGAGAGATACAACAGGCGAAAGTGTGAAATGTTTCTGAAGAATATGCGTTACCGTTTGCGAAAGGCGAATAGCGATAAATATGAATGTTTCACGTGAAACATTTGCGGGGAGCAAAACAGAACACATAGAAAGGAAAAAGAAAGGTCAGAAGAAAGACCAAAAGAAACGCTAAAGGAAGACCAAAGGAAGACCAAAAGAAGAACCAAAAGAAGGACCAAAAGAAGGACCAAAAGAAGGACCAAAAAGAAACGCCAAAAGAAAAGACCAAATAAAGGGAAAAGGGTATAGTGAAAAGATAACGATAAAAATCATAATGTTTCACGTGAAACATCAATGAACCACAAGAAGAAAAATCGAGAAGAGAGTATAGTGTTTCATGTGAAACACTTGCCACATGGAACTCGGAAAATATGGCTTATAGGATTTACAAAAATGTTTCACGTGAAACATTTTTAATTTTATAGGGTAAATCAATAGGAAAATAGGAAAAATTGTGTTATACTAAGTTTCGCTAATGTTTTGATAGTAAATAGTAGAAGAAAAATAGAGAAAAGCCCGTGAAAAAACCGGATTTTATGGTAAATCTGGGCTGAATCGAGAGAGATACACGATAAAAAGAGTAGAGCTGACCTGCGGAAAGGATAGAGGTATGGGACGTATTATTGCAATTACAAATCAAAAAGGCGGTGTCGGAAAGACGACGACAGCTATTAATTTGTCGGCCTGCCTGGCTGAAGCAGGGCAGAGAGTGTTGACGGTTGACTTTGATCCGCAGGGAAACACGACAAGCGGGCTTGGATTGGAAAAAGGAAATATTGACAATACTGTATACGAACTGCTGATGGGGGAGTGCACCGTGGAAGAGTGCGTTAATCCCAGCATCCAGGAGCGACTGGATGTGATGCCGTCGGATGTTGATCTGGCGGGAGCAGAGATCGAGCTTCTTGATATGGAAGAAAAGGAGAGCATCCTCAAGAAAAATCTGGAACTGCTGGATGGAAAATATGATTTTATCATCATCGACTGCCCACCGTCCCTGAACCTTCTTACGATCAATGCGCTGACCGCGGCAAATACGGTACTTGTCCCGATCCAATGTGAATATTACGCACTGGAAGGATTAAGCCAGGTGTTAAAAACAGTAAATCTTGTTCAGAAAAAGCTGAATCCGGCACTGGAAGTAGAGGGCGTTGTGTTTACGATGTATGATTCCAGAACTAATCTGTCCCTGGAAGTTGTAGAGAACGTAAAAGAGCATCTGAATGAAAATATTTACAAGACAATTATTCCGAGAAACGTCAGACTGGCAGAAGCACCGAGCTACGGGATGCCGATTAATCTCTATGACAGCCGGTCATCAGGGGCAGAGAGCTACAGACTTTTAGCAGCGGAAGTCATCAGCAGAGGAGAGGAATTATAATGGCGAAGCGTGGTTTAGGTAAAGGTTTAGGCGCGTTCTTCGGGGAAGAAGTTACAGCTACGAAAGAGAACGCTGCGGAAAAAGTAAGCAGAAGTGAGAGAAAAGAGCACCTGATGGCAAATCAGGGAACTGCTAAAAATACAGAAAAAAATGGAACCGGGGCAGAGAGTGACAGCGGAAAAGCAGCAAAGAAAGCAGGAAATACGGCTGTAAGCACTGACGCAGCTAAAAAGAATAATTCCCGGAATGCCGGTAATTCTGAGCCGGTTGTCGTAGAAAAAGTGGTTGAGAAGATCGTTGAGAAACCGGTCGAAAAGATCGTCGAGAAAATCGTTGAGAAACCGGTTGAGAAGATCGTTGAGAAAATCGTTGAGAAACCGGTCGAGAAGATCGTTGAAAAAGTGGTAGAAAAACCCGTTGAAAAGATCGTAGAAAAACCGGTAGAGCAGACACTAAAGCTTAACCTGATCGAGCCGAACAGTGAGCAGCCGCGAAAGAATTTCGACGAAGAAAGTCTTCAGGAGCTGGCGGATTCTATCAAGCAGTATGGAATTTTACAGCCGTTGATCGTCCAGAAAAAGGGCAATCACTACGAGATCATCGCCGGTGAGCGCCGTTGGCGCGCCGCAAAGCTTGCGGGGATCACGGATGTTCCGGTGCTGATCCGCGAGTATGATAAGCAGCAGACGATGGAGATCGCGCTGATCGAGAACGTCCAGCGTGCGGATCTGAATCCGATCGAGGAAGCACAGGCGTTCCAGCAGCTGATCCAGGAGTTCCATCTCACACAGGAAGAGATTGCGAACCGCGTATCCAAGAACCGCGCAACGATCACAAACAGCATGCGTCTTCTGAAGCTTGATGTCCGTGTACAGGATATGCTGGCAGACGGAAAGATCTCCAGCGGACATGCGAGAGCGCTTCTTGGTCTTGAGGAAGGCGAACGCCAGTACCAGGTTGCGGTGAAGATCACCGAGGAAAAATTAAGCGTCCGCGACGTGGAAAAGCTCGTGAAGATGATGAACCGCCCGCCGAAGGAGAAGAAGCCGGAAAAAGGACCGGATATCGATCTGATCTACCGTCAGGTGGAGGACAAATTAAAGTCCATCATGGGCACGAAGGTTGTCATCAACCAGAAAGACAAAAATAAAGGAAGAATCGAGATCGAGTATTACTCCCAGGAAGAGTTAGAGCGCTTGATCGAGCTCATGGAATCCTTGAGGGCATAACCAATCAATAATCCAGCGTAACTATTCAGTATCTTCATAGTTACACGCAAAAATCCATTCCAGATCAGCTTCGCTGATGGGATTTTTGGAAAGAAAATGCTGAAAAAGCCGACTGTATTTAGGGTTTTCTGAAATTTAGCAAAAAGCAGAAAGCAGGCATTTGCCCAAGATGAAAGCTAAATGAAAAGGAAGCTGACGAACAGGAAAAAATTGAACGAAAAAGACTAAAATCACGAAACGCACAGACACATACGGAAGGACAGAAAATAAAATATGGAAAACAGTATGTTATACAATCTTCCCATCGATCCAATGGCACTGATCATCGGATTTTCAATCCTGTCATTGGTATTATTGATCGTGGTGATCATTTGTATTGTGAAGCTCAATAAACTATACCGCAGATACGATATCTTCATGCGCGGAAAAGACGCGGAGACACTGGAAGATACGATCATGGACATGATGGATGAGATGGAGGAGCTGCAGGCGAAAGACCGGGCCAGCAAGGATGCAATGAAACAGCTGTCCAAGCAGATCAAGTCCTCATTCCAGAAATTCGGATACGTCAAGTATAACGCGTTCAAGGGCATGGGCGGCAACTTAAGCTTTGTTATTGCAATGTTGGACAACAACAACAGTGGTTTCGTACTGGATGTTGTTCACAGCCGTGAGGGCTGCTACATTTACTTAAAAGAGGTAGAGGAAGGTGCGACAGAAGTTCTCCTCGGCGGAGAAGAGCAGGAAGCGCTGGAGCAGGCCCTGGGCTATGTAAAGCGCCCGACTATGGATGAGCGCCTTGCAATAAAGGAAAAGGCCGAAAACGGCAGGAAAAAAGAGTTAAAAGGCGGCTCCGGAGAGCAGGATATCGAGGTTCCGAGCAGCGAGCGTAAGAAGAGCGAGCGCATGAAAGAACTGAGAAAACGCCAGGCAGAGCGCCGCGAGGATGAAGAAGAACGTGTAAAGCAGTATGCGGATGCATACGATGTGGAAGAGATTGAGATCGAGACAGACAACATCGAGGATTTTGATGCGATGCCGGATGATTTCAACGGCGAGGATAAAGGAGATTATTGATCCATATGCATAAATATTTACGTGCAGCTGGTTTCAGCATGTATACAAAGAAAAAGGATATCGACAAGCTTCTGGATCTGCTGGAACGGCAGCCGTCGGTGACGAAGTGCGTCCAGGTCGATGAGGAGAGCAACGTGTGCGAAATGCGCGCGGAAGTCGCCCCGGGACTTGGAATCTCGATCGTCGGAGAGCTGAACGAAGAGGGGAATTTCGAGCGGGAATACTACTTCCCGTACCTGGAGAGCAATGTCGTCGGCTCCACGGAGGAGTGCTCCGTCCAGAGACACACGGAGAAAGAGACCTACTCCGGCATGGTGGATGAGAATAGAGTTGGCATCACGCTGATCTTCTACATCCAGAATTTCCTGGATTTCCGGGAGAAAATGCTGGATAAAGAGCACCACTCCAGAATCGGATCGGTCTGCTTTTCTGGCATGTCCATCGGCGGAAAGGTCCTTCTTCCAATCAAGAAAAGCCAGAAACAGATCCAGAAGGCAAAAGTTTCCGCAAAAGAACGCAGCAGCCTGATCGAGGCCGCAAAAAACGGGGACGAGGACGCCATGGAGACCCTGACCATCGAGGATATTGACCTCTATTCCCAGATCTCCAGAAGAGCCATGAAGGAAGATCTCTACTCCATTATCGACTCCTGCTTCATGCCCTGCGGAGTGGAGTGCGACCAGTATTCCATTATCGGAGAAATCAAAGAAGTTGAGAAAATCCGAAATATTTATACAAAAGAAGAGATTTATCGCATGAAGATCGAGAGCCATGACCTGGAATTCATGGTCTGCATCAACAGCAGGGACCTCTTAGGAGAACCGCAGCCGGGCCGCCGTTTTAAAGGACAGATCTGGATGCAGGGTACCTTAAATCTGGTACCTTACAAGGCGGGACCGATGGATCAAAAGCGATAAAAAGTATAGACAACAAACAGAATCATGGGGGTATAATAAAAACAGATTATCTCATTCGAATCAGCTTGAATTTACCAAAAAAACAAAGACTGACATGCAGTTTCCTGCGATCTCGAAGATATAGAGACAGAGGAAAATGCTTTTTTATTAAACCGGAATCCATAGAACAGGGGAGGAACTGTAGTTTATATGGAAGATTACGATATTATGACCAGAGAAGAGGCCGAAAAGAAGATGGAAGTGCTCCGGCAGATCTTCCCGATCGTCCGCCTTGTGCGTGGGTATACGGTGATGGATCTGAATGGAAAAACGGGAGCGATGGAAGGCCTGGACAAGATGGAGACAGCCCCTCCCTGCGAATGTTTTGCTTTCTGGCAGAAGAATGAACCATGCAGAAACTGCATCAGCCAGAGAATGATGGAAGAGCATGGCCAAACATCAAAGCTGGAATTTCTCGGCAGAGAGATGTACCAGGTGACGGCGAGATACGTGGAGATCGACGGCGAGCCGTATGTGATGGAGATGCTGCAGAAGCAGGACAGCCAGAACTTTATCGATGAGGACGGATGCAAAAAGCTCATAGGAAGCCTGATGAAATATAACCATATGGTCTACATGGATGCCCTCACAGGAGTCTACAACCGCCGTTATTTTGAGGATGAGATAAAAAATAAGACCAACACAGCGGGAGTCGCTGTGATCGATATGGACTATCTGAAGGTCATTAACGATACATATGGACACCGGGCGGGTGACCATGCCATTGAGATGATGGTCAACGTGATCCGACAGAATATCCGGAAGACGGACAGCCTGATCCGGTACGGCGGAGACGAATTCCTCCTGATCCTGCCGGAAATCAGCAAGGACAGCTTCAACGAAAAATTAAAAATGATCCAGGAAAAGATCCACGATACCGCTATTGCGGATTACGGAAATCTCCGCCTTTCTGTCAGCATCGGAGGTGTGATCACCCGCGACGGCGAGAGTATCGAGGAGGCAGTTCTCAGGGCCGACCGCCTGATGTATTTCGCGAAAGACCAGAAAAACATGGTTATCACGGAGGAAAAGACCGAGTATCTGGACGAGACGATGCAGGAATATTTAAGGACACAGACCATCAAGCCGAAGATCCTCATCGTCGACGATTCCGATATGAACCGCGAGCTCCTGACAGAGATCCTGAAACAGGATTATGAGATCCTGGAGGCAGAAAACGGCGAAGCTGCCTTAAAGATGCTGGAGCAGTATGGAACAGGTATCGCCCTTGTGATGCTGGACCTTGTGATGCCGAAGATGGATGGATTCCAGGTCCTGACGGTGATGAATGAGAGACGCCTGCTGGAGGATATTCCGGTCATCATGATCTCCAGCGAGGACTCCGGGAAATATATCAGTGAAGCTTACGGATTCGGCGTCAGCGACTATATCAGGAGACCATTTGACGCGAGAGTCGTATACCAGCGCGTGTTAAATACGATCAAGCTGTACTCCAAACAGCGCCGCCAGCTCCGCCTTGTAACATCCCAGATCCGGGAAAAAGAGCGCAGCAACCGTATTATGATCGGTATTTTAAGCCAGATTGTTGAATTCCGAAACAGCGAGAGCGGACCACATGTCATTCACCTGAATATCGTATCGAGACTGCTTTTAGAGCAGCTGATCAAAAAGAAAAACAAATACCATCTTTCCTGGCAGGAGATCGGTCTGATCGCTACGGCGTCGGCGCTCCATGATATCGGAAAGATCAATATCGATGAGAAGATATTAAACAAACCTGGTAAATTAACAAAAGAGGAATTTGAGATCATGAAGACCCACACGACCATTGGTGCGGCCATGATCGGAAACGTTGATCTGTACCACAGTGAGCGCCTTGTACAGCTTGCTTACGAGATCTGCAGATGGCACCATGAGCGCTGGGATGGAAAGGGTTATCCGGATGGCTTGAAGGGAGACGAGATCCCGATCTCCGCCCAAGTCGTATCCGTGGCGGACGTCCACGATGCCCTGGTCAGCGAGCGTGTCTACAAAAAAGCATATCCGCATGAGGTAGCGATCCAGATGATCTTAAACGGAGAATGCGGGAACTTCAACCCATTGATTTTAGAGTGTATGCTGGATATCCAGGATGAGATCCGCCGGAAGATCAGCGTTACGAGCACGGAGGACTTCGTAAGGGACGCGGATGCGCAGGAAAACATGGATATTGCCAACATGCAGTTAAATCCGCTGATGATGGAGTAAAAAAGTACCTGGCCGGATACTGAGAAGCAGATCCAGCCGGAGCAGGGCAGGTGGCAAGTGTGAAAAAAACAACTTTGTTAAAAAATTATCGGGGGGGGGTATTCCAATGAATATAGCCCAGGAAATTTATGAATCTATCCAGGAATTATATCAGGAGATCATCAAAGTTGACCTGAAGACGGGAAAAGCGACAATCCTCCACAGCATCACGGATCCTTCAGACCGCGGAAAAGAATGTATCTGGGACAGCCAGTTAGAGAAATACATGAAAAATAAGATCCAACCGTCGGATCACGAGAGGATGAGAGACAACTTTTGCCTGCGGCATCTGAGAAATGAATGCGAAAAGGGCAAAGGTCTGTTCTCCAACAACTTTTCGACGATGAACGGGAAACTGCCGGATAACCATGTTACGGTGCTGGCGTTCGCGCCGGGAAACGACAGTCAGGAAAAGGTTTATATCCTGCTGCGCAAGGCCGGACAGGAATACTTTATGTGGTCCATCGCGAATCAGTATGTATCATCGACCTGCGATTATTTTATTTATCTGGACGCGAAGCATAACAGCTACCAGATGTTCAGCAGCCGGGCGGGAACCCCGCTTCCTCCGGTGATATGCAATGATTACGAAGGATCCAAGATCGAATACGTGAGGAAATATGTGGTGGAGGAAGATCAGGAGATGGTGATGCGTGAGATGCAGAATCCCGGATCCAGGAGGTCCTGGAACACAACGAGGTCCACAGCTTCACCTGCGGGATTATGGAGCACGGAGGCTACAAGAGAAAGCGCCTGGACTACCGCTATTACGATAAAGAATGCCAGATGATCCTGTTCTCCAGGACAGACGTGACGAACGTCTATCTCGAGGAGCAGAAGAAGAGCCAGAGGATGGAGGAGCTGCTCTTAAAAGCCCAGACAGACCCACTCACGAAGATCTGCAACTTCCAGGCGACCTTTGATGCCATCAGCGAGAAGCTGACGGATACGGATGACAATTACGCGTTTTGTTTCGTGGATCTCGACAATTTCAAACAGATCAACGATACCATGGGTCATCTGGCCGGGGATGAGGTCCTTCGCCAGGTGGCGGACGTTTTAAAGGACGTGGCGGGCCCGGAGAATCTCGTGGGCCGTGTCGGCGGGGACGAGTTTGTCGTATTTGTAAAGACGGAGCAGGACCGCGCCAGGGAGACCGCGGAAAAGATCCTCGCGGGGATCCAGAACATTACCGTAGAAGGAAGAAACAGTACAAGGATCTCCGGCAGTGTCGGGATCGCCATTGCGCCGCGGGACGGCAGAGACTATTACGCCCTCTTAAAACGGGCGGATGCCTGTCTCTACCAGGCAAAATCAGAAGGAAAAGATCGCTGGTACGGCGAGAAGGAAGGACAGGAGAATATATAAAGAAACGCCCCAGGGCAGCCGGGAAAGCTGCTCTGGGGCGTTTTTGCGGTGCGTTACAGATCATACCGCATCCGGAAGCGTTCCAGAAGCGTCAGATTCTTACGGCTGGACCGGATCATCGTCAGGAACCGGTATAGGAGCCGCAGCTCATATTCCTTCAGGACCTCACCACCGTAATAGTATTTCTCCATCAGCTCATTCACACGGGTGTAAAGTCCCGGCTCGTAATCCAGAAGGATCCTGGAGAGCCGCGCTTCCGTCTTGCCGCAGTTCCATCCGGGATGGATGGAGATCCCGAAGAAGAGAAGCGAATGGCGGATCGCCTGGAACATCATGCCGGCCCGGTCGCCCGGAGGCAGTTCCAGAATGCCTAAAAGCCGCCGCTCCGTGATCAGATGGCGGAATTCCAGGAGGACGATGCCGATTCCCTTGAAAAGGAGAACGACCAGCAGGATGCCCCACAGGATGTTTACGGCGGTCTTTAACTGGTCGATGACCTCGGAGTCCGGACGTTTTCCGGCGTGCAGGGAATCCGGGGCATCCACTTCCTCGCCGCTGTCCTCCAGAGCCGCTGTCCTCTGGATATCACCGGGAACCTGTGCCATCTGTAAGAGCGCGTAGGTATCATAGTAGAATCCGGGTGTCACATCCACCGGGATCCAGCCCATGCCGTCCATGTAGACCTCTACCCACGCGTGGGCATCGGAGGAGGTGAGCTGTACATCCCTGCCGCCCGCGGCCTCGATAGCGCGGCTGCTTAAAAAGTAACCTTCCGCGTAACGCGCCGGGATATCGCAAGGACATCAAGTCCCTCCAGCGCGGAAGACAGCCGCTGCAGAAAAGCGGCATAGCAGTTATTATCATGGGTCGGATCCCAGCCTGCGGAGGCAGAGACGGTAAGCCCGTCCGGGACAGGAACACGGTCCAACGGATAAAAGACATAACGCCCAGGTCCTGCCGGAGTAAACCAGTTCCCAAGCGGTTCGCCGCCTTCAGCCAGGGACCAGCCGGGGAAGATGGAATTCAGGGTATCGGGGCTGCCCCATTCATCCTTGTGATCAAGATAATACTGCTGCATCTGATTAAAAAAGCAGATGCCATCCCCGGCCTTTTCGGCAAATGACTCGCCAAGAACAGTCCCATTATCATCGAGGACAATAAATTTCGCGTAATTAACGGTGATCGGACATGAAAATTCGATCCAGTCGCTATCTGCATTTTGGCGAAAGTAAAAATTTACAGTGAAATTCCCATCTGCCACAGATGGAAATTCGCCGATCCGGAAATTCTCATTATAGTCTGAAAGACGATGCCGGGAGACTATATTATTGTTTTCGTCATTGACATCCACGAATACATACAGGGAACAGAGGATCTTCCAGTCAGTGAGAACTGCGCCATTGTACAGTGTCTCACCGGAGTTAAAGACGGAAGACGGAATGAAGGTAAGAGAAACATGCTCGGTACTGTCTGTAGTGATGCCGTCTGATGGAAAAGCCGGGTAATTTATATCAGGAGGCAGATCGGGTAGAGCCGGTTTATCACCTGCATTCGGATAATCAGGATCGACCACAGGAGTCGTTCAGCCGCTATTTGTATCTCCACCGCCGCCACTGCCACCGCCGCCGGAGGTATTTCCACCCGGATAACGTCCCGAAGCTCCTGAGCCGGAAGCATCGTCGTCATTGGAATCATCCCACCCGGAGGTCCCGTTTTCGGAAAAGGCTCCGCTGCCGGAAGGAAGCTTGATCACGGATTGGTCAGAGCTGTTATTGGATGTTCCGGCGATCACCGCCGCCGACTTCCCAACTCCCTGCGGCAGATTCCCGCCAGACGGCATATCAGAAGTCTCCGGACTGACCAGAAGATTGCTGGCGTTTTTAAGATCCGTCTCGATATTTCCGTCCTCCGGCATCTGATAGCCGGAATCTTCCGGGTTATCCCTTCCGTAGGAATCAACTAAGATCGAGCCGCCCATCAGCTGGATCAGCTTGTCTGTGATCGCCATACCGAGACCGGAACCGCCGTACTGTTTTGTGATTCCGGCGTTCTCCTGCTCGAATGGGTGGAAGATCCGCTTGATGAACTTCGGATCCATTCCCTTTCCGGTATCATGGACCCGGAACAGGAATTCCACGCTGTCTTTATTCCGCATCATCTGGCGGAATGTCACGCGGATCTCGCCTTTTTCCGTGAACTTCGAGGCGTTGGAGAGGAGGTTTACGAGGATCTGGGAGATCCGCTCCTCATCGCCGACCACATAGCGGACGTCCACGTCCTTCATTTCCACGATATAGGTGATTCCCTTTTCCTCAATTGTCTTCTTAAACAGGTTCCGGATCTGGTCTGCCAGGTGGTAGAGGTCGAATGGCTTATTTTCAAGCTCGATCTTACCGACCTCAATCCGGGACATATCGAGAACTTCGTTGATAACGGTCAGAAGGAACTCGGAAAGCTGCTCTGCCTTCACGATATAGTCCTCGGTGCTGTGCCCGTGAAGCTGGCGGTGCGCCAGGTTCAGCATACCGATAATTCCGTTTAACGGAGTACGGATCTCATGGGACATCTCTGAGAGGTAAGCGGATTTCGACTGGCTTACGTTCTCGGCGGCCTCGAGATCTGCCCGCATCTCATCAAGCTGTCTCTTTTCCTCCGTGATATCCCGGAAGTGGAACAGGTCCATCCCGTCTTTCCTTGTCACAGAAAGGCGGTAGCAGGCATCCATCCCGAGCGGTTCGATATCCATCAGGATCGGACGTTTTCCGTCCCACGCGTTATATTCTTTCCGAAGCCGCTTCGCCTGTTCCTCAGGAAGCTTCGGGGCAAGGCAGAGAACGTCGTTCTTAAACTGTTCCTTCGTAAGACCGAACTGCCGTTCAAAATCCTTTGTCACATAGAGTGGAAAAAGGTCCGAAGAGCGGAGAAGAAAACAGGGGTCATCCACGAGGTCAAACCCGTTAAGACTCCCCTTGTCGTCAGACTTGTTAAAATTTAACCTGCGCCAGGACAGACGCAGATGAAGAAAAACGATCAGCAGGCACGCCGCGACCAGCAATTCTGCAAAAAACAGAAATATCAATACCTTGTGTTCCCCCAGCCACGCGAGCTGAAACGCAATCTTTTCCATATTCTATCCCCAATGTAAATTTGTAGCCGGTTACTTCCGATCCGCCGTCATTGCCTACTGCGGATCGAGCTTTTCAATCGCCTGGATCGTGCGGTCATATTCCTCATGGACGCGTGCGAAAAGTGATTTGCTCTCATCGTCCAGAGTATTGTTTCCGCGGAGCTTTTCGGTCAGATCGGAGCTGGCATCAAATAAAGCAGTAAATCCGAGGTTCAGGCAGATCCCCTTCAAAGTGTGGGATGCGCGGAACGCCTCCGCGCCGTCACCGCTCTCAATCGCGGCCTGCAGCTGCCCAAAACTCGGATCATTTAAAAATTTCAACGCGAACTTCCTGACAAGACTCTCCGAAACGAGTCTCCCGGTAACTCCCTCATAATCGCCGCACATCATTTCGTAGCATTCTCTTAATGTCATATGTATGGTCCCCTTTTGCAAGTGTGTTGTTTCATATATTTATATATAGATGGTTTTATTATAACTTTCAAAGGATAAAACTTCAACCGGATAATGGGGGGATCAGGGTTGTTTCATGAAGACCATGTGCCAACGATTCCTGCTTTCAGCAGTCTCGATCATGCTACATACACCGCTGAAGTGCATTGGTATACTTGCTTACTCTGAAAAAAAGCGCAAATTATCCCTATCTCCTTTACAGTACCTTTTTTCAGAGGTATTCTTTATACATAGTCAATACAGACCGGCTATGCCTTTAAACACATACTGTTCCCGCAAATCTGCATTGTCACAAAAACAGTCCATCATCTCTGTCATTATATTTGTGATACCTGTCTCGTGCATTGCCAGGCGCAGGATGTTATATGCATATTTTCTGATGAGCGCCAGATTATTTCGGGATTTTTTGGCAGGTGAGCGATCTTCCCTGAATGTGTTGTCCAACACATGATGGAGCCGGTTCTCTATTGACCAGTGCATTCTTTTTATGCTGCCCAGTTCCTCTGCGGTAAGAATAAGGTCTGATATCAGTGCGGTACACGGAATATCCTTTCCGGCCCCTTCTCCCGCATTACAGGTTCTGGAATTTCGCCTTTTTTCTTTTTAGCAGCTTCCGCTTCCAGTTTGTCCATGAACGTATGGATCTCCTCATAAGCCTCTGGTTGGTTTTTCTTTACGGTAAGCACAAAATGTCCTTCCTGTTCATGGATCTGTTCCATGCTTGCGGTCTGCGTTCCAATCGCATCAATCGTTATGATACTTCCACTGATATCCAGAAGATTCAATAATTCAGGAATCATCGCAATCTCATTCGTCTTTGAATCTACAGGAAGCTGTGCAGGCAGCAATCCCCGGACAGTTTCCACTACATTCAAAATCATTGGAGTTGCCGCACATTTTGTCTTTTCCGTTGCGCCGCAGAGTGCTTTCCCGTCAATCGCAAGATGGGTATTCTTCGAGTCCACGATCTCTCCAATCCATTCCATAAAAGCACACAAGGCTAATTCCTCATCAATTCCGCTCAGCATCCGACTAATCGTGGAAGGCGAGGCGATCCCGTATTTCAATTCCATATGTTTCCGCAGCCATTCCAGGTTGTTCTTGCACCAGTTAAGACTCCTGCGGATCGTTGTCCTGCCACAAAGAAATCCGATTGTGACACATACCAGCATTTCTGCCAGATCGTGTCTTTTCTCTCTGTCGCATCGATAATCCGGGATCTGCCTGAAATAATGAATCAGTTTTTCTGTCAGAAATGGTTTTTCAGCACATTTCCAGAGCCACCTGTATTTTCTCCAGAAGTTCCTGCTGTTCCTCATTCACTTTTGAAATGATTTCCGTTTTATCCAGACATACTAAATAGATGGTCTCTAACTTGCGCAGTTCTTCCAGACCCACGCCCCATTTTTTATATATTCTGCGGGACAGGGACGATATTTGAGCTGCAAACTGATAACGAAAATCTGATTCGTTTTTCATCGTTCGTTTTTTCTGGATATAAGAAGTTGGAGATTGCCTTAAAAGAATAATGGAGAGCACATCTTCCCAATCATCCCCTAAGGGTTTTTCCAGTCATCCGGGCACAATTCCCAGACAGCTTTTGAAAACCCGTATTCCCATACTTCTGCATCTGTTAAAGATACCTTCCTTTTGTTGCTTTGTATTACCCCCTCCGGAGTAATAATGCCGATATAAGTATCGACTGGCTGCGGATATTTTTTTCCTTTTACACGCCGGGATGTTCTTTTATAAAGATAATAAGAATCCCCCTTTTTTTTCACGGTAGTCCCTTTTACGCGATGTTTTTGAACCCATTCCGGATATTTTTTCTCAGTTACTGGCATAATGCCCTCCCTTCCGTATAGATATAGCATACCTATACTGTATAGACGTTATACCTCTACTTGAACAAAAAGTCGAGGGTTATACACGCTTATGTATAGCATGTATAACCCTCGATGAAATCTGACCTTTTTAGACTTTTAAAATATCTTCATGAAACAACCCTGTGGGGGGATTTCCAAGAATATCCGGCAAAAGATTACTATACACGGTTCCTGAATTGAAACATCAGCCAAAACTCACAAATCACAGATCAGAGGAACACGGAGGCGAAAAAACATTGGTCCGCATACCGGAACGTGACGACCCCGTGATAATGTTCCGCGATCGAGCGGACCGAGGCGGTTCCGGTTCCAAACCCGTCATGCTTCGTCGAGAGAAAACGTCCGTTTTCCTCCACCGGGGCGGAGGAGCAGGAATTATCGACCGTCAGGGCAAGGTGGCTGTTCTCCTCCTTCGCGCGGAGCCGGATAAACGGGTTGCTGCCGGTATATTCCCGGCAGGCATCTAGGGCATTTTCGAGAAGATTCCCGAGGACCGAGCAGAACTCTGCCTCATTCATGGAAAGCTTCTGCGGGACTGCCATGCTGACGGAAATATCGACACCGGATTTCCTCGCCTCATCGACATAATAGTTGACCATCGTATTTACCGCGTAATTCTCGCACCAGGTACAGAACGTATCCGGCGGGAGCATCTGACGGTACTGTGCAATGTACGCCTTCAGCTCCTCCGTCTTCCCGCTGTTTAAATAGTGGTCGATCACATTCAGGTGCTGGCGGAGATCATGTCTCGCCTGTCGGACGCTCTCGATGTGACGGCTTAACTGCTGGTACTGTGCCTTCTGCATTGCAAGAAGCGTCTCCTGGTGGGCGGCCCGCTCCTTTATGGAAAGGGGGTGTGGCGATATGGAAAAACAGATGAGTATGAAGAAAAGCAGACGATTACCTGGAATGATATTTCTTCTTGCATTGCTGATGACGATCATGATTCCGTTTGCGGCATTTGCGGAAGAGTTCAGCTGTACTGTAAACCTTCCGGTGAAGGTACAGATAGATGGAAAGAACCCGCCGTCACTGGACTATAAGTTCAAGATCGAGGCGGAAAACAATGCGCCGCTTCCGGAGGTGACTGAGGTCACCGTGAATGCTGCAGAAACCGGAACAGTGGAATTCGGCCCGATCACTTACAAGCGCCCGGGCAACTACATCTACCACATTACGCAGATTACGGATAATCGGTTGAATCTCACTTATGACAGCCGTACCTATGCTGTGACGGTTCAGATTTTAAGAAGCGAGGACAATACGCTTCATGCGGAGATCGTTGCCAGCACAGGAAGCGCAAACGGCAGCAAGGCCAGCGAGATCGTATTTGCGAACAAATATAGCAGACCGAGCTCCGGCGGAAGCGGCAGTGATGACAATTATGATCCGAGTCCTAGACCACCGCGTAAACCAGACGGTAACTCTAACGGCTCTCCAACACCGGTCAACGCGCCGAGCGCTGTTTCACCGGCTGAGAACACAAAGATTACTCCGCCAAACCCGGAATTCCCGGAGGCAAGTTCTGTAGCTGACGCACAGAACACAAGAAAACTCTCTGCCGGAAACCCGGCAACCGGTGACACCACGCACAGAGTCCTCTGGACCATGTTGAGCGTTGGTTCCGGTGTTCTTCTCCTCGCATTGATCCTGTGGAAACGCAGATCGGACGGGGCGGAAGAGAAGTAAATTTCAGATCAGAACAGATGGCTTCCACCGTGCGGGAGAGATCCTGCAGGGTGGGAGCTTTTTTGTGGATGTTTTTTCATGTCAGATATTGACAAAATGGCGACATATGGTAAAATGATAGCCAGTTGCGACTTACGATGATTCATCAAGAGTGTTGTTTTGCTATACAAAAACAACACTCTTTTATTTTTACCCGAGGCCTCAGGAAACCTCTTGAACTGCCTCTTAAAATTACAAACCGAAAATTAAAAAGAATCCTTGAAGAGGATTGTAAAAAATTCATAAACCGGCAAAGCAGTCGAAAGGCTGTGACGCAAAGCTATAGGGCCTGTAAAATGGCAGCCAGTTGCACTTTGAAGAGTATTGTAAAATGCGCTTTAGGTGCCTTTACAATACTCTTCTTGTTTGGATTTTTTTCATGAATCAATGAGGAGTTTTTTTATGAAAAAAGGTATCGTTTTAAAGCTTGCAATGTTTGTTGCAGCTTTTGCAATCAGCACATTTGCTCCGTCTATGACCGCAGCAGCAGCTTCCTATGATGATGAGTTCGTAGCTCTGATCAACCAGAAGCGTGCAGCAAATGGTCTTCAGCCGGTTTCTTTAAATAGCACTCTTGACAATGCAGCAGAGACAAGAGCAGAAGTGCTCACAGAGAAGTTTTCCTACCAGCGTCCGGATGGCCGCCGCGAATTCACAGTTCTCGATGACAACAATATCGCAGATAATTTTGTTGGTGAGTGCTACAGCGCAGGTCAGGCAACACCGAAGGAAGCTCTTGATAACATGATGCAGTATGACTTCTTCGAGAAGAAGTCATGAGCGAAGACGCTAAGACAGTTGGCGTTGGTCACTACAACGGTGGTGAGTATGGCGATTACTGGGACGTTCTTTTTACAGCCCCGGCAGCAACAGATAGAGCAGAATTCGCACAGGAAGTACTTGATCTCGTAAACGTACAGCGTGCCAACAACGGCCTTAGCCCAGTCGTTCTTGGTGATGAGAAATTAAACGCAGCTGCTCAGCAGCGTGCCGTTGAGATCGCAACCGTTACTTCCCATATACGTCCAGATGGAACAAGCTGCTTTACAGTCCTCGATGACTTCAATGTAACGGATGAAGCTACAGGCGAGAACGCAGCATGGGGACAGGTAACTCCGGAAGAGGTCGTTAACGACTGGATGAATTCCGAAGGACACCGCGCAAACATTTTAAATCCAGACGCTCACAAGATGGGCTTTGGATACTACAGCGACAACAGCTCCGAGTGGGGCCGCCAGTGGATTCAGATCTTCACAGAGTAATCTGTTTTAGATAAAAAAATTTCTTCTTCATACATTTATATTTAAATTTTCTGCCATCACCAGAAAAAACTCTTACCGCACGATCCCAGCAAATCGTGCGGTAATTTTTTACCCCTCCTTGACTTTCCAACGTCTGTTTGGTAAGATATATATCGTAGTTTTTCAAAGACTACATGTCCCAGTAGCTCAGTTGGATAGAGCACATGCCGTCTAAGAAGTAACCATAGTTAAAGCCGTGGAACTTAAAAAGGTGGTAACAAAGAGTCCGATTTGAACAATGGCATATAGAAATGTCGAAATAAGAAATCAGATGATTCATCACGAAAGTGATTGAGTTCATAAAGTTGGTTGCCGTGACCGAAAAGGCTGAAAAAGCCCGAAAATACGGCATTTGTTCCCATAGTTAAATGGATATAACAAGCGCCTCCTAAGCACTAGTTGAGGGTTCGATTCCCCCTGGGAACGTGCATTTTTTGCAG
>ERZ772816.785-NODE-785-length-33069-cov-3.171140_pt1 | contig 33069 bp, 25 predicted proteins | sample MGYA00511359_ERZ772816 | MGnify/ENA primary metagenome ERZ772816 (study PRJEB29015, sample SAMEA2737710) | human gut metagenome | biome: human gut; feature: human-associated habitat; material: faeces | place: China | collected 2012 ...
CTCACGATGGACACCCTTGCCTTCGGCTATATCCTTCCCACTACCGGGCGGATTCCGGACTTGCACCGGTTAGAAACGTGCGCCCCAGACGCACAAGAAAAAACGCATTGTCTCCACAGCACTATGTGCTATGAAAACAGTGCGTTTTACGTCTCTAACGACAACAATATTCAGCTTTGATTTCAAATGACCTTAAATTGAGACATAATTAAACATTATACTTCATCATAAGCATCACCTAAAGAATTAAAGTCATCATCTAACCAGAATAAGCTTTTACCTTGATTACTATACAACTGCGATATTAATTCCGTAAAAGTTTGTGCAACAATAGCACATTCTCCAGCCACACCGTGTCTGTCCCAAAAGCTATCGTAGCACCTTCCTAATCTTTCTTTTGCCAAATCAATAGTAATATAATTGTTTTCGATATCTTTACCAATAATATACCACCCTGATGATATATCTTCCTCACAAAGTTCACCAACGATAATTGGGTTTGCTAATACCATTTCTTCTGGACTTACAATCCTAAATCCATACGCACTATCAGTAAAGAAAGACACACCTCCACAATTCTCATAAAACACTTTTAAATCATTAGGCAAATCAACTCCTTCACTTAAGCTTGGCAAACCACAAGGACTATATACAATACATCCTTGAGTGTTTCTAATTTTATCAAGCATATTCAAAATATCCATTTCTAATTCCTTTCTACTAATCCATAAATATAGCGATTGAATTCTCTATAATAATCATTTCTTGCAGATAAAGGAACATTTGCTGCGTCAAACATTCTTTCCGCCAATGCTTGTGCTTCTTGCGGTGACACACTTGTCCAGTCAACTTTTCCTCCTTCTTTATTACCAGTTCTCTCATACAACCAATCTCTATATACTGATTTTGTAGCTGCATGCTGTTCTGGTGTTAATGCTATTGTTGTAGATTTACTTGCCCTTGACTTATATCCATCAATATTATGAGTTGCCCATACATCTAAAACTCCATGATGATTTTCTAACCCAGGGGTTTTATCGCCATATTCAACAATATCAAACGTTCGTGTCTTGCTATCGCTCTCATCAACACTTTATGTTCAAACAGTTCCTTAATTTGCTCCCGCTTCATCCAAGTAACCTGTATCACTTCATCTTTTGTAGCATTGCCTAGATCAACCTCTCCATCATATTTAAACAACCAAACATCCATCATATCATTAAAAATTTTACTCTATTTTTTTAATATCATTATTAAAGCTTGCTGATTGAGTAGTAAATAATATTTCTGAATTGGCATTATTTCTTACATATAGAACATTTATTCATATGTTTCAGTAAAGGACTCGCCATTTTTGGTAGAAAGTCTTGCTGTTCCAGAAGATATCCATTCAAGTTTACCTAAATACTTGCTATACACTCTTTCATCTGGAATTTCTGACACCAATAACTTTTCTATATAAACGTTTTTGACAGAATCCTTAAAAACCATGTATATGTTAACACTTTCTACTTCATGTAATACCTTAACCTGAACAGACATCTGTTTTAACTTCACCGGTTTATTCCAGTACCACTCATTAACATAATTTGAATCAACTATTTCGTCACATGCTTTTTGGATTTCCTCTACAGCAAAAAAATCATGTTGGGCTATTATCCCTATAGCCTCTCTTATTTTTTTAACAACATATTTCTTTTTTTCAAAACTATTCATCTCCCAAAACATGTTTATGTCAAAAAACACTTGAACACTGTATACCCCCAATAAATTTATACAATCATTTCTGGACGGCTTTTCCGCACATTCTATTAAAATTTTCCAACAATCTTTTGTATTAATGCGAGGTATAATTCTTTCTAGCATTGATGTCATACATCGAGTCATTAATTGAAATTGTCTTCTTTTTTCCTTCCAATTCAATTCATAAGCCAACTTTATAGCATCAGCCGATAAATGTTCTTGATTGGTATCTCGAACATAAGGTAAATCCATTTCTATTTCTTTTAATATCATTCTCTAGTCCTCCCATGGTCTAGGGCGTCTATGCAAAGACATAGAATTTCCTTCATTCCATAGTCTTAATGCATTTTCTCTTTCCCATTCCAAGGCACTAAGTCGATTAGGCATATCTGTTGCAACAATTGTAGAATCATACAAATTTTTTCCAGCACCCCTATTCAACCTATTGACTTGAATATTAGCTCTGGGCGATGTACCATTGAGATTCATCCTTTGTCCACTTATACCAGTCTTAACTACATCTCCAGTCTCCGTATTATAGATTTCATATCCATGCTGTGGCTTTGTACTAAGTTTACTGTTTCCGTGTACTTTAGAAGGTGTACCACTCTCAATATTAGTCAGAAAATCTGCTGTAGTATCATATTTTCCACTTGACTTCCCATAGCTGGTCTCATCAACACGTTCACTAATTTTCCCCTTCGGAGGACAAGCTTTACCTGTTGACGTACTTGCATACCCACTCGGATCATAATACACCACCGGGTTATTCCCGCAGTACGCATACAGATTCAGTCCATCCCCCTGATAGACGTCTTCCTGCATGAAACGCCCGGCAACCGGATTGTAATACCTCGCCCGCAGGTAATACTGCTCTGTCAGTTCATCATACTGTTGTCCCGTATAGCGGATGCGGTTATTCAGCTTCTCTGTGGTTCCAAGAGGCATGCCAAAGGCATCATACTGATAGCTGTTCTGAACATTTCTATGTTCATCTGTAACAAGTGCCGTACTTAACTGTTCGTCCCTGTGGTAGTAGGACAGTTCCTGTCCTCTGCGGAACGCTTCCATCCCTGCCCCGAGATGATAACTGGTGCCCTGCTCTTCTCTTCCCTCCTCCTGCAGAAGCTCTCCATCGTGGTATACAAAGCTGGTTCTCCTGCCGTTTTCCAGCAGTTCAAAACGCAGGCCTTCCGCGTCATAGCGGTTCTCCTGCACGCTGCCGGTTTCGGTTTCCACCCTTGTCTGCTGGTGGCGGCTGTTATAGGAGAACCGACGGATCCCGGCTGCATTTTTCTCCTCTATTATACCGCCCTGACGGTCATAAGAAAACTGTTTTCTATCGGCAGGGCTTTCCTCTTCGACCAGCTGGTTCTTCTCATTATAAAGATAACGGATTTCTCCCTGTACATCCGTCTTCCGGATTCTGTTTCCGGCTTTGTCATAGGCATAGCAAACAGAAGCGCCGTTCCGCCGCTCTTCCAGAAGCTGTCCCCGGACATCATAAGCATAGGAGATATCCAACGCATTATTCCCTGTGGTGATGCCGCCCAGAGTCGCCTGTGTGCCTGTCTTCGCCGTGCGGTTTCCGTTGCCGTCATACCGGTATGCAAAGGAGAGCAGGACATCTTCTCCCGCCCTGGTTTCCAGTGTGCGGACATTTCCGTCACCATCATAGGTATAGGCGGTCTTCACGCCATTGCCGTAACGGATATCGCAGATGCGGTTCAGGGCATCATAGCCGTAGCGCACTTCCAGTCCGTCATCATTAAAGATGCGGCTTCGTCTGCCCAGAATGTCATACTCATACCGGGTGCAGACTCCTGCGGAGTCTTTAATCTCCGTGATCTGCCCTGCCCTGTCATGGGTATAGGAAACTAAGCGTTTCCCGTTGGAACGCTTCTCTTTCAGATTACCATATGCATCGTAGATATATTCATAGGACTTTCCGTCGCAGACAGCACGGGTCACCCGGCCCAGACTGTCATAGTGCCAGGTACTGATATTGGTATGTTTCCCCTCTGCATCGGACGCCTTCTCATACACAGGCTGTCCGAATACGTTGCAGGCGCGCTGCAGCTGTCTTCCGTCCCGGTCGATGTGCAGGGACAGGTTGCCCTCCTCGTCATACCGGAAGGTCTCTGTATCGCCCAGCTGATCAATTCTCTCGCTGACCTTGCCGAGACTGTTGTAACGGTACTGCACTGCATTGCCGTTACCGTCTATAGTCCTGCTGACCTGCCCGGCCGGAGTGTACTCATAGCCTTCCTTCCCCCCGTCCGCAAAGCCAATGCCTGTGATGCGTCCCCAGCTGTCCACGTCATAGGAAATGGGATTCTGATTTCCGTCCACAACTCCCGTGATCTGCCCTCTGGCATTATACTCATACTGCTGGAGGATGCGCTGATGGTTCCCCGAACGCCGGACATCCTTGATCTTTCCGTCCAGTTCGTAGGAAAGCTCTGTCCGGTTTCCAAACGTGTCCTTTTGGATAACCGGCTGATTCCGCAGATTGTAAGAAAACTCCTGTACCACTTCTCCTAATGCATTGGTGGTGCGGAGGCGGTTGCCGCGGCTGTCATAGGTGTAGGATACCCCCGCCCCGTCATCACTCTCCGGCTCGTAGCCGTAGGGACTGATCTCTTTCCGCAGCCTGTCATTCCGGTCATAGAGATAGCGGGTCACCCCTCCTGCCGGATTGGTTCTGTGGGTCGCCCGGTCTTTCAGGTCATACCGGGTGCTGCTCTCCAGACATTCCCCGTCCGTTCCCAGAATGGCCTGTTTCAGCACATTTCCGGCCGCATCATAGGCATACTGCACCCGTCTGTCGATGCCGTTCTTCCTGTCAAGGACTCTCTCCTCGGCTAGGCAGTCATCCGCATATCCATTTTGGTGCTTAAGTTAATACTTAATTAAAAATTATATATCTTTTGGCATTGCATAATTAAACATTTTTTCCATTCTGCTCTCTACCCTATCATTCCACACATTACGATCTTGCCAACGTCCCACATACATTAGCTGATTATTCTTTGCAATAATAGTTATTCCTGCATCGCCCGCCCATTCACAGTCGCCGCCTAAATTTATAACTGGAATATTTTCATCATCTACACTGCATTTATGAAATCTATAAACACCAATTTTCACATATTTTAATATAGAAACTGGATCGACTTCATAATTTCTTAAAATATCTGGTGAAAGTTCCTCACATAAATCAGGGTATAATTTTTTATAGCTTTCATAATATCTTTTTAAAGCTGCACATATATCAAATAAAAATTCTTGTTTAATACTATTAAAATATTCAATATTTTTTTCAATATATTCTAGAGAAATGTCTCTATCAAACAACACTTCTATGTCATATTTAAAAATACTTGAATAAAATGTCCCTACCATAAACCCTAAGTCATTCTCTCTCAAATCTTTTATCATTATTCCAATCCTCCTGTATTTTATTTATTTTTTCCAATTATAATACCAACCCGTTTGGTTTGGATTAAACAATTCAAATAATAAATTTATTTCTCCAACATCTCCCATATGTCCAAAGTAATCGTTGATTGCACTCGGAATTAATTGCATCGTTATCATGTCATTGCATTCATGCCATGTGTAATTCATTCCCCTATCCCTACTAATTTCTGCCAATGTATGACCTTGACCAGCCAATTCATCAGCGTGAGAGAAGTTATAGCTTCTTCCACTTTCACCACCATGCATATTAAACAATTGTATTTCTACTTCTGCAAACTTTGAAAAATCTGGAATTCCATCTTTATATGTAATTCCTTCCAATCCTTTTTGTCTTAAAAGTACTTGTATATCAGGATCTGTAGGAATAAACATACTTTCCCCTCTCTGTCCTGTCCATGTTCCTAATGCAGATTTTTCACCCGGAGTTGCCGAAATACGTTTATGATATTGCACTTCCTCATATGTATCTAATTGTGATGCTGTTTTTCCATTTAAACATAAGACATGTCCACTCGGGTCATAATATATCACCGGGTTATTTGCACAATACGCATACAGATTCAGTCCATCCCTACGGAAGGTATCCTCCTGTAGGAATCGTCCGATAGCAGGATTATAGAATCTCGCCCTTAGATAATACTGCCCCGCAGCGCCATCATACATCTGCCCGGTATAAGTCACCCGGTTAGGTATATCCCCCATCTCTTTCAGAATGTTCCCAAAGGCATCGTAGCGGTAGGTTTTCTGAATTTCTTGGTTATGATCCAGAAGGAGCAGGGTACTCCCCATTTCATCCTGGACAAAATAATTTCTCTCCCTTCCGTTTCTGCTCTGGAAAATCGGCTGATATCCCCTTGCATAGCTGATTTTCTCTTCTGCACTACTTTCCTCTACCAGCTCTCCCCTGTCAAACAGAAAACGAATGATTTTTCCATTCTCTTCTGTTTCATAACGCAAACCCTCGCCGTCATACCAATTCATCTGCTGCAGTTTTTCTGTTACTCCATCTGCTTTTTTCGCAATGACGCCCACCTGACGGTTTGCAACATCATAGTTGTACTGCTTCCGATTCCCTTTTCCCTGTTTCTCCAGCAGGTTTCCCTGTCTGTCATAAAGGTACCTGAACGTGTCCGCTCCTCTTTGAAGATTTCTCCTCTTCCCCGTCCTGCACCGCACTGCTAAGGCGGTTCATACAGTCGTATGCATATTCGTTTTGGTAAGTTTCACCGCTCTTCTTGATACAGTTGCCATTCCCGTCATAAGCATAGTCAAAATTCAGCAGCACTTGCCCCTGTCCAGTCAACGTTACCAGACTGGACAATTCCCCGTCCTCCCGATAGCTGTATTCCGTCTCCACACCGTTTCCATATCGGAGTTTTCGGATCTGCCCGGCTCCGGTGTAATCATATTCCGCCAGCACATCTTCCTTGTCTCCAGACACCCGTTTCAAGCGGTTCAGCATATCATAAGAATAGTATATAACATTTCCCGTACTATCTGCAAGACTGCTCAGGTTACGGCAGGGCTTTCTTCTGTGATCAGCTGGTTCTTCTCATTATAGAGATAACGGACTTCTCCCTATGCATCCGTCTTCCGGATTCTGTTCCCGGCTTTGTCATAGGCACAGCAAACAGAAGCGCCGTTCCGCCGCTCTTCCAGAAGCTGTCCCCGGACATCATAAGCATAGGAGATATCCAACGCATTATTCCCTGTGGTGATGCCGCCCAGAGTCGCCTGTGTGCCTGTCTTCGCCGTGCGGTTTCCGTTGCCGTCATACCGGTATGCAAAGGAGAGCAGGACATCTTCTCCCGCCCTGGTTTCCAGTGTGCGGACATTTCCGTCACCATCATAGGTATAGGCGGTCTTCACGCCATTGCCGTAACGGATATCGCAGATGCGGTTCAGGGCATCATAGCCGTAGCGCACTTCCAGTCCGTCATCATTAAAGATGCGGCTTCGTCTGCCCAGAATGTCATACTCATACCGGGTGCAGACTCCTGCGGAGTCTTTAATCTCCGTGATCTGCCCTGCCCTGTCATGGGTATAGGAAACTAAGCGTTTCCCGTTGGAACGCTTCTCTTTCAGATTACCATATGCATCGTAGATATATTCATAGGACTTTCCGTCGCAGACAGCACGGGTCACCCGGCCCAGACTGTCATAGTGCCAGGTACTGATATTGGTATGTTTCCCCTCTGCATCGGACGCCTTCTCATACACAGGCTGTCCGAATACGTTGCAGGCGCGCTGCAGCTGTCTTCCGTCCCGGTCGATGTGCAGGGACAGGTTGCCCTCCTCGTCATACCGGAAGGTCTCTGTATCGCCCAGCTGATCAATTCTCTCGCTGACCTTGCCGAGACTGTTGTAACGGTACTGCACTGCATTGCCGTTACCGTCTATAGTCCTGCTGACCTGCCCGGCCGGAGTGTACTCATAGCCTTCCTTCCCCCCGTCCGCAAAGCCAATGCCTGTGATGCGTCCCCAGCTGTCCACGTCATAGGAAATGGGATTCTGATTTCCGTCCACAACTCCCGTGATCTGCCCTCTGGCATTATACTCATACTGCTGGAGGATGCGCTGATGGTTCCCCGAACGCCGGACATCCTTGATCTTTCCGTCCAGTTCGTAGGAAAGCTCTGTCCGGTTTCCAAACGTGTCCTTTTGGATAACCGGCTGATTCCGCAGATTGTAAGAAAACTCCTGTACCACTTCTCCTAATGCATTGGTGGTGCGGAGGCGGTTGCCGCGGCTGTCATAGGTGTAGGATACCCCCGCCCCGTCATCACTCTCCGGCTCGTAGCCGTAGGGACTGATCTCTTTCCGCAGCCTGTCATTCCGGTCATAGAGATAGCGGGTCACCCCTCCTGCCGGATTGGTTCTGTGGGTCGCCCGGTCTTTCAGGTCATACCGGGTGCTGCTCTCCAGACATTCCCCGTCCGTTCCCAGAATGGCCTGTTTCAGCACATTTCCGGCCGCATCATAGGCATACTGCACCCGTCTGTCGATGCCGTTCTTCCTGTCAAGGACTCTCTCCTCGGTCAGGCGGTCGTCCGCATCGTAGCTTCTGTGGATCTCGGAGCCCTTCGGGGTGGAGATCTTTGTCAGGTTGCCGTTGGCATCGTAGGCATATCTTGTAACGGCGGCCTGTACCGGGCCGTTGCCCTGGATTTCCTCCGTCCGCTGAACAAGCCACCCGTTTTTATTGTAGGCATAATGAATAACACTATGAACACCGTCCGCAATGACACGCTCTTCCAGCGTTACATTTCCCAGACAGTCATAATCGTAGCGCATTTTTGCCCCAAAGTCATCTTTCACTACATTCAGATGATTGTTTTTATCGTAGGAAAAATGGATCCGGTGCCAGCCATCCGGCTCTCCGTCCCGTTCTACTTCCTGTTGTCCGTAGTCCTCCTCCACCTTATTGCCCTGACTGTCATAGGTATAGGCGATGACACGGTACAGCGCAGGATCGGTCTCCTGCACTTTTATCTGTTCCCGGATCTTCCAGCCCAGATCATTATAGGTATAGATGACCTCCTTTCCTTCGCCGTCCACTTCCCGGAGGATCTGTCCGTGCCCGTTGTACTCGTAGGTGTGCAGGATGTTCCCCCCGGGATCCTGTACTTCTGTCATCCGGCCGCAGGCGTCATAGGCATAGCGGTAGCCATTGCCGTCATCCGAATCTGCATCATAAGATTCCGGCTGTACCTGTTTGATCATGTTGCCGTCCGCATCATAGAATCTCCGCTCCACGCCTCCGTCCGGATACAGGATACGGATGCAGTTCCCGTCAGAATCGTACTCATAGCGGGTTCCTTCTCCCTCTTCGCCTTTCAGGGCATAGCTGACCGGATGGATCCGGCTGGTGATGTCCCCGTCAAAGTTACGGAATACACGGTGATGTTCCTGCATGGGAGATATGGTATCTACCACACGTTCCAGAAAATCGTGGCGGTACTCATAGCCACTCTCTTTCTTTTCCCACTGCACGGGTGGATAGTAAGTGGTCAGATTGCCCATGCGGTCATAGAATCTACGGGTGGTGTAGCCTTCCCCGTCGATGCGGCTGGTGACAAAGTTCCTGGAATTGTAAGCCAGCTCCACCGTGCCGTAAGTATTGCTGATGGACAGTCTGCGGCCTACGGTATCGTAGCCGTAGGCAGTCTCCTCCCCCTTCGGCGTAATGACACGGCTGGGGTAAGCCCGGTTGGCTTCATATTCCTTAAGGCTTTCGTTTCCGAGGGCATCCCGCTCCAGAATGCATCTTCCCCTGAAATCATACTTCCGGGCCGTTTCTTTCCATTTGCCCCCTTTGATCTTTTCCATCGTCCTGACCGGATTGTGTTCCTGGTCATAAGTATAGAGGGTCTCTCTTCCGTCGCTGTCCCATGTATGTACCAGATCATGGTGCCCATTATATTCATGGTGCACTTCAAAGCCATCCGGGAATTTTTCCCGGATGCTTCTTCCATAGGCATCGTACTCCCACTCTTTCCTGCTGCCCAGACGACTGATTTCTTCCACCTTTAAGTTGTCATCCGAATACTGATAGGTCTGAAACGAACCATCCTCATAAATTACCCGTTCCTTTAGAAACCGGTTATTGTATTCATAGATCTCCGTCTTGCCCGTTTCGCTGTAATAAATGGTATTCCTGTGATGAATATCATCATAAGTAAAGGTCTGGTACACACCGCTTGAAAAGTTCTGACGGGTGACCCTGCCCTTCACGTCATACTCGTTCTCCAGATAACAACTTCCGTTCTGATCCGTAACGGAAGAAATATGTCCGTTTTCATCATATTCGTAGTGGGTAATCCCCTCGTCCGTATGCACCACATCCACCAGAAGATCGCCCTCATAGCGATACTGGGTCCTGCGTCCGATCTCATCCGTAATCTGCAGAATACGCCCACCCCGGCACTCTACCTGAAGTACATTGCCCAGGGGCGTAACGATCCGTTCCAGCCCCTCTTCTCCATAGGCAAAGCTTAAGCGCTGCTGATTTGGATATTCCACAGACTGAAGCAGTCCTCTGGCATCATAAACACTCAGGGTATGGTCCACCACATCCGTAAGCACATACCGCTCCTGTCCGGTTATCTCTGCCTCCTGTACTTCCATCAGGAATCTGGATGCTCCCTTGCTCTGGTTCACCCAACGGCCATCCTGCTCTTCGTAGCACACAGAATGACCCGTGATGGTCTCCAGATGAACCCGGGTATGCTCCACATCCCTTGTATCCCGATATATCCTGCTGGCATATGGGAATTTCCATCCCAGCCCCAGTACAGAGACCGTATTATTGGTAGAATAATAGGACCGTTCCAGTTTCAGGGCAAAGGGCACGCTGGCCAGCAGGAAATCCGTAGCCTGAATGACATAGATTCCCGTGACTGCGTCCACAGGATCGCTGATAAAAGCGTCCAGTCCATTAAAGAAAAGATTCTGGATAAGGCTGCTCTTCAGATCAAAGTCCTGTTCACTCAGAGCAGAACCCACCCCATCTATGCCGGTGTCAATAAAACCGCCCAGAAATGTCTTAATGAGATGGTTTCCGAAGGAACATCCTTCAATACCTAATTTACTCAATAGTCCGTCACGGATGCCACTGCCGGTACTGCCCTGTGCAAATCCTATCCCGATATTCCATAGTATCCTGGCAGGATTGATCTCTCCTGTCCGTGCCAGATCATCAAAAATACCATCCAGGACATTTCCCCCTATCTGCATGACTGCCTTCAGACATTTTGCTTCCTTAGCAAGATGTATGAATTTTTCTGCTGTCATCAATTTATTAAATGCACTACCTATTGCACAGCCGGATACAACACCGAAGGCAATCTCCGTACCCGCTCTCACCAGTTCATACAGGAGCTCGTTTCCACCGAATACGTCATCCCGCATGAAATTGTGTCCCTGACTTAAATCACCGCTTTGGGCCTTTTTGTAATTGTCTATTCCTTCTCCCACATCTGCTACAGCATATGCAGCCGTAGCTGCTCCCAACACCACGGTTGCAATAATAACTGCCGCAGCACCGCCGGTTGCTGCGGTCAGCGCTACCGCTACCGCCACAGTTGCAACTGTGGCAGCCACTTTTACGATCCCTTTCAGAATACTGGTTCTGCCTTCCTCGAATTTCTCCACCAGTTCATTGCTGACATCTTCATTGATATTTTTTCTGTTGGTCTCATCATTTGCTGTTACAGATGATCTGAGTTCTTCCAGAGACGGATTTGCAGCAGGCGACCGGTCCGATGCATCCATCTTTACAAAGGCTGCTATAATCCGTGCCTCATCCGTTAAGTTGATCTGGGAGCCGCTCTCTCCGACCTGAAGCGTAAGTTCCTCCGCCTCCAGCACCATTTGTCTGGAAGCCTGTCCGTCTTCCTCTGCAGGATCACCCACAATCAGATTCTTTTCCGCATGGAGACAAATCTTCTTCCCTGTGATAAGGGCATTTCCATCTGTATCCAGATAGACACAGGTCTGCTTTTCCTGATCGGCAGATACGATAGCCTTAGATGGAGTCATCAAAAGTTCCGCACCATTTACATTGGAAAAAGATTTGTTGTCCGGTATCTGTGCATAACCGGATGCGGAGGAACCGCCGGATGTCCGGATGGCATGAACTGCAATAGCATCTTTCTCATCATCCCCGGGGAAGTAAATATGTACCTGACTTCCCACCTCCGGCATACAGTAGATAAAGCTGCTCTCGATCGCATAAGTAAAGTATTTTACATTAGGGGAATTATCATATTCCGGATCAATATGGAAATGCACCCTGACACAATTTCCCGAACGCTCTTTTACCGTAGCGGGGATGCTCATACCGAAAATATGAGGATTCTTCTCCGGCGCACAGAGTACCCCCTTCCTCCGGCTCAGTTCATAAGTCCGTACAAGTTCTCCTTCTACCGTCTGATACTGTATCCTTGTGACAATGGCACTGATCCCCCGGAAGCGTACCTTCTGTGCCAGACAGAAATCCTGCCTGGCAGTCACTTTCCATTTAAGGGTTTCCTGCGGAAGGATTTTCTGTTCTCTGCCCAGACGATAATACTGGTCCATATCCTTGATCTCTGTAAACTCTTCATCGCTCAGGACATATTCTTCCCCCAGATCCGGAATTCCAAAATAGGCCCGTCCATGCGCCGCACGGCAGTCCGGTACCATAAAGGTATGAAAATGACTGGCAAGACGCACGAGGAAATTCCAGTCGCTCTCCTCATACTGAAGCAGGAAATCAGGAATCACAGCACCTTTGGTAGCACAGTCCAGAATTTCCGCATCCTTCTGATTCTTAAGGGCCTTGTCCATAACCTGCCTGTATGTTGTGTCTAAGTTCAGAAAGCTCTGGCTTACCGGTGCAAGCCCCCATTCCATGGTATAAGAAGCTGCTTCTAGCTGCAAAAGGTGCAGGCTGCGATCCTGCTCCATTTTAGCGTCTGTAATCTTTCCGGCATATAAAAGCCCATCAGCCTCCGCCTTATATACCTCTATATCATCCCCATCCCCAATACCATGAATGAGAGCTTCTATCTTTTCTTCTTCCACCAGAAGTAACAGCCTTAATGTGACATGGTCATTAAATGACGCATTCATTTCAAATGCTTCTACTCCAACCGCACCTTCAAAGGGAAGTCGAATGAAAAGACCCTGATAAGCAAGCTCCATACCTTTTTCCTCCTATTCCGGCTGTCCCGAAAGCAAGATCGTTACACATCCTCCGTAACTGCACATGATACTGCATCTGCGCAACAGCAACGGTTCCCCATTAATAAATACCTTTTCATGCCCTTCCAGCCATTCTCCGTCTGCGGGGAACTGGGCCTTGCACTCACCAACAAAATCTGAACTCATTTCTTCCAGCTTTTCTTCTTCGGTCTTTTCTTTCTTTTTCATCCCTAATAGTTTTTTTGCAAGACCGATCCCTGCTTTTATGATTGTTACACGCTCATTCCATTTCTTTGTGAAATAGCCCACCACATCGTCCCGCCAGTCTTTTTTGGATTCTATGATGGCGTTGGTTTTTTCAATCTCCGCCTGAACATCAGGGTTCTCCCTGCTGTGGCATCCACCGAAGTTAATGATATTTGTATTCAGAATCATATCTTTTACCGTCATCTGCGGTATCTGGTGCGTCAGTACCCCATGGGTAGCATCCAGTGCCAGATAGCTTTCACGCATACCAAAAGGGCACTCGATCCGGGCACAATGTACCACATAAGCGGTGTCATTTACACGGCTGTCACGAAGTTCCTGTTTTTTGGCCTCCACCGCTTCCGCTGCCGCCTGCGCCCCCGCTGCCGCAGCTTCATAGTTCTCATTTGCCGCTGTCTCAGCCACTTGTGCATCGCTTAATTCCTGTAACGTTGCCTCCCACTCTTCCACACTGATTTCACCGTTCATATACTTTTTCTCTGCCAGACATACCGCTTCATCGGCGGCAGCAACTCTTTCCCCAGCCGCCGTAACAGCATCCCGCGCTGTGAAGAAATTCTCATAGGCAGTATTCTGTGCATCCTCCAGTTCTCCCAGACTTGGCTGTATCTCACTCATTTACTGCACCTCCACTTCTTCAAAGTGTATTCCCATCGGCCTGCGCCGCAGCAGGCTCTCTGCCAGAGGCAGACTGACAATCGGATCCTTTCTCTGGTTCCCTTTCAGCAGGAACAGGTTATGCTGTCCAATTTTCCCGCTGTCTAAAACCAGACGCTTTACCGTCCCGTTGGGATAATATTCCGTCTGACTTCCCACCGCATCCAGCTGATCCATTAACGTATGTACATACCGGTACTGCCGGGAACTCTCCTTGTGGATTAGAACTACCTCCTGGAAGAACAATCCCGGTTCATACGCATCCAGAATATTCCGGAATCTTCTGGAGAACATGGTTACCGGATGCTGTAGAAAATCCCATCTGGCCTCGTTGCCATCCCCTGCCAGATACAATGCCACAACACTGTCCAACTGGCTGCTGTCCTCTTTAGAAAACACATGACGGCTCCCATTGATATCAAAATCACGATACTGAATAGATCCCGGCAGATTTTTGTCCTGCGTAATAAAGAAATACCTCATGATTCTTCCTCCCTGTCCAGACGGATTACCTGAAGCTGCTCTGCACTGATTTCCAGAAACGGAACACTTTCTGCGGGGAACACAGCGGCAGTAAGTTCAGCTCCGGCAAAAGATGTCTGTTCGAACGTGCACTCCCGAAAATCTGCCCCCCACAGATTACACCCTTCAAAGCTGCATCCCGTCAGTCTGGTTCCGGGGAAACGGCTTCCTTCCAGATTGCAGTTCTGAAATACAATGTTTTGTACGGTGCTTTCCTCAAACGTAATAAAGCGCATATCCATGTCCCGGATCGTTCTGTCTGCATAGGTGCCTTTATACCAATAACTGAACACCATCTTTTCCGGCTCTCTGGCTGCCTTTGACAGTTCGGTCTTCCAGACGCCGGGATCCTTTTCCACCCGGTCCGTCTGAACCAGTATTTCGGTCTGATCACGATATTCCCCCCACCTCAGGACCCAATAGGGAGAACGGGTAACAGGCTCAAAGATTCCCTTTTTCTCCCAGTCCCGCAGACGATAGCGAAGCACCTGACAGATCATATTGTCCATAATGGTCAGTTCATCAAACAGCAGATTCTGAATGTCATATTCATTGACAGAGACACCATATCCCTGATTGGCACAAACTAACTCATTCCAAAGTTCATCCAAAGGTGTAATCAATTCCTTTACATCCACATACACCTCAACCGGTTCCTTATCCATATACCAGCTCATATCGAGACCGTGAAGCTGAACCCGATAGTTTCTGTTGATCGTATCTGACTTCAACAGAGAAAAATACAAAAAACATACATACTCCTTTCCCTGTTTTTCCATCTGCTCTCCCAGAAGCTTCATGGCTTTTTCTACCACAGCCTCCCAATCCTCGGCATGTTCCAGAACAGAATCCCCCATATGGCTGCGGAATGCTGCTATTTTTCTCGATACCGCTTCTCTGTAATTCTGCAAAGCCGTTTCTCTGTCCATCTGTCTCTCCTTCAAAACATGTTAATCCACGATTACTTCTGTTCCCTGCATAATAACGTTGCCTTTGCTGGATACAATCTGTCCGCCGCTCAGACTATGCATAATAAATTGTTCCGATACATGAAGCGTCACCTGCTCCTCCGCATGAATCGCAATCTCTTCCTGTGCCATTGCCTTCACCATAGACTGAGATTGTATTTTGACCTTTCCATCCGTCTGAATTGTCACTGCGGATGCTGCTTTTCCACAGGAAAGCTTTATATACCCCGGGGCCAGTGCAAGCTCCTGCCCGGATTTGGTGCGCAGATACCGGTTGTCCGGATCGCTCATCCGATCTTCTCCACTCTGCGGTGCATCGTAATTACTTACAGCACTCAGTGCAATTGCCTCAGATTCTGCCTTGGAAGGAAAATATATCCGCACATCATCTCCCACCTCCGGCATGCAATACCATCCGCTGCCATCTGAGGATGCAGACAGGGTGGAATAGGGGAACCAGTACAATGCACGTTTCCTGCTGTTTCCATCAATTGCCATTGCTACCTGCACTTTTGTACCTGATACGTTCACCACATTGCCATTCAGCGCTACCCCGATCAAATGCATGGGATAGATCACAGGCCTTGTAAGCCCCTTTGCACTTTGTAATTTATAAGTTCCCTGCATCTCCTGATCTTCAAAGGAATATCTGCATGCATAAACCACAAAAGGATTTCCCTGTATCCGGACCGGATCAAAGATTCCCATAAGCTGTTCTGAAACGACCGTATAGCGGGTAAAATCCGATGCATGCACCTCTCTGCCGTTTGCCTTCAGCTCATAATATCCGTCCATATCCTTTTCCATATCCAGAATATGACAGGGAAATGCTGACTCCATAAGCTCCGGAACTCCCGCATATAATTTTAAGCCGGGCTGTCGGCAGTCCGGAGTGATCATAATACCTTCCCTGGAAAGCACTCTCTGCAGGAATTCCCAATCCGTCTCCTCATACTGAACGATCAGACTTCCAACCGCCTTTCCCGCAGCAGCATAGATCAGATCAGCATCCTTATAATTTGCCAGTATTTCCTGTGCTAACTCCTGAAAAGTCATCTTAGCGTTCTGGAAAGAACGGGAATGTTTCTCCCGATCCATAAGCCAGCTGCGGCTCTTTCCTTCTATTCGTACAGTCTTCACCTGACCGCTTTCCGTTATCTGAATATCCGTCAGGATGCCGGAGAACAGGATCTTCCTGCCTTCTCCTTCGCGCAGAAGTACTTCAAGATCCTGACAATCTGAGATTTCAAATACAAACTCTTCTTCTGTCACACGGGCAAGGATCACCAGCGTACTATGCTCTCCTGCCCGGGATTCTATTTCACACTCCAACACCTCTGCCAGATCCAGCCCGTTTACTTCTATATCATGCAAACTGTACATAATATCCCTCCGCTAATTGTTGATAATCATAGCAGCATCGATTTTCACTGTTTCGTCTGTTACGGTAATATTTCCCCCCGCATCATTGATAAACTGTATCCGGGATCCCGCTGTCACACTCATCATTCCATCCGTGCTGAAACACACTGCCTCCGCCGCGCTGATTTCAATGTCATCATCGGTAACAATTTCGGCGTTTCCATCATTTGTCAGAGTGACAGTTCCTTTATTTCCGCCAACGGCCAGTTGTATTCCGCCTTCTATAAACCGGACAGCCTTTCCATCCGGCATGGTAATATCCTTCAGATCAGGCCTGCTCATCGGACTGTCAGATGCAGGCGACGAATCTCCCTGAATATTTGCAATCGCATAGCTTTCCTTCTCATCTGCGGTGGGGAAGAAAATCCTTACCTGATCCCCCGGTCTGGGCATGCAATACCATCCACTTCCATCCGGAGATGCTGCCACTGTAGAAAAGGGGAAAAAATACTTTTTCCTGTAATTTGCCAAAGCATCCGTCTCTAATTGTGCCTGAAGCCGATTCCTGCTGACGGCCGTAACCACCCCGTTTATGGATACTCCACCGAGGAACGGATTGTAATATTTCAGTTTCCTCAGTCCCTCTGCAAAATACAGATAATATCTGCTGACAAAAAGTCCCTGCCGGAAAAATCTTTCGATTTTTCCGATATACAGTTCTTTCCCTTTGAAAAGCACTTTTTCTCCCAATGGAAGAATGTCATATGTCTCTATCTGATAGCAGATCTGCCCTTTCAGTCCTTTTTTTGTCTCTCTGGGCGCAGCATTACGATGCAGAACATAGGGAAGCAGATCCCAGTCTGCATCCTCCTCTGTATCCATCAATCCTACTCTCAGATAAATCCCCGGTTCATTGCCTGCAATATACGCACTGGCACCATACGCGGAAAGAACACGGTTCAGAAATTCCCAATCCGTTTCCTGATACTGCACCATAATCTGCCCTAATGCCTTATCTTCTATGGAGAACAGAATCTGACTTTGCGAATAAGGCTCCAATATCTTTTGAATTAACTGGTGGGAGGTCATGGCTACGTCCTGAAAAGACCGGTTCCTTACTGTAAGATCCATCTGATAGCTTTCCGTCAGTGCCTCCAGATGTAGCACACACCTTCCTCCCTGAGCCTTTACTTCCATACAGGTCACCGTGCCGTAAAACAACGGTTTTATGGTCTCTCCGAGCATTACAAATAATCCGATATGACCATCTTCCTCGTACAGAAGATAATCCTTCAGTTCCTCCTGCGTCTCTGCATCTGCGGAAAGGAATCCGTGCTTCCCGGGATTTTCACTGATGCAGCATGTCAAAACCGACAGACGCGTACTTCCCAGTATCAGAAAAAGACTCCCATAGGTAATCGCATCCATACGCTGCTCCCTCCCTTCTAACGGTTCATTTCCTCAATCACATGCACCATTGCCTCCAGCAACAGTCCCATGCCTTTTTGCTCTTCCTCCGGGCAATTCAGGTTTCCCGCATATATCCTGCCGCCTTTTTTCAACCGAAAGACGATGTTAAAAAGACGTCCTCTGGATGTAGGCGCCGTATAGCAGAAATATTCCATATTTCCTACCACCGCCTTTTTCCCGGGCTTAATATATATGTGCATATCCTTCATGGCTTCTTTGGTCTGCTCGATCCATTTATTCAGAGGCATCTTCACTTTTGTGCAAGGTGCATCAGATACATTAAAAACAACCTTGCGTGCATTGCTTGCCAAAAGAATCATTCCGGCTTCATTTTGCTCCACATCATAGAAATTTTTAATAAAAGGAACCGTCAACCGTCCTTCCAACAGGTCCTTCGGTTCAAACTCCAGCAACAATGTATAGAGATACTGTCGTCCGCTTCGTATCCCCTCTATCATCTCCTCCAGCGTATAAGTAATCCGCTCCCTGGGATCATACTGTTTCCGCAGGCGTTCTCTTTCCTCCTGTTCTTCCCGTTCCCGCTGCTCTCTGATAAACCGTGCTATGGACAAATCCATTTCGTTTTCCATGCCTGCCGCCTCCTTTTCCCTCACACCGTTAAAGCATGAGCAATGTTCCCTCTTTCTTTCGGGTCTGTCCGGGAATCTCTTCCCTTCCGCCCGCTTCACGCAGAATCTTTTTCAATGCGCCATACATCTGCATATTTGTGTATTCCTTATTCTGTCCCAGCCTTGCATGAAGATAGGCACGGACCGCCTCATAAGGCATGGCTTCCTTCCTTTGCAGACATTGGAGACAGAATGCACAATCCCACGGATCTGTCACAGCATACTTTAATAATTCTCTTGCAAAGCTCTTTAAAATCTGCGGCCAGATGCCGGGATGATCCGGTGCGGCATAAGGCACGTAAATACGATTCACCGTATCAAATTCGGTCTCGTAATCATAAAAGTCCACATAGTCTGAGCGAAGTCTTGCTCCCGCCTGAAGTTTAAACCGTGCCAGCTCCAGTTCCTGTTCTGCATCCGGCTCCTGTTCATCCACAATGATTTGTGACAAATACTCTTCACCGCCGCTGCCGATGGTCTTATCCCAGAAATGTACCTTTACATATGCCATTTTTCCTTCTGCTTTACACGAAACAGGATATGGTCTCTCCAGAAAATAGGGCACACCTTTGTAACACAATATTCCCGGCAGAAGAATCATCCCTGTCTCCGTTCCCGTAATGTCACATCCATACAGAATTCCATCGCTGTAATTCTGATACTGCAATCCAAACAGGCTTCTGGGAAAATCCCTGAGATTTTCCAACATCTCTTTTTTTAAAAGTCTTTTGGGTTCAAACACAGGATAAATATTCTGAAACATTTTCTCTCCCTTCAGCAGATCGCGATCTCCCCGATCCGCATCGTCTCCTCTACTCCGATTATCCCGAAATGATATTCATAAAAGATTTCCACCCGATACCGGATGTCCAGAAACGTATCGATCAGGAATCGGATCCTCTGCTCCAGGTTCCGCTCTCTCTTCCATCCGGTATAGATCAGAATCTCATCCGGATAGGCGTTGTTGTGATAGACGATGCTATCCGCCACCAGACCATGAACCATATCCAGAAAAACCGGCAGGACACTGCCTGTCCGGAAGCTGTTCAGCCATCCGCCCAGCAATATCTCCTGCTCTTTGCTGCTCATTGACCGGAATACGTTTCCTGCTATTTCTCCGAAGTTTCCGTCCAGAATCTCTTTTGCAAGAAGTCTCTTGTGGTAATCTTCCCTTGTCATGCCCATCCTGATATCATTCTGTGCCAGCATATGCAGGCATAAATTTGTCAGACTTTCCCGCAGTGAGGGGAACTCTGCCTCATCCGGTGGAAACATTTCACAGAATATGTCATAAAAGCGATAATAGGTATTCACCTCTATGTTGATGTCTTCCGGCTGCTCCTCTTCTCCCAGCCAGGTCTGGTTGAGACAGGGCAGGGACAGTTCCATATACCCGCTGCCCTGTGGCGCATGGACAAACCGAAGTCTCTCTTCCGGAATCTGCTCCTTTTTCGCTTCCAATAGTACTTCCCAGAGGTACCTCATACCAATATTCCCCCACAGTCATATTCCGGATAGATCCGCTGTACCTCAGATACCAGAAAACTCAGAATATCTCTCTGCAGCCACCTCTCCTGTTTTCCCGGTTGGAAATAGAGAACCAGTTTCTTCTGCGTTGATCTGAGCCGGATCTCATCCGGAATAAAGCAGTTCACCGCGTATGTCTCCCTATTGCCCGGAAAGTCGTCCTCTACCTGACAGTCCTGATAACGTACATAATCCTCCAGCCCGAATCCCTTTATGAAATGCGCCAGCTCTGTTTTGGTCCTGATCTGCTGGTTCCACTTTCTCTGGTATTTCTCTGCAAAGCTTTCTTCCCGGCCGTTTCCCATGATGGGAAAGGTATAGCGGTCTATCTTCTGCTCCTGGGAAGAACGGATCTGATAGATCCCCCATTTTTTTGCTTCACCGGTTTTACATACGATTCGTAATCTTTCCCCTTCCTGACTGACACTCTGTACATTCCTGTCATCCTCCACCAGATATGCATGATTTATTCCATGCTTCTTCAGGGAAACGCTGTGTTCATAATTCTGATGGTCTCCGCAGGGTATGGGGAAACCGATGCTGTCCAGCTCAAGTCTCTGAATATTCCATACCGGAATGACATCTTCTTGAATCATACTGCTGTATTCTCCAAACTGGATGGTTACCCGCCTGATTTTCTCTTTGCCGGTAATTCCTTCCGGGAGCCCGGCCACGATCATGTCCGCCATCTTATACAGATAGGGTGCATTGGCGGTCTGCCAGGGTATGCCGTTTCTGGTAAACAACAGATACAGGTATTCTATTTTTTTCAGATACTCCCGATTTTCCCGCAGACGGATCTCCACCTTCCATTCCTTCTCCGGTTCTTCGGTCTCGATGACGCCTTCAAACACAGGCTGCAATGCCAGCAGTTTCTGCTGTTCCAGAAAATCGCAGCGTAACATGACTTTCATCAGCCGGAACGCTCCCTCTTCTTCCACCGCCCGCAGAATTTCCTTCATATCATACAGTTTTTCTGCCAGATCACTTTCATCCATTGGTGACAGCAGATGGTGGGAGGCATCGAAAAATTCCCTCTCCACAATGCCTGTCTTTACATAATAGCGGTTTTTGTCATAGTCCAATTCTTCTTTGATGCGGCGCTCCAATCCCTCGTACATCTCCCGATTCGTGTCATACAGGGATAAAAAGACTCCTTCCATCAGATTCTTGAAGATCACCCTTTCTTCCAGACTGCTTATGGATTGTATCTCCTTCTGGATTATCTCTTTCATTACGTCCATGCCGTCTTCCTGACCTGACCACCCCATAATGCACACCTACTTCCTTCCGTCAAAGAAATTCAGTTCCCAGGTATCGTCTTCAAAATCGAAGAAGGTTTCTGCACCTTTATATAGTTCCTCTTGATCTCTCAGGATGGGCAGCACCACAAATCCCCAACGTTCCTTGGAAACCCATACAAAGAACTTCATCTCTCCCTCTAAAATGATATCTGTCTCTTCCTGAATCACCGTACCCGCATAATCCTCGTCGATCTCCTTCTGGGTAGTCTTCTCAAATTTAGAAGTGTCATAGGCAAAATGGTATGTCCTGAGCCATTCCCCCTGTTCATCATTAAGATACAGATCCAATTGATTTCCGATGTGGAAACGGGAAATGTATCCGATCACATTCTGCGTATCCTGACTCTTAATCAGGGTTTTCTCTTCCTTTTCATGGGTATACGCCATAATCTCATAGGGCAGGCTGCCTACTCTATAGTTCTCGTTTACCTTCATGTATCCCAGCTTGCAGTTCATAAAGTAAGCAAGTGCTCCCTCCAGACAGCACATTTTCAGTTCCGTCCCTGCATCGTCCCGCCGGACACCCTGTATCCGCTTTCCCGGAACATACTGTTTGAGCGCTTCCAGAAACAGTCTCGATTTGCAGGACTGCCCCGTCAGCTTGATCATCTCATATTCCGCAAGCTGTCCTTTTTCAAATTTCTGATCGAGAAAACGCTCCATCAGTCCATATATTTCCGGTCTCAATAGTTCCTCTATTTCATGTAAATACAGACAGATTTCCAAAGGTCCGGAAATCGTTTCCAGCTGCTCTGCAGCGGATCCGCCATCTCCTTTTCCACAGAAGGAAAGCTTCCATTTATCTAAGAAGAGATCCTCTCCCTTATTCGTGGATATTTTCAGCCTGTAACAGAATCCGGCTTGAAAAAACAGCTTTTTCACCTGTTCTGCCAGTTCAAAAAGGTAGTAGTAATTATTCTTGACGTAGAAATACTGCTCCCTGCTCCTGCCCTCATACTCCTTAAACCGGGTAGGCAGCCACTTTTCTGCCTGAAGGTATCGTCTCTCCAGTTCCTCGTAAGCGGATTTGCCTTCCTCTGCGCCCCCTATGAATAAGGCTTCTTTCGTCTGAAATCCCAGTTCTTCCGTCAGACGCAGCTTTAAAAGCTGAAGAATACGGTAGGTCAGGTTATTTCCGCCCAGATTTGTGTCGCCGTTTTCATAGCGTGTTTCCAGATCAATGATATAGGACACCCTGTTATTCTCAATCCGGAACCGCCCGGAAGTTAAATCTGTGGTTCCGCCGCCACAGTCAATCACAAGGGCGTGATACCATCTGCGTTCCTCATATGCCTTTGCCCGGATCATGCTGTGAATGCTGTGGAACAATACGGCCATTCCCTCGTCCAGCTCGCAGTTCACGGTATATTCCGGAAGCAGTTCCTTGAACACCCGCCGGAACTTCTCTTTCTGCCGGATCGGTGCCAATAGCTGAATATTGGTAAAGCTGCACTTAAACTGCTGACGCGCCATTTCCAGAAGATGATCCAGATAGGCACGGAGCATCTCTTTTCTCGGAAACTGGTATTTATATCCACTCTTTAATATGACGCTCTCCACCCGGTCTGCATCGCTGATCCACCGCTTGATATCATAAAATACAGCTGCATCCTCATCCCGGTAGTTCTGCCTGTTCATCTCCTGTGCATCATAGCCAAACAAAAATTCCGTTTCTCCGCCCGCTTTTTCCTGCACACCGATCACACTGGGAATAATCGTTTTTCCCTTCGCCGTCGCGATCCGCATACTTCCATCCGGCAGACAGATTCCCATGGTGGTATTGGAGCTTCCAAAGTCGATCACCAGCGGCAGATCGGCCTGGGGAATCTGTCTTTCCTGAACATCCAGAAGCGGAATGCGAACAGCCTCCGTATGTCCGGGCGTGAAGACATGATTTCCGTAATAACAGTCATACAGAAATTCCGAGATTGCTTCATTCGGGAAATACAGAATGGAATACTGATGCTTCTCCAACGGACATACCGGCATCCCTTTTCCCTTAAACAGATACGCCACATCCTCTATTTCCTCTATGTAGAAACAGGTATATATTTTAAATGCCTCATCCACCAGCAGGAGATTTCCGGCGAAAAGCTTTTCCTCAGATTTGATCCGGTAGCCGTCCAGTTCATTCATTTCCGTATCATGGAAAATCGTAATGGTACCGGGTATATCCACTTCCGGAGTCTCCAGAAAACGGATGACCTGATGCTTCAAAAACTCCTGTATGCGTTCCATTCCGCCTTCACAGAATTCTCTGATATGTCGGTATTCCTTCTGTCCCCTGAACCGCATAATCAAACGGATCAGCCCATCCTTGTCGTCATTTTTGGCAGAAGAAACCACCAGACGCTCTTTTCTGCATATTTCACGCAGGTGAAATGTCGTCATCTTTTCCAGTTCACTCTGTCTGTAGGTATGTTTCTCCGTCACTCCCTGACTGGGATTCAGGGTATAAGTATACCGGCTCATGCTTTCTCCCATCTGTTTCCCCTTCCACACATCCTTATTCTGATTTCTGCTTCTCCGCCTCTGCCGCCTGCGCTTCCTTTGCTGCAATTCCGGCCTGGGCAGCTTCCATCTTTTTATCAATTCCGTCGGCCAGCTCCGTCAGACCCAGCTGCTTATAGGAGGCCTGGGCCACACGATAAAAGGTAATGGCACTTTCATAACTGCCTTGGGCCAACAGTTCATTTCCCTGATTTTCCATATTTATGGCGTTCTGCTGGTCATTTGTCTTCTGATCCTGATCCAGTGCCCGGCTGACCGCCTCTGCTTCGATCTGTTCCTGCAGGCGTTTCTCCGCCGCTAACTGTTCCTTTTCCAGCGTTTCTTCCGCTGCCATCTGTAACTCCAGTGCTTCCTTCTTTCCATCCATGAAGTAAAGCGCTGCAGCCTTTTCCTTTGCTTCCTGATAGAGTGCAATGGCGCCTGTCAGATTGTCATACTCCTCTTTTCTCTCTCCCTGAGCAATCAGATCAAACACTTCTATGTACCCTTCCGTCCGGTTAAGCTGTCCCTCAATATAGGAAAGTCCCACATTTCCGTTTTCCACCGCCATCTGTCTGGCTGCAAGATACAGTTCCTGTGCTTTCTGATATTCCGCTGCGCTCAATGCTTCATCCGCTAAGATCACCTGCTCTGCCAGTTTCGTATAGGAATCGGCCTCCCGATATTCCTGCTCCTTATGCAGGCTGTCGGCCAGCTTTTTCGCTGCCTCATATTCTTCCGCCACTTTCTGGAAGTTACTGCAGGCAAGGTACTCCTCACCGCTTTCCATATACTGCAACAGGGACTGCGTTTTGTTCTGAATACTGCGGTACCGCAGAAACAGGGTCACGCCGACGGTAATCACCACCAACAGAACAGGCAGGACGATCATCAGAACCTTTTTGACGGAAACCGGTTTTTTCGGAGACTGATACACCTTGTTTACAGCAGTCACAGCCATGGAGTAATTGTCGATACTTCTACTGTTCTGCTCCATCAGGATACAGTCTTCCACCTGATCCAGAATATCCTTTGTCTCTTTGGCGTCATTGACGATCCGCAGGAGTTCCTGCTCTCCACACTGTTCCCATACGCCTCTGGTAAGCTGTATCAGGAGATCTCCTGCTTCCAGCTTCTTTTTCCGGGAAATCTGTATCTCCGGCTTTCCTCTTTCCCCCAGAAAGGAATAAAGATTGTTGCGCTCTTCATGCCTTGCGGCCTCATCCAGCAGGATCCGTTCCTGTTCCAGCAGATTCTGCGTCAGCGACTGGTCCTTCGTCTGTTCCAGAATCCGGGCGTTCCGGATCAGGTACAGACGGCTGTTGCCCACATGACAATAGCGAAGCGTCCGGTAGTCGGTCACTGCCACCACCACAGCAACCTTTAAATGCATTCCCGCTCTTTGCTTCAGGAGCTCTGTATGTGCTCTGAGCAGATATCGCCGGAGAGTGCCCTTTCCCATCGTGGGTGCTTCCGTAAAGTCACGGATAATACTGTCTACTACCAATCTTGCACTGTTAACGGCCGGTTCGTCATCCAGACTGTCCGCCAATACATAGCAGGCAAAATCATCCATCTCCACATAACCGAAATAGTCTCGATTAGAGAGCTTCTGTCCCTCTTCTGATATATGAAGCGTCTGAAAATCAGAATTGATTCGTCTCATTTAAGCCTCCAACCTTTGTATCAGTATGACACTTCCATTGTCCCTCTGGGGATTTCCCTTCTGCTCTGCTGCACGGATCAGGCAGTCTGCGGATTTCTGGGAATCATCCGTGTCGATCAGGATATCCTCTATTTCTCTCCAGGAAAGTTCCTCAAAGATCCCTTTGCTCATCAATAACACTTTATCTTCCGGCTTTAGCAGCACAGGCTTTTCACATACCTCTATCTCATGGAAGCCATCCTGTCCCAGATAACTCCAGACCTTTTTCTCCTCCATGCTCCAAAGCGTATCCTGTCTGGATATTTTACCGTCTTCATAGGCCTGCGCCGCCAGAACATCCAGCGTCTGCCCCTTGCTCAGCGGAATCATCTCCCCGCCCCGCATGACTGCGACACGGATATCTCCTGCCACCGCATAATACAGGTGGCTGCGATTTATAAACACTGCGCCGGTGCTGGCACCGCCTCTGCGCTCTCCTATCGTTCTCTGGATACGCTGGTTTGCCTCCAGAAACGATGTCCTGAAAAAATATACCGGATCGTTTAGCTCGCAATATGGCTCATAACGGTCCAGAATCGCATCCGCTGCCACCTGTGCACAGACTTTACCCGTATTGGCACTGCCGATTCCATCCGCTATGACCGCCATCAGCCCGGCACTGCTGTCCCATATCTGGGCAACGTCCGCCTGTACCTGCCGGCTGCCGGTAGTCTGCGCAATACCGATCCCCGGCCGCTTATCAGTTCCGCAGGATCCATCTCCCCATTTCAAAATGCAGCGGCAGAAGATCAAAATGATGTATACAAGCCCCAGACCTGACAACGCCTGCATACCCATCGTCATTTCAGATCCCCCCACGAGAAATTATTTCCGCACAGAGGAACAAACAGAAAACGGCTCTGCCCCAGATTGATGATATCGTAGGGATTCAGTTCCAGCGGTACATATACAGGCTTATCGTTCAGGTACGCAATACCGAAAGAATCTCCCGGAAGTATCATGGTATTTAGGTTCTTAGGATCATATACAATGATAGCGTGATTTCTGCGGTTGATCTCATTATCCCCCAGAATCTGGATATCCATTTCATCCCCCCGGCCTACAAAATTCTTACCTTCATGAATCTTGTAATCCATACCTACCTTTGCACCCTCAATGCAGATGATCCAGCCGCACACAGGACGCACCGTCTCCTCCAGTATTTCCACGGGAGGCTCAAATCCCAGCGGTTTTTCCGCAAATGCCTCGTCCTGCGTTTTCATATTGCAGTACGGGCAGATCTTCCCATAACGTCTGGGGTTATAAATGTGTCCATTCGGACATTTCGCCAAACCCATTTTCTCCCATCTCCTATCCTTTTTATCTCTACTTCACATTACGTCAGAAGCAGCTTCGTATTCGCAATGTAAAGAACATCTCCTGCCACAACCTTACAGGGGCGGTGGATCACCCTGTAGCATTCCCCGTCTTCCACCTTTCCTACTTTTACACCGTTCTGAGACCCAAGATCCTCCACATACCATTGATCCAGACAGAAATTCAGCACAGCATGCTGAAAGTCAATAAAGCTGCTGTACTCACAGTCTGACAGATCAATATCCAGCTCCTGATCCCGCCCGGCTTTTCCGATGATCAGGGAAATCTTTCCCTGCAAGTCCCATGATTTAATGGGCTTTCCTTCCTCATCCAGCAGAATCAGCCTATGTATCCCCTGTATTCTTTCCGCCTCTGGCATGATCTCTTCCGTATTCTTGCTGCCGCTGAGCCGGAAAAGATCATATATCGCCGCTGCCATTCCGATAACAATGACAAAATAAACCGCAGGTGCAAAGCGCCATGTCCCTATTTCCTTAAAGACAAGGAAAACAGCACCTGCTCCGCATAAAATAATCAGAACATCCAGCGTCTGTTTAACTCTTTTTCCTTTTGCTTCCCGCCGCATTTCTTTTTTCTGCCTCCTGCATGCTTCCTCTTCCGAAAAAGGCTGCAAACATTTCCTCGGGTTTGATAGGCCCCTCCGGCTTTGAGCTTCTATGGTCCTGATAAGTTTCCATCCCCCTGCCGGGTTGAAATCCGAAAAACCGTTCGAACTGTCCCATATCCGGACTCTTCTCTCCTAAAGAGGTTCTGCCGTTTTTCACCTTCTCCCCTGCGTTCACAGTGTTTCGGGGGCTTTTCAGACACTCTGCATCATATTTCTTACGGCGTTCTTCATTTTCCAGACATGCATAGGCTTCCTGAATTTCATACATGCGCTCTTGCTTTGCCTTATCATCCTTTACCACATCCGGATGATATTTCTTAGCCAGACTGCGATATGCCTTCTTTATTTGTTCCGTTGATGCCTGTCTGTCTACGCCCAATATTTTATAGTAATCTTTCATGTACTGCCGCCTGTCAGTAGATTTATCAATGGGGACCACCCGCAAGCAGGCAGCCCCCTTTTATGTCTTTCCGCCAAAGCTGCATGCGGAATTTTCCTGTTTAATTAATGCTGTACCCACCTTCTACGGATACCTGCGCCATCTTATCCTTCTTCTGCTTCATGATCAGCTTAAAAGTGCCGATGCCTTCCACATCGCCGTAATCTTCCTTGTAATCCACAACAAAAGCGTTGGGATAGGAATACTTACGGACCACCTGTGAAGCAGCAATCACTTCCACAGTGACCTTACGGTAGCAGTCAGAGTTTTCTGCAGGAACCAGTGCCCATAAGCCCAGCTGTCTGGTTGCGTCAAACGGATCTCCGTCCACGGCGGTCAGAATCTTTCCCGTAACAGTGATCGTGCTGCCCAGATCTGTGGATCTGGCGTTGCTGTCCTGCGGAATGTCAGTGCTGACCTTTACTCCGGTAATGCTTGTGGTTCCCAGTTCAATCGTGGTGTTTCCCTCCACCTTTAATGTAAATCCCATAATTGGTCTCCTTTCATCTGCTATGCGCTATCTATGTATTATTTTACCGGCCTGCCGATTACTCCTCACCGAAGCCGCCCTCAAATTTAAGATTGCTCATCTTATCCTTCTTCTGCTTGATCAGAAGGCGGAAAGTGCCTGCTCCGTTCTCATCCGTAAAATCCTCTTCGTATCCCACCACGAACGCATTGGGAATGGTGATCTGACGCACAATCTGAGATGCACTCACCACATTGATCTGCACCTTACGGTAACAGTCGGATTTCTCAGCAGGAACCAGAGACCACTTTGCAAGCTTGCTGGTGTCATCCGCTGTTTCTCCGTCTACGGCTGCCAGAATCTTCCCCGTGATCAATACCGTTGACCCCAGATCCGTAGATCTTGCATTGGAATCATGAGGGATATCCGCTCCAAACTCAATGCCGGTGATGCTGGTCTCTTGTAACTTGATAGACTCGCTTCCTTCGATACTCAATCGTACTCCCATTTTTGTTTCCTCCTATTTTTTATCTGTACGGCATGTACAAGATTATTCATTTCCAGCTTTTCTCGTAAGCTGTACTTTCAGATTTTTAGTGGTATTCGCAAAGGTCACTAATACATCGCAGACACCGTTTTTCTCGTCAATACTGAAATCCAGTTCATCCCCGTCCTGAAGAATAGAATTAACATACTGACGGTCTGCATCCCATCTGCTCTTCTGGCTGTTGGGATTATTGCTGAAAAATGTCAGAATCTTATCCTGCTTAAAATCGCCACTGTAGAATCGCAACATACGCTCAATATATGTAACGACCAGCGTCTTATAGATGGGTTCAAACTCATTGCCGTTACTTAACAGGTTGCGTGCCTTGTAAACCGTTATGTTCTTGACATTCCTGCCCTTGTATTGCGCATTGTCAGAAGAGAATACAAAGCCGAAGCCGGTGCGGTTGATGGCATTCTTGATGGTATTGGTAAAGCCGGAGATCTCTTTGGTCATGCTGGTGGTCGCCAGAAGCGCATTGTCATTGGCTTCCACATCAAACCGCACACCGGGATATTCCATGCTTGTATTTCTGAAACGCTGCTTCAGATACTCCGGACACTGCCATGCTGCCACAATGCCTGCCGCTTCATAGGCCGCACCCACATAGACTCCTTCCAGCCACATCTTCATCACATCATCCTTCTCCGCAGAGAGAGAAACATTTCCATCCTCATCCATGACCATCCGCTTATCGAGAACCAATCCGGACTTGTCCTTGGGAATGATGGTTGCGTTGGGAATGCACGGCACGGCAAACTCACTGTATGCCTTCTTCATTAGAGGCGCACACTTTTCCTTATAGATGTTGACACCTTCTGTAGCAATATAACTGAAGGTGGACTCTTCGCCGGAACAAAAGCTGAAGAAGGTTGTAATGCGGTAGGGCTGCAACGCATTCATCAGCGTTGCCACGTTCTCCATGGTATTATTACCGCTCTTCTCCTCCCGCTTGTTGCCTGCAAAACGAACTCTCTGAAGTCTGCCTCCTTCTGTCTGATTCAACTCCACATCAGGTACGATTCCAAACCAGATTGTATTGTCAAATTCATTCTTGTCGTTAGTGGTATTCAGGTATGTGATCAGGCGGGGCAGATTGCTGGCCTTTACCATCATCTCAAGGGGCAGGTTCGTAATCAGAAGCTTCGGCTGCATCCCCCTTTCCTTGACCTGATACTGGTCAAAAAAGGTCTTCACTCCCAATATTTTTTCCATCAGGGGCTTGACAACTTTTATAAAATCATCCTTACTTTTTTTGTAAAACTCCAGATAGCTGTTATAATTGCGTACTTCCAACTCCCTGTCGATGCTGCTCTCCATTGTGGAGTTTAACGGGCAGAATGTCCGCACCACCAGATCCCTCACATAGTCGGACGGATTATCATTTAATGCATCATAATCCTCCCGGAAGGTCTCCATAAGACTTGTGTTAACCTGATCATCCACCACCGCAAGCTGGGTACTCTCCTCCTGCTTCATCTCCAGAATCTTTAGTTCTCCATCATCTCCCATACTCAGAAGTCCGGCCTTGAATTCAGACTGTCCCTGCCCTGCTTCACTGTCTCCAAGCAGCAACCGGGTCTTAATGTCTTCTATCGCCAACGGCAGCATGGCCAGAACATTGTTGTAGTTCTGACTTGCCTGTTCAAACTGATAGTTCAGTTTATCGCCCAGATCCAGACGTTTGGGATCTTCCTCATCCAGTTCTACATATTTACTGTAGGTATACTGGATTTCCCTGCGGACCTGCCGGATGTCATCCATGATTTTCTTAGGGGAGATCATCTCCAGAATATTGCTGAACTGGAAATCTGCATTGGCTACGCCCTGCGCATCTCTTGCGCTCATCAGTGTCGTCAACATATTTAAAAGATCATTGGATTCATTCAGCGGTATTTCCGTGATACAGTTCTGGGGAATATTTTCCGGCTTTGTCAGACTGTACTGAATGGTTCCTGTGGCTGCGTCGCACCAGGAATATACCACCGGAGTAAACTTTTCCAGAAATTCCTCAAAGCTTGAGACCAACAGCTCTTCGTTGATCTCTTTGATCTTGTCGTCATCCAGACTGCTCTTTCCCCGCACATCCCCTACTAAAGTCAGCAGATTGAGTCGTTCCGGATTGATTTCGGCAAACAGTATTGTTCTGTTTGTCTGTGTGATTGTCTCCATGGCTATCACATCCTCCTTTTACTTTGATTTATTGAAAAGTTGTGAGCAATTTTTGTCCACAACTGATGTCTACAATTGCTTCTCGGTACAATAAATGCCGTAATATTATAAATATCATTCAAATACTGCAACATAGTGGATCTCCAGATCATATCTCCCATCGGATGAAGTAATGTAGATGATATCTCCAAAACTAATACTGTACTGTATCTGCATACATGCAATTGCATTTCCCACCATGACACCGGATTTTGATCTGTGGTATAAGATTATGTTGCGGTTTTCATCAGCAATCAGAAAAATATCTTCCAACTGGAGTGCTTTTGCCTGTTCCGGATAAGTACCAAAAAGCGCTCCCAATGATACCCTGCCGTCCTTCACCTTATTCATGGAAAAAGAAAGTGGTGGAATCTCCTCCTCATCTTCCGGCTGCAATACAAAATAGGCATCCAATTTCCCACAGAAATGGTATTGCTTTTTCTCTTCCGTCAGGCGCTCCAATTCAGGCCTGGGTTTATGTAAAATCTTCCACAAAACAAATATGCCGACTATAAGAATAAGTGCAACCACCCACCAATATGCCTGCCATATCGGAATTACCTTTATCCGATAGGCATACTGTATCGCATCTTCACCGTCACTGACCTGCAATGTGACAATATGTGTCCCTGCACTCCTTGGAGTAATCGTCAGGAGATTCCCCTCCAGGCCAACTTCAACACCTTCCTGCACACCTGTAACAGAATAGGTCAATATATCCCCGTTAGGATCTGTGAAAAATTCATCCAGATTAAGAATTCTTTCACCGTCTAAAACCGTACAATCTTCTTCCGGTATGCTCCCGTTTGGAATCTCATTTATCACTTTGACCTGAGCTGAAAATGAATAGTTTCCAAAATCATCCGAAAGTGTTCCTCTCAACATATAAATACCGGAATGAGGAAATTGCAGACTCCCCTTCAGGACACCCTCTGACACATTCACATATTCCTGTACCATGTCCGCATCATCGTCGGCAAGTTTCCAAAGAAAGCTGTTATAAAACTCTGTGTTCTTTATAATGTTTTCATTGCGGTCTTTAAAGTAAACCCAATATTCCAGATGCTGATTTCTTTCGGCATCCGTTGTCATCTCCAATACCGGTGTAAGCCCCCGGTAGCTGATAACATATACCTGAAGATCCTGTCCTTCCTCTGTTTTCGAGTGAATAATCAGTTCTTTTCCTGTCTGATTCTCTCCGACATTTTCAATCTTTCCTACGGCATAATGGGACAGCCCTGTCAGCAGGATTTCCTCCCCGCCATATTGAACGGTTGCTTCTCCTATAGGTTTTGAGGAAATCAATACTATGTTAATTTCATCCAGATAGAGTGCATCCAGCACACACCTGATTTCCTGACTTCCTCCCGCATAAGTTCCACTGGAAAATTTTTGTATTTGGTATATAAGATTGTCCTGAAAAATTCCATACAATATTTCTATCAGGTCTTCCGGCCCTTGTGCAGAATAGCTTTCTGCTTCTGTCTGCATTGCTATTTCTTCTAAGACCGTTTTGCTACCGTCATATTGACCAAAAGCCACTGTATAGATCTGTATGCCTTCTTCCTGACACTGACAGACGCACTGTTCCAGTTCCTGATTGGACTGTTCCTCCGTACGTTCCTTACCCTGCGGCAGATCTGTT
>ERZ772816.847-NODE-847-length-31173-cov-4.862523_pt1 | contig 31173 bp, 26 predicted proteins | sample MGYA00511359_ERZ772816 | MGnify/ENA primary metagenome ERZ772816 (study PRJEB29015, sample SAMEA2737710) | human gut metagenome | biome: human gut; feature: human-associated habitat; material: faeces | place: China | collected 2012 ...
TGGCAGCAGGAATTTGCCGTATTTAAATGCGAAGCCACGGCAAATTCCGTTACTGTTCACGTATGCGTGAACAGTAACGAACAGAGGAACTCTTGAAACAGGGCTTTTCATTCGTACAAAGTTGTAGTATAATTATAAATAGTTTTCGTGCAGTTAATTGCATAACAGTAGGAGGAAGATATGTTAGATCTTAAATTCGTCAGAGAAAATCCTGACATTGTAAAGCAGAATATTAAAAATAAGTTCCAGGACAAGAAAATTCCGCTGGTAGATGAGGTAATTGAGCTGGATGCCAAGAACCGTGCAGCGAAGAAGGAAGCAGATGATCTGCGTGCGAACAAGAACAAGATTGCAAAACAGATCGGCGCTCTGATGGGTCAGGGAAAGAAAGAGGAAGCAGAAGAGCTGAAGAAACAGGTAGCAGAGCAGTCTGCCCGCCTGTCTGAGCTGGAAGAGCAGGAGAAGGATCTTGGCGAGCGCATCTTAAAGATTATGATGACCATCCCGAACATCATTGATCCGAGTGTTCCGATCGGTAAAGACGACAGCGAGAACGTAGAGATCGAGCGCTTCGGCGAGCCGGTTGTACCGGATTTCGAGATCCCGTACCACACCGAGATTATGGAGAAATTTAACGGCATCGATCTGGACAGTGCCAGAAAGGTAGCTGGAAATGGTTTCTATTACCTGATGGGCGATATCGCAAGACTTCATTCTGCTGTTATCGCATATGCAAGAGATTTCATGATTGACCGTGGATTTACCTACTGTATCCCGCCGTTCATGATCCGCAGCAATGTTGTAACCGGCGTTATGAGTTTCGATGAGATGGATGCGATGATGTACAAGATCGAGGGCGAGGATCTTTACCTGATCGGTACCAGCGAGCACTCTATGATCGGTAAATTCATTGATACCGTAGTTCCGGAGGAAGAGCTTCCGAAGACACTGACCAGCTATTCTCCGTGTTTCCGTAAAGAGAAGGGCGCTCACGGCATCGAGGAGAGAGGCGTATACCGCATCCACCAGTTTGAGAAACAGGAAATGATCGTAGTCTGCAAACCGGAAGACAGCAAGATGTGGTATGACAAACTGTGGAAGAACACCGTGGACCTGTTCCGTTCCATGGATATTCCGGTTCGTACTCTGGAGTGCTGCTCCGGAGACCTGGCTGATCTGAAAGTAAAATCCGTTGATGTAGAGGCATGGTCCCCGCGTCAGAAGAAATATTTCGAGGTTGGAAGCTGCTCCAACTTAGGTGATGCACAGGCAAGACGTCTGAAGATCCGTGTCAACGGCAAAGACGGCAAATACTTTGCACACACCTTGAACAACACTGTAGTAGCTCCGCCGCGTATGCTGATCGCATTCTTAGAGAACAACCTGCAGGCAGACGGTTCTGTCCGCATTCCGGAGGTTCTGCGTCCGTATATGGGTGGTAAGAGCGAGATTCGCTAAGTTCATTTGAGTCCAGTAAAAAAACGCCATGGGTTGTGTGCCTGTGGCGTTTTTTACTGGACTCATTGTGAATTGCAGAAATATAGACATTGTCTTTTTTCAGGCGGCATTATGATGGCAGTTCTTCCAGCTGATTCGACGGCGTCGCCATCATCGAATAATTCGTATGATAAATCACAAATCCCGGAGCAGCGCCCGCTACTTTTTTGACCTGCTTTTTCTGTACATAATCGATCTCAACTTTTTCATTTTCCCGTCCCTTGGAATAGTAGGCAGCCAGCCCGGCAGCTTCCTCGAAGGTGCGGTCCGGAAGCTCTTTTCCTTCGGATTTCACAATGACATGGGAACCCGGGATTCCTTTTGCGTGGAACCACCAGTCATTTCCAGTCGCGATCTTGAAGGTCAGCTCCTCATTCTGGTAGTTGTTTTTGCCGACGTAGATATGGAATCCGTCGGAGGAAAGGTAGTGGAATGGGCGGCTTGTGATTTTCACTTTCTTTCCAGCCGGACCGTGCTTTTTGATGAAGCCATATTCCGTCAGCTCCTGCTTGATCTGGGTCAGATCTTCCTCCTTTAAGGCAATATCGAGGGAGGTACTGATGGATTCGAGGTGCTCGATCTCCTGCTTCGTCTCCTCAATGAGCTGGCTCTGAGCCTCGAAAGTACGTTTGAGTTTTCCATATTTGTCAAAATACTTCTGCGAATTTTCGCGGGCGGTCAGCTGCGGGTCAAGCGGGATCTTGACCTCTTTTCCTGTGTAGTAGTTCGTGCAGACAAGTTCTTTTTCGCCGCCGGTCAGCTCATAACCGTAGGTGTTTAACAGCTCGCCGTAGAGCTTGTATTTATCCCGTTTTTCGGTGTCCTTTAACTGTTTCTGCTGCAAATCGTATTTTTTATAATTGCGCTCCAGGGCAGTCTGGACGATCCGGCGCAGATCCGAGGATTTCTGGCGGATTCGTGTGATGACGTTCTTGGACGCATAGTAGGTCTCCAGCACTTTACTGATCGAATCAAAGTGTTCGACCTGATATTCCGGCGGGAACGAGGCCAATGGGAGAGCGGCAAATTCCATTGGCTCATCTTCACGGTATACGATGCAGGGCGAGAACTGTCCATTTTTGATGGATTCCATTGCCAGTTCCAGCGTGTGCCCGAGGTGCGTGCGCTCCAGCTCATTCAGTTCCGATGCGGGGCGGTCGGCATCGATCGATGCCTCATAGCAGAATTCTTCTGCCATGACCGGGCTGATACCGGTGAAATTCGTGTAAATGGCTTTTCCTGCCGGTGCCGGTGACTGTGCCAGAATGGAGGCGAAATCATCGGCAGATGCAGTCAGCGGATCCTGCTTCGCGACCGTCTGCGGGAGGAAATATTGCCGTCCCGGCAGAACCTCGCGCACGGAGCTGACCTGCACGGAGATATGTTTGATACTGTCGAGGATCGTGCCGTCAGGGCTGCAGAAAATGATATTGCTGTATTTTCCCATCAGTTCGACGATAAGCAGCTTGCGGCAGAGGTCACCCATCTCGTCCAGATGTTCGATCTCAAAATGAATACAGCGTTCCAGACCCGGCTGGCTGACCGACACGATGCGTCCGCTTCCGATGTGCTTGCGAAGCAGCATGCAGAAATTCGGGGCAGTCATCGGTCCCTGCTTGTTGGTATCCGTCAGATATGCTAGCGGGAGACTTGCGTTGACCGAGAGAAGAAGTCGTTTCGTCTCCCGGAAGTTCTTTATGGTAAAAAGAAGTTCATCGCGCTCGGTCTGCGTGATCTTTGCGATCTTGCCGCCGGTAAGCGCGTCACTAAACTCCTTAACCAGGTTTGCGATTACAATTCCGTCAAATGCCATGGTTTTGGTGCTCCTTTATTTGTGTAGTATCTACTATTATAATGAAAGAAGACACGAAAAACAATCACTTTTAAATTCGGTTGACGCTTGCGGCGATTTGCATTATAATACCATTATCTATGGATGAAAGAGAGAGGCGTCACTATGCTTAAAAGTATGACTGGATTTGGCCGATGCGAGATGGCAACGGATGAATATAAGATTTCTGTGGAGATGAAGGCGGTAAACCACCGTTACTTGGATCTCAGCATTAAGATGCCGAAGAAATTTAATTACTTTGAGGCGGCGATTCGCGCGCAGCTCAAGAAATACATTCAGCGGGGAAAGGTAGATGTCTTTATTTCCTATGAAGATTATACGGATGAGAAGATGTCCTTAAAGTACAATCGTTCCCTGGCCGGCGAGTATATGGATTATTTCCGTCAGATGGCGGACGAGCTTGGGATTCCGAATGACGCGACGGTGATGCGTCTTGCACGGTGTCCGGAGGTCTTTACGATGGAACAGGTGCCGGAGGACGAGGAGCATATGTGGCAGATTCTCGAAAAGGCGATCGGCGAGGCGGCAGAGAAATTTGTCGAGACACGCACACGCGAGGGTGAGAATCTGAAGCAGGATCTGCTTGGCAAGCTGGACTATATGGTAACGCTGGTCGATCAGATTGAAGAACGTTCCCCGAAGATCGTGGAAGAATACCGGGCGAAACTGGAAGATAAGGTGAAAGAGCTTCTGGAAGGAAGCAGCGTCGATGAAGGCCGGATTGCGGCAGAAGTTGTGATTTTTGCAGATAAGATCTGCACCGATGAGGAGACGGTCCGCCTGAGAAGCCACATCGAGGCGACCCGCAAGGAGCTGACGGCGGGCGGAAGCGTCGGACGTAAGCTGGATTTCATTGCACAGGAGATGAACCGAGAGGCGAATACGATCCTTTCCAAGGCAAACGATCTGGAGGTTTCCGATTGTGCGATTGCACTCAAGACAGAGATCGAGAAAGTCAGAGAGCAGATTCAGAATATTGAATAGCCGATCATGCTGGAAGAGGTATTCACGGAAGGCTGCCGTTGGCGGTGAAAATACGGAGAATATGAAATATTGTAATAATAGATAGAATTTAGAAAGCAGGCGAAATATATGGATAATCAGGGAGTACTGGCAGTTATATCCGGATTTTCAGGGGCAGGCAAGGGAACATTGATGCGTGCATTGCTGGAGCGGTATGACAATTATGCCCTTTCCATCTCCGCGACCACCCGCGCACCGCGCGAGGGCGAGGTTAATGGAAGAGAGTATTTCTTTAAGACCCGGGAAGAGTTCGAACAGATGATCGAACACGATGAGCTGGTCGAATACGCCCAGTATGTCGGAAACTATTACGGCACACCGAAGGAGTATGTGTTTTCCAACCTGAAAGCGGGCAAGGATGTCCTTTTGGAGATTGAGATTCAGGGTGCCCTGAAAATCAAGAAGAAATTCCCGGAGGCAGTTCTCATTTTTGTCACGCCGCCGAGTGCCGGGGAGCTTAGAAACCGGCTGGCAGGTCGTGGAACCGAGACACCTGAGAAGATTGCCGCACGGCTTTCGAGAGCAGCGGAGGAGTCCAAGCAGATGGATGACTACGATTTCATTCTGGTGAATGATGAGGTAGACCGCTGTGTAGAAGAAATGCACGCACTGATTCAGGCGATGCATGCCAGAACAGAAAATCACAAGACTTTGATTGAAAAAATAAAAGAAGAGATGAAGCAATTCTGAAAGGAGAAAGATGTATTATGATGCTGCGTCCGTCATATCTTGACTTAATTAATGTTGTAAACAAAGAGGCTGAGCCGGGGAAAGAACCGCTGATTCAGAGCCGTTACTCCATCGTAATTGCGACTGCAAAGCGTGCAAGACAGCTGATCGCCGGTGATGAGGCACTGGTCATTGAGAATGGAAGAAAACCGCTTTCGATCGCGATCGACGAGCTGTACCATTCTAAGGTTAAAATTGTAGCAGAGAACGATTCCCCGGAGGAAGAGGTCTAAAAGGTGACAGAAGACCGTCCCGTGTTCATTATGTACATGGAGATGGTCTTTTCTTAGATATAGAGTAACTGTTCAGTAGGTCTGCGCATTTACTGCGCTGACCGTACGAAAACATGGGCCAGCAGGCAAAAATCCCATTGCCGTAGGCAATTTTTAATGGATTTTTGCGCGTGACTGTGAAGGTACTGAACAGTTACGATATAGAATTTTTGTGACGGTTCAAATCGATTATGGTTACAGAAATTTTTTAAATATGGTATTAGGAGAGAATTGAATGAAATTACTTTGTATATCCCTTGGCTGCGATAAAAACCTGGTTGATGCAGAGCGTATGCTGGGTTCGCTGAGCCAGGACGGGTACACGTTTACCGATGACGAGCAGGAGGCAGATGTCATTCTGGTCAATACCTGCTGCTTTATCAACGATGCCAAGGAGGAGAGTGTCAACACCATCTTAGAGATGGCAGAGTACAAAAAGAGCGGAACCTGCAAGGCGCTCTTAGTCAGCGGCTGTATGGCACAGCGTTACAAGGAAGAGATCCTGCAGGAGGTGCCGGAGGTGGACGGTATTCTCGGTACGACCAGCTATGATGAGGTCAGCAAGGTGCTGGCGAAGGCGCTGAAGGGTGAGAGGGTATCTGATTTCCACGATTTGTCCGAACTTCCGGAGACGAAGATGCGGAGCAAACGTCTGGTGACGACCGGCGGACATTATGCTTTTTTAAAGATTTCCGAGGGCTGTAACAAACGGTGTACCTATTGTATTATCCCGTCCCTGCGTGGACCGTACCGCAGTGTGCCGATGGAGCAGCTTCTCGCAGAGGCAAAGGAGCTTGCGGATCAGGGTGTGAAGGAACTGATTCTTGTCGCACAGGAGACGACGCTTTACGGCGTGGATTTGTATGGAGAGAAGACCCTGCCGAAACTTTTACATGAACTGGCACAGATCGATGGAATCGAATGGATCCGTATCCAGTACTGTTATCCGGAGGAGATCACCGAGGAGTTGATTCAGGCGATCAAGACGGAAGAAAAAGTCTGTCATTACCTGGATATTCCGATCCAGCACGCGAGCGATGCCGTTCTCAAGCGGATGGGACGCCGCACGAATCAGGCGGAGCTTCGGGAGCGGATCGCGCATCTGCGGGAAGAGATCCCAGATATTGCACTCCGCACGACCTTAATTTCCGGTTTCCCGGGTGAGACACAGGAGGATCATGAGGAACTGATGCGGTTCGTCGATGAGATGGAATTTGACCGCTTGGGCGTGTTTGCATACTCTGCAGAAGAGGACACACCGGCAGCCGGATATCCGGATCAGGTACCGCAGGAGGTCAAGGAAGACCGCCGCGACGAGATCATGGAGCTGCAGCAGGAGATTGCCTTTGAGAAAGCCGAGGATATGAAAGACCGTGTGCTTGAGGTTATGATCGAGGGAAAAGTGGCAGACGAGAATGCTTTCGTGGGACGTACCTATAAGGACGCGCCGAACGTAGATGGTTTGATTTTTGTCAATGCGGATGTTCCGCTGATGTCCGGCGATTTCTGCCGTGTCCGCGTAACGGGAGCACTCGAATATGATTTGATAGGAGAGTTGGCTGATGAATTTACCGAATAAGCTTACGACGCTTCGCGTCATCATGATTCCGTTTTTTGTGTTTTTCCTTCTCTGGCAGAATGGTGAAAACTATACCTTCCGTATGATTGCACTGGCACTGTTTATCATAGCCAGCCTGACCGATCTTCTGGATGGAAAGATTGCCAGAAAGTACAATCTGGTTACGAATTTTGGAAAATTTATGGATCCGCTCGCGGACAAGCTCTTAGTGTGCTCGGCGCTTATCTGCCTGATTGAGCTGAATGCGCTTCCAGCCTGGATGGTTATCGTCATCATCAGCCGGGAGTTTATCATCAGCGGATTCCGTCTGATCGCCTCGGACAACGGAGTTGTCATCGCCGCCAGCTATTGGGGCAAATTTAAGACGACGTTTCAGATGGTATCGGTGGTGTTATTGATTCTGGATATTCCGGCGCTTGCGTTTGTCACGACAATCTGTGTCTGGATCGCGTTGCTGCTGACGATTGTGTCACTTGTTGATTATATTTACAAGAATCATAAAATACTGACAGAAGGGAGTATCTGATATGATAGTCGAACTGATCTCGGTAGGAACAGAGTTGCTGCTTGGCAATATTGTCAATACCAACGCGCAGTATTTATCGGAAACGTGTGCAAAGCTGGGGCTTAACGTCTATTACCAGACGACGGTAGGGGACAATCGGGAGCGCATGACAGAAGTCTTCCGGACGGCGCTTTCGAGAGCCGATCTCGTTATCATCGGCGGCGGCCTGGGACCGACGGAGGATGATATCACGAAGGATGTCTGCGCGGAACTGATGGGAATGCCGTTAGTCGAGGATCCGGAGGTGCGGGCACATCTGGAGGAGTGGTACCGGCAGCGCAAGCGCACCGATATTCCGGAGAGCAACTGGCGTCAGGCGCTGGTGCCGGAAGGCGCGGTGGTATTTTCCAACACAAACGGCACAGCTCCGGGACTTGCCCTGGAGAAAAATGGTAAGACCGCGATTCTGCTTCCGGGACCGCCGAACGAACTGTACCCGATGGTGGAAGATCAGGTTTGTGCTTATATTCAGAAACGATCTGACTGTGTGATCTATTCACAGATGCTCAAAATCTGCGGATACGGGGAGAGCAAGGTGGAGGAGATGCTTCTCGACCTCATCGACCAGCAGACGAACCCGACGATTGCAACCTATGCAAAGACGAAAGAAGTACATCTGCGCGTAACCGCGAGAGCCGAGAGCGAAGACGCGGCAAAACAGCTGTTAAAACCGGTTATCAAAGAGATCAAGAAACGGTTCGGAAATGCGGTTTACACGACGGATGAGCATGAGAATCTGGAGGATGTCGTTGTCCGCCTCTTAAAGAAATACGACCTGACTGTGACAACCGCAGAGTCCTGCACAGGCGGTCTGATCGCCGGACGCATCGTCAACGTGCCGGGGGCTTCAGAGGTCTTTAACGAGGGATACGTGACGTATTCCAACAAGGCAAAGAAAAAGATCCTGGGCGTCAGCAAGGCGACCCTGAAAAAATACGGCGCGGTCAGCGAACAGACGGCGCGTGAGATGGCTGCAGGCGGTGTATTTACGACGGATGCGGATGCCTGTATCGCTGTGACCGGCATCGCCGGACCGGACGGCGGAACCGAGGAGAAACCGGTGGGACTCGTCTATATCGCATGTTATATGAAGGATAAAGTCAAAGTAGAGGAATACCATTTCCGCGGAAACCGCGAGAAGGTGCGTGAGCAGACGGTGATTCAGGCACTGGATCTGCTGAGACGGTCGATTATTAAGAATTATAAAAAAGATTGATCATGTAAAGGAGGGAGAGCTGACAGGCGGGGAGAAATAGCCGGAAACGAGCTGTTTTTAGAGCGTCATGGATCAGGCTCTCCTTTTTTAGGAGGCGGGGACGATGATTTGGTATAAATATCTGTATCTGGGAGAAACTGCTAAAAAGCATCGTTTTTCGATTCTACAGAAACTCCGCCTCGGAAAGGTACAGCCGGGCGTTCACGTGATCACGCCTGCCTCAGGCGGACACAACCTGCTTGATATCCTGCCTGTCTATGTGCTCCGGCAGAATTATTACCGGGAGCAGGCGGATCTGCTGATCGTAGGGGTCGGCGCGAGCTACCAGGATGCCGTGGAGACGGTGGGGCGGATTGTGGATGAGACGTACCGCGAGACGGGTGGATTTGATGTGAAGACGTATCTGAGAGAGAAGGAAGACAGGCTGAGGAAAAAGAGGTAAGTATTTTGCAGCCTTTGATGAAGTTTTTTTGGACTGAAAATGTCTTTTGACCCTAACATCATATGATACAGAGCTGATACATGAATTTGTCAATGAAAGAATAAGAAGTGGGAGGGGATGGATTGCTGCATATTTTGTTCATAATCTTGAAAATACTCGGAATCCTGCTTCTTGTCATTCTGGGACTGTTGTTTCTGTGCCTGATGGCGGTTTTATTTGTCCCAATTCGATACCGGGGGAACGGAAGCTACCACAGTATCAAGGATTTTGGCGTGCATCTGCATATCCATTGGCTGCTTCATGCGGTGTCGCTGCGGATTGCTTATGAAAATGGGCTTCGATATGCGGTTAAGTTGTTTGGATTCCGGATTTTCGAGAGTGAGAGTGAAGAGAAAGATACGGAATCTGGGCGTGTGCGGGAAGGCACGCAGGCAGCGGATTCGGATGAGCTGGAATTTGTAAATGCGCAGGAGAAAACAGAGGATGATGATTTAGACACCGGTGAACTGATTTTGCGGGCGGAAGCAGCATCGGAGAAGACAGACGCCGCGATCGAGAAAGCGGAGGAAACTGCCAGGCTGCTGGAGGAGGCGGTGAAGAGACGGAGTGCGCAGAGGGAGGCGGAAATGTCTCCAGCTGTGAAGAATGCAGATGCATTTCCAGATGTGAAGGAGGCGGGAGTGTCCGAGGCAGAAGGAGAAACGCATCGGGCAATGAATGAATTAAAATCAAATCCCAGCCAGGAAAAGCGTGAATCGTTCCTTCATAGAATCATTAGCTGGTTCAAACAAAAATGGAGCGCCCTGCGGCAATCCCTCTCAAAGCTGCTTACCCGAATCAACAACCTGGAGCACAAACGCCAATCCGTCCTTGCATTTATAGAAAATGAAGAAAATCAGAAGTCATTTCGCCTGATCAAACGCCAGCTCATGCGAGTTCTGCGGCATATATTGCCCAGAAAGCTGTCCGGGCAGGTTACGTTTGGCGTGGAGGATCCTTATTTGATGGGACAAATTTTGAGTGTGGCGGCTTTTTTGTATCCAGTTTACGGAAAGAAGATTGATTTGACTCCGGTCATGGATGCAAATGCGCTGGACGGGGAGCTTTCGTTCCGGGGCAGAGTCCAGATTGGCGTGCTGGCATTGATGGCGCTTCGGATCTGGATGGATAAGAATGTACGGACACAGGTTTATAAATATAGAAACCGAGGAGGAAGATAATATGGCAGACAATCAGTTTGCATCGACAATCGGTGCATTATTTCAGGGTATGGATGAGTTCGTCACGACGAAGACAGTCGTGGGAGAGCCGGTGACAGTTGGCGATGCGATTATACTTCCACTCGTGGATGTAACCTGCGGCATGGCGGCGGGCGCGTTTGGTCAGTCGGCGAAAGAGAAGAATGCGGGTGGCATGAGCGCCAAGATGACGCCGAGCGCGGTGCTGGTCATTCAGAATGGCATGACGAAAGTGGTCAATATCAAGCATCAGGATGCATTGACCAAGGTTCTCGACATGGCACCGGATCTCGTCAATAAATTTGTCGGCGGAAGCACCGGACCGATCGATGCGGAGACGATGCAGACAGCTGAGAAAATGGCGGGCGAGATGGAAGAGAAGAAATAAAGAAATTAAAATCAAAACGCTTCATAGAATGATCATAGCACACGATCGAATGTCAGATGTCTCTGGCAATGATCGCCTGCTATTTAACTTCTTTTGAAAACAGACATTTCAGAGAGGTATCATTCTATGAAGCGTTTATTTGGTTTAGTTCTTTTTTCAATGGGATTTGGCATGACCCTGGTGCTCATTTTCCCAAAGAATTTTCTATGGGTCAGCATCGCCATTTCTCTGATGATTGTCGGGTACAATATGTTTTGCCGATGAGATTCTATGCTTTTTCAAGCGGCAGAATCACTGTAAAGCAGCTACCCTCGTCCACCTGGCTGGATACCTCGATGGTACCGTGCATCAGGTCGATGATCCGTTTCGTGATGGAAAGTCCCAGCCCGTTGCCCTTTTCATTGGGATCAGAGTTCCTGCTGTAAAATTTTTCAAAGATCCGTTTCATCGTGGCGTCATCCATGCCGACGCCGGTATCGCGGATGGAGATGCGCACCTTATCTCCTGTGATGACGAGTTTGGCAGAAAGCATACCGCCAGCCGGGGTGAATTTGATGGCATTTTGCAGGAGATTGATCCAGACCTGCTGCAGCATCTCACAGTTGCCGTAAAATTTGCACGCCGTCAGATCAATGTCGAGATTCAGATGCTTTTTCTCCCAGAGCGGTTCCAGCAGAAGAATCGCCTGACGGATTTGTTCGTCGAGGCTGAACGTCGTGCGGCCAGTCACGATCTCCTGCTTTTCCAGGCGGGAAAGCAGAAGAATGTTGCCGGTCATTGTGGTGAGCTGGCGCGTGCTGTCGATGATGATGCGCGTGTATTCATTCCGGTCCGCCTCTGAGAGAGATGGATCCTGCAGCAATGTCGCATAGCCCTCGATGGCGGCGAGCGGTGTCTTGAACTCATGGGAAACCGTGGTCACGAAATCATTTCGCAGCGATTCGATGCTGTTTAACTCCTGCACCATACGGTTAAAATTGTCGGTTAGTTCACAGATCGCCTGCAAAGACTTCGAATTTGGCACATGAACGGAAAAGTCTCCGTCTGCTACCTGCTTAGCGGCAAGGCTGATGGAACCGATCGGGCGGAGGATTTTCGACCAGAGGAACAGCGACAGCGCGATACTGAACGCAAGGCTGCTCAAAAATGACATCAGACGCGGAAAATTCGGACCGAAAATCCGAAAAACTTCGTGTTTATCTGTTCCGCCTGTGAGCATCGAGACAAAATATCCGGTCAGCATCGGTATCAACGAGGACACCAGGAAGAAAAAGACCAGGAGGGTCAGCCAGTAGAGTGGAATCTGGAAATATTTGGTAAAGTTCTTGTTGATCATGCTTCTGTTTTCACCGCCTTATAGCCGAGACCCCGCACGGTCATGATGATAAAATCATCGCAGTTTTTAAACCGTTCGCGCAGCCGGTTGACATGCACATCGACCGTCCGTTCGTCGGTTGTCGAGTCAAGCCCCCAGATTTCGTCCATGAGCTGCTGCCTCGTGAAAATCTTATTTGGATAAGAAAGTAATTTATATAGAAGATAAAATTCTTTCTGCGGCAGAAGTGTCTCCTGCCCGTTGACCGTGACCGTCAGTGCATCGTAGTCGAGAATCGTATTTTGGCAGACAATCCGATGCTCCGTCGCGATCTTGGCGCGTTTGAGCAGGGCGCCAACCCGCAGAACCATCTCATTGACATCGATCGGCTTCACCATATAGTCATCCGTGCCTGCCTGAAAGCCGCGCTGCTTGTCTTCGAAGCGCTCTTTGGCGGTGATAATCAGGATCGGCATTGTAAATCCACTCGTCCGCAGGTGATCAATCAGTTCATATCCGTCCATTCCGGGCATCATAATATCCGAAATAATGAGATCTACATATTCAGAATCTAAAAGAGATAATGCTTTTTCGCCGCTTTCTGCCGGAAGCGCCAGATAACCACTGTTGGTGAGTACCGTGCAGAACAGGGAACGCAGCTTCGCATCATCTTCTACCACGAGAATGTGAAACATATCCGTAAAACCTCCCTATAATTCAATTAAAAAGATGTAATATCATAAGTACTCATAGTATACCACATGAGTTTAAACTGATTGTGAACGGTGCAACACATTTTTTTCACGGTTCGTTTACATTCAGTTTATATGTAGTTGAAACTCGTTTAAAAATGGGATGTTATACTAGGGACAATTAGGAAAAACCAGAAAGGAATATGCGAAATGAGTAAACTATCTTCTCTGATGGAAGCGGCAAAGCAGAATAAAAAGAAAACAGCCATCATCGCGGTGGTGGTGGTGCTCGTACTTGCGGCACTTTTTATGCGTTTCAAGGGTGGCAGCAAAGGAGGTCCAGGCGGCGGTCCGGGCGGTCCAGGCGGTATGCAGGACACGCAGATGGACAATGTGGCGACGGTTGCGGCTGAGAATCCAAAGATCGGAACGATCGAGCGGACAACCAGCACATCCGGTACCGTAGAGGCATCGGACGTTGTCTATGTCTATGCGAAGGCATCCGGCGATGTGACGGGCGTCAACGTCAGCGTCGGTGATATGGTAGCAGCGGGTCAGCTTCTCTGTACGATCAATACCGAACAGGTTGAGACGGCGAAAAATGCGATGGACTCCGCCTCTGTTAACCTGACCGAGGCACAGAGCAATTTAAGCCGTATGCAGCTTCTTTATCAGGGAGGAGATATTTCTGATCAGGAATGGGAGCAGTACCAGAACCAGGCGAAGACGGCACAGTTAAATTATGAATCGGCAAAATTAAACTACGACCGTCAGGTGGAATACAGTTCCGTGACCGCACCGATCTCCGGCAAGATTGAGACGATGGATATTGATGTATATGATCATGTCAACCAGCAGGCGCAGCTCTGCGTTATCTCCGGTGAGGGAGATAAAAGGGTATCGTTCTACGTATCCGAGCGTGTTATGAGCAACTTAAACCAGGGCGACGCGATGACGATTGTAAAAGATGGAACGACTTATGATGGTGTGATTACCGATGTCAGCAGCATGGCGGACGAGAGCAACGGTCTGTTTAAGATAAAGGCAGAGCTGCCGGAGGCGAACAGCCTTTCAACGGGAAGTACTGTCAAGGTAACAGTAACTTCTGAGCGTGCAGAGAATGTCATGACTGTGCCGGTAGATGCGATCTACTATGATAACGGCGTTGGAAATGTCTATGTTTACCAGGACGGAACGGTACATAAAGTGGAAGTCGAAGTGGGGCTTTATAATACAGAGCTGGCGGAGATCAAGTCGGGGCTGACGGCAGATGATCTCGTCATCAGTACATGGAGTTCCCAGCTTTATGAGGGTTCAACCGTTAACTTAAAGGGTGAAGAAACAGATGCGGCAGCAGCGGATGAAGCTGGAAACCAGAAAGCTGATGCCCTGGCAGGCTCTGAAAATGGACAGAAAGCGGGCGCTCCGGCAGATGGTGGAAAGGATCAGCCTGCGGGTGATGCAGGCACCCCGAAAGATGCAAAAAATGGACAGAAACAGTAGGACAGGAGGAATGTAAGACATGGGAGTAACGAAATATATCCTGAAACATCCGGTTACTACTGTCATGGCTCTGTTGTGTCTGGTTGTATTCGGTATTTCATCGGCCTTTTCGGCAAAGCTGGAGCAGATGCCGGAGATGGAGACACCGATGCTGATTATCATGGCAAATTATTCAGGCGCAGGACCGGAGGATATCAGCGAGCTGGTAACCGAACCGATCGAGGATGCGATCGGTACACTGGAAGGTGTGGACACGATTACCTCCGAATCCAGCGATGGACGTTCGATGATCATGCTTCAGTATGACTACGGCACCGATATGGATGAGGCGTATGACAACTTAAAGCAGAAACTGGACAATATCCAGCGGGCGCTGCCGGATGATGTGGAACCGAGCGTTATGTCGATGAACTCCAATCAAGGAGACAGCATGATGCTTTCGATTGCACATAAGACGCAGACAAACCTCTACGATTATGTGGATCAGAAGATAGTACCTGAATTAGAGCGAATTTCTTCAATTGCAAACATTGAGACGCGAGGCGGTTCTTCTAAGTACGTCAGCATTGAATTACAGTCTGAAAAAATGGATCAATACAATCTGACCATGCAGGATGTTGCGAGTGCGATCAGCGATGCGAACGTGGCATCCCCGTCGGGTGAGGCAGATGCCGGAAACCTGGAGCTTTCCGTTACTACCTCCTTAAAAACAGAACAGGTAAATGAGCTGCAGGATATTCCAATCAAGACGCCGGCAGGAAAGATTATTTCTCTGTCGGATGTGGCAAATGTGTATGAGGCAACGAAAGACCGGGGCGGCATTTCCCGTTACAACGGTCAGGAGACGATCTCCGTTTCGATTCAGAAGCAGCAGGACAGCACAGATATGGAAGTGTCCTCGGCTGTAAAAGAGAAAATTGAAGAATTGATGGCAGATGATTCGGATCTGACGATCACGGTTGCAAATGATACATCTGACACGATTCTTGATTCCTTAAAAGACGTAGCAGAGACAATGGTTCTGGCGGTTATCATCTCCATGTTCATCATTTTCCTGTTCTTTGGCGATTATAAGGCGTCCCTGATCGTCGGAAGCTCGATTCCGACTTCGATTTTGATGTCCTTGATTGCGATCACGATGGCAGGATTTTCGTTGAACGTTATCACGATGAGTGCGCTGGTACTCGGCGTCGGCATGATGGTCGATAACTCGATCGTTGTACTGGAGAGCTGTTTCCGTGCAACGGCGGAGCAGGAAGACAAGGGGGCGCTTGGCTATTTTTCAGCAGCGCTTCACGGAACCGGCATTGTCATCAACTCGATCATCGGTTCGACGATCACGACCTGTGTCGTATTCCTGCCGCTGGCATTCTTAAACGGTATGACCGGACAGATGTTCAAACCGCTGGGATTCACGATCGTGTTCTGTATGTCGGCGTCCCTGCTTTCTGCGATGACGGTGGTTCCGCTGTGTTATCTGTTCTACAAACCGAGCGAGGCGAAGCGCGCCCTGATGGGACGTCCGATTGAACGTTTACAGAAATGGTACCGCGGCATCATGGACCGCCTGTTAAACCATAAAGCGATGGTTATGGGATTTTCGGTTCTGGTACTTGTACTGACGGTAATTCTGGCGAGCGGAATGCAGACGGAGCTGATGACATCGGATGATACCGGTACGGTCAGTGTCAGCATTGAGACGCGTCCGGGTCTGAAACAGGAAAAGATCGAGGAGGCGCTGGCAGAAGCGGAGGCGATTGTTTCCGCGAGCGACCAGGTTGATTCGTACATGCTGCGTTACAACGGAGACAGCGGCGAGATCAGTGCCTATCTGAAAGATGACCGTACCATGAAAACAGACGATGTAGCCGATCAGTGGCAGAAAGAGATGGATAACATTGCAAACTGTACGATCGACGTATCGGCATCGACTTCCATGAGCTTCATGGGAAGACAGCGCGGCTATGAAGTGATTCTTCACGGCACGCAGTATGATGAATTAAAAGAAGTTAGTGATAAGATTGTCAAGGAAATGACAGCAAGAACGGATGTCATCAACATCCATTCCAGTATTGAGAATAATGCACCGATCATTACCCTGAAGATTGATCCAGTTATGGCAAAGGCGTATGGACTCACGGCTTCCAGTATCGGAACGACGATCAACCAGATGTTGAGCGGTATCGACGCGACGACACTTAAAATTGACGGCGAGGACATTACGGTAACGGTTGAGTATCCGGAGGGCGAGTACGAGACAGTTGATAACATAAAAGATATTATTTTGACGGGAACAAACGGACAGAAGGTGGCACTGACCGATGTGGCAAATGTCGTATTTGAGGACAGTCCGGCTTCGATTTCCAGAACCGACGGTGCATATGAGATCACAATCTCTGCCGATTACACCGGTGATAATGTACAGCAGCAAATCAACAGTGAGGTAATTACTCCGAACTTAAGCGGTACAATCAGCATTGGGCAGAGCAGCCGTGACCGTATGATGAAGAGTGAGTTCAGCTCCCTGTACCGCGCGATTGCGATTGCAGTCTTCCTGGTATTCGTTGTCATGGCGGCACAGTTTGAGTCTGTGAAGTTTTCCATCATGGTTATGACGACCATCCCGTTCAGTTTGGTTGGTTCCTTCGGATTACTGAAGCTGACCGGCGTCAGCATCAGTATGACGTCCCTGCTTGGCTTCCTGATTCTGGTCGGAACTGTTGTAAATAACGGTATTCTCTACGTGGATACGGTCAACCAGTATCGCTCCACGATGGATCTGCGGACAGCGCTCATCGAGGCAGGTGCGACCCGTATCCGACCGATTCTGATGACAAGTATGACAACCATCCTCGCGATGATCCCGATGGCACTGGCAATCGGAAGCAGCGGTTCCACAACACAGGGTCTGGCGATCGTAGATATCGGCGGTCTGAGCGCAGGTGTGATTGTCGCGCTCTTCATGGTTCCAGTATATTACGCACTGCTGAGCCGGAAACCGAAGGAAGAGATACCGGACATAGATTAATTGGAAACAGAATAGGATAATTGTTAAAATCAGATATATCGGAATGGAGTGACATACATGAATCGAAATAAAAAAATATGTCTGAAGCATCGGATTGCGGCCGGTGCAGCAGCCTGCTCACTGGGGCTTTTTCTGGCGGCAGATGCGCCGATCCAGGTGTTGGCAGCCAGCCCGCAATTTGCATATTCCACAGAAAAATGGGCTTCGCTGCAGGATGATAAGCTCGAATTTGACGAGATTGCTGATCGGATCCATGAGTACAACAGCACAGTGGAGAAGAACCGGATCGAGTACAAGGATTATCAGGGCAAAGACAGCAATGAGATCGCGCAGGAATATTATGACGCGGCAGATGAGATCGAGAGCAGCATCGAGTACCCGGATTCAGATGATGCGAATTATGGTTCCGCACTGGCAGCAGCACAGAGAAGCGAGACTTCCGCGACCCAGATGCGCGAGCAGGGCGACAATAATGTCGATGATGCGAATGTCAAGGCGTGGGGGTACTCGCAGACCGAAAAATCACTGGTACAGCAGGCACAGAACCTGATGATCCAGTACTGGAATGCACAGAAAAATTTAAAGAGCGTGCAGAATCAGGTGTCCAAGGCAGAAAAAGACTATGAGACAGCGAACTTAAAGCTCTCATCCGGAAATGGGACACAGACGGATGTGCTGGATGCCAAGGAGACTCTTTTAAAGGCGCAGGCGTCTATCACCACGGCGGAAAGCAGTATTGCATCGACGAAGGAATCCCTGTGTCAGATGCTTGGATGGAAATACGGCGCATCAGTAGAAATCTGTGCATTGCCGGATCCGCAGGAACAGATGAGTGCATCGATCAACCTCGAAGAGGACATTGCGAAAGCGCAGGAGAATAACTATCAGTTAAAGATTCTGGCGCGTCAGGTCAGCAATGCGATGACGAGTACTCTCAAAGAGCAGTATCAGACGACTCTGACCAGCGGGAAGGAGGCAGTCAAGTCGAATGTCCAGTCGGCTTATCAAAATCTGAAGCTGTCTGAGGCACAGTATGAACAGGCAAAACGCAGCTTTGAATTAGAAGAAAAGACTAAACACACCAACGACCGCAAACTGGCAGCCGGACTCATCAGCCAGAATGCATACCAGAGCGCGACCTATTCCTATGAATCGGCATCCGTGGCAAGAGAGACAGCAGCCATGTCGCTTCTTCAGGCGCAGCTCGCCTACCAGTGGGCGGTTGACGGTCTGGCGTCCACGCAGTAGAAAGGGGTAGGCGGATGATGCGAAATCTGAAAGGAAAATGGATGAACGCGGAAGCTGGGACAGAGCAAAAGATGCGCAAGGGGCAAGAAAGAGACCGAAGCGGTGCAAGTGCTTTGGATGTGCATCTGGACGGTCATAATGTGAAACGAATCGGAAAAAGCAGATTGAGTCGTTCGATCGGAATTGCCCTGGCGGCTTGTATTCTTGTATCGAGCCCGGCGCAGGCGGCGAAAACGCCTTTGATTTCCGGCACTGAAAGTGATTCAGACAGCGAGGCAGATGGTCCGGCGCTGGAAGATGGCACCATAACCGAAAACAGCGCAGACAACACGATCGCCAGCCAGTCCGGCTCCTATACGGAGGAACAGCTCTCGGATTCTGTGATAGAGTACGGGGAACTGGAGGCGCTGGTGCGGCGCGGCAATGGAACGGCTGTCAGCGCCGATTACAGTTATCAGGACAGCCTTGCCGTCTACCAGGAAGCCTACGATGCGATGATTTCCGGTGCCCGGGATATGAACTATAAAGCAGATGAGCTCGAAGATGCGGGCGGAGATGAGGCACTGATCGGCACCTATGAGCGAAATGCACAAACGCTGTCGATGGCAGCGAAGCAGTATAAAAAGTCGCTCACTTCCTTAAATTCGGCGTCAAGCCGTGCGTCCAGAAACCGGACGGTCTGGCAGGTCGTAAAGACCGCACAGATGCAGTGGGGCACCTGCCGGCAGCTTCAGGACGAGGTGGAGGCGGCTGCCAAGACGGCAGAGAACTATCAGGCGCAGGCAGATCGCAAAGAGCGGGAACTGGCAGCGGGGCTTTGCACGGAGACGGATCTGCTGCAGGCTCAGAAAAACCTGTTAAGCGCCCAGACAGCATTACAATCCACGACCGATCAGGCAAATAAGGCGCTGCGCCAGCTTGCCATTCTTCTTGGAAGGAGCGGAGAATCTCTCACACTGGGAGAGATTCCTATCGTATCGGCAGCAGAATTAGCGTCCATGAATTTGGATGCGGACCGCGCGGCAGCTGTCGTTGCAAGTTCCAGTGTCAAATCAGCCAGACGATCCTCCGCAACCGGAGATGCGGCGCGCAAGCTGCGCCACCAGCAAATCGAGGAAGCCGAGAGCGCTGCAAGCGCCTCAGCGGATGAGCAGTACGCTGAGATAGCGGCATTAAGCCTAGAACGCGACGCAGCGCAGGCAGCCTGCCAGTCCGCTGAAAAAACATACGGCGCCACCCAGATTAAGTATCAGTCCGGTGCGATTAATAAAGCAACGTATTTACAGGGTGAGGCGTCTTATCTGCAGAAAAAAGCAGAACTAGAGACTGCCGAGATTTCCCTGCGGACGGCATATGATGCGTATGAGTGGATGTTGAAAGGAGTTGCGTGAGGATCAAGTGATTGCGCTTCCTGAGATTATATGTTTTGTATGGATATGTGAAATAGAATTTTATAAGATGGGTTTAAAAAAGACGGCACTGCCCGGGTGGGTGGTGTCGTTTTCGGTGTGAGAACAAATTTGTATTTGCGTATTGTTCCGGTCAATGGTACAATCATAGGCGGAATTTTGAACCGGTAAACGATAGGCTGAAAGGGTACGCCCGTTCACGGACCCATGGAAAAGGGCGGAAACGAAAACGGGAGGAACATATAGATGCAGCAGGAGGATATGGAGACATTGGAATCTCTGGAAGATTTTCGGCATTTTTCGGAAAAAGAGCTGGAAATACGATTTGATCAGCTTAAGAAGCAGATTGTGCCAGCAGATGAAACAATCCGGAAGCAGGCAGAAAAACATTGGGGGCAGGTGGCAAAACCACTTGGAAGCCTGGGAGTTCTGGAGGAGGATATTGTGCGGGCGGCGGCAGCACAGGGCGGGAAAGTGCCTGATTTCTCCAAGCGTGCACTTTTGATTTTTTGCGCGGATAATGGGGTGGTCGAAGAAGGGGTATCACAGACCGGGCAGGAGGTTACAGCAGCAGTTGTTTCGAATATGACACGCGGGAGGAGCTGCTCCTGCCTGATGGCAGAAAAGGCAGAAACGGACGTGTTTCCGATCGATATAGGAATCGCCTGTGAGGTGGAACATCAGGGGAAGCTTCATCCCTTGACAGAACGGAAAATCCGGCGCGGGACTTCCAATTTTACGAAAGAAGCAGCGATGACGCGCCAGGAGGTGCTGACAGCCGTTTTGACGGGAATCGACGCGGTGCGTGTTCTGAAGGAGCGGGAGTACCGCCTGCTTACAGTGGGCGAAATGGGAATCGGCAATACAACGACCAGCAGTGCGGTCGCATCGGTCCTGCTGCGAAAAGAACCAGAACTTGTCACAGGATGTGGGGCAGGTTTAGATTCGGCTGGACTGAAACGGAAAACGAAGGCAATCCGGCGTGGAATCGATCTGCATCACCCGGATCCCATGGATGGCATGGATGTATTGCAAAAAGTAGGCGGGTTTGATCTGGCGGCGATGGCAGGTACCTTTTTAGGCGGAGCTATCTATCATGTTCCGGTTGTGATTGACGGGGTTATAGCGGCGGCAGCGGCGGCAGCGGCTGGAAAAATTGCACCGGCAGCGACGGACTATATGCTGGCAGCTCACGTGTCGGCGGAACCGGCATCTATCTGGCTGCTTGATTTGATAGGGGTGACACCGGCTATCCGGGCGGGGCTTCGGCTGGGGGAAGGCACGGGTGCGCTGGCACTGTTTCCACTGCTGGATATGGCGCTGTCCATTTACCGGGATATGGATACATTTGCGGAGATGGAAATAGAGGAATATAAGCCGCTGATATGATGAGATATACGGATTTAAATGAGTTTTGCTTATGTTTTAAAACATGGAAGCTGCCACAATTCGGTGAAAATGAGGATAAATGAACGATGCTATATATAGTTACAGGCGGCAGTGGCAGCGGCAAGTCTGAATATGCCGAACAGACTGCCGTGCAGTGCCGGAACAGGACCGGCGGAACACTCTGGTATCTGGCAACGATGCGGATTTGGGACGATGAAGGCAGAAAACGGGTGGAACGACACCGGCGGATGCGCGCGGCAAAAGGATTTGAGACGCTTGAGAGGTATACAGGGCTGGAAACATTAGAATTAAGAGAGACATTCGAAGAATTAAATCCGGCTGGTTTGGATGCTGAACAGGAAACAGATAGTTTGAAGTACTGGGAGTCCCGCCGAGTGGCACAAAAACAAGTCCTTCTCCTTGAGTGTATGTCCAACCTTGTCCTCAATGAATTTTACGATCAGGAAAATGGCGCAGAAGAGCGGATCCTGCAGGGAATAAAACACTTGCAAAAACAGTGCGGGGATCTTATCATTGTAACGAATGAGATCTTTTCGGACGGTGTGACATATGAATCGGAATCAGAGCGGTATATAGAGCTTCTGGGGCGGATCAACCGGGAACTGGGGCAGATGGCAGATTCAGTGACGGAAGTGGTGTATGGGATTCCGCTTGCGGTATCTGCGTTTGTCGTCGAAAACTGAGAAAAGAACAAAATGTTAGTATATGGTGATCGAGACAGAGTAGAGTCAGGGGGAGCGAACATTGAATCTGATAGGAAGTTTTGTCATTGCGTTTTCCATGTATTCACGCATTCCGATGCCGCGTGTAGACTGGACGGAAGAGCGGATGCGCTATGCGCTCTGTTTTTTTCCGCTGATCGGGGCGGTGATCGGGGTGGTGGAGATAGCCGCGTTTGTGCTCTGTGAAATTTTGGGCGCTGGCGTTCTGTTTCGGACCTGCCTGCTGACGGCGGTTCCACTGCTGATTACAGGCGGAATCCATATGGACGGGTATCTTGATGTGACGGATGCGCGCCATTCCTACGGCGAGCGGGAGAAAAAACTTGCAATTTTAAAAGATCCACATACGGGTGCGTTTGCGATCATCGGTCTGGGACTGTACCTGCTTTTCTATGCAGGGGCGGCTTCGGAGCTTGTGGGAGCGGATGTGTGGCTGCTGCCGGGGGCGCTTATGCTGGAACGCGCGTGCAGCGGCTATTCGGTGGTGGCATTTCCAAAGGCGAAAAAGGACGGGCTTGCTGCTGAATTTTCCAGAAGTGCTGAGACAAAGACCGTCCGCGTGAGTATGACGGTGCTTGCCGTGCTTGCGGTCTCCTGGATGATTTACTGGGGGCATCTGCGCGGTGCTCTGGCCGCGTTGACGGCGATTGTAACCTTTGTTTGCTATTATCGTTTTTCCATGCGGGAATTTGGCGGAATCAACGGCGATCTGGCAGGGCATTTCTTACAGAGCTGCGAGCGGAATGTGGTGCTGGTGCTGGCGGCGACGCGGCTGGCAGGTACATGGCTGCGGTTTTTGAATTTTTGAGCGAGGAAAAACAGAATGATTTTTATAATTGGCGGTAGGGAACAGGGAAAGACAGCGTATGCGATGGAATTGTGGAAAAAACGCACTTTGGAACGAAGAAAAACAGAAGACTTATCCACCGTTCTGAATCTATCGAAAAATCCGGAAGCGTGTAGAGTTACAGCGCGCATCGCGGACGGGAGATTGGAAACGGACGAGCAGACGGTCATGCAGGCGGATCTGATCACGCATTTTGAACTGTTTGTGAGGCGTGAGATGGAAGCCGGGCGCGATCCATACGCGTTTGCGGAACGCCTGATACAGGAAAATCCGGATGCATTCGTGACAGCGGATGAGATCGGCTGCGGTATTGTGCCGATAGAGGCGTTTGAGCGTGACTACCGGGAGACGGACGGGCGTGTCTGCCAGCGGATTGCCGCCTATTCGGAGGAAGTGCACCGGGTTATCTGTGGTCTGGGAATGCGGATCAAATAAAAGAGTAGTTGGGAGTAGACAAAATGACAGCAATCAGTGAAGTATTGGCAGGGAATATTGAAATCAGGATGATCGGGTCTCATCTGGCAGCTATGCTGGCAGGTTATCTTCTGGATCTGTGCCTGGGTGATCCGCATTCGATGCCGCATCCGGTCCGGGCGATCGGAAATCTGATTGTGTGGCTGGAAAAATATTTGCGTCCAGCTGGAAAAAAGCATGTAACGGAACGGGGGGAACGCCGCGCGGGCGTTCTTTTTGTGTGTTTGGTGCTATTTGTGACAGGCAGTGTGGCAGGCGGAATCCTCTGGATTTCCTGTCTGGGCGGCATCTGGATTCAGACAGTAGTCGAGGCGGTCATGACTTACTATCTGCTGGCGGCGCGCTCCCTGCGGGATGAGAGCATGGCGGTCTGCCGGAAGCTGGAGGCGGGCGACACCGAGGGGGCGCGCTATGCGGTGTCGATGATTGTCGGGCGCGATACGAAACCTCTTTCAGAGGCGGGGATCGCACGGGCGGCGGTTGAGACGGTAGCAGAAAATGCGTCGGATGGAGTGATTGCTCCTTTGTTTTATCTGGCCATCGGAGGTCCGCTTCTTGGCTGGCTGTACAAGGCAGTCAACACGATGGATTCGATGGTCGGATATAAAAATGACAGGTATCTGCATTTCGGACGCGCGGCAGCGAAACTGGACGATCTGGTAAACCTGATTCCGTCGCGTCTGGCAGCGCTTTTATTGATAGTCTCTGCATACCTTTTGCGATATGACGGAAAGAATGCTTACCGTATCTGGCGGCGTGATCGCCGGAACCACAAAAGTCCCAATTCCGCGCAGACCGAGTCGGCATGCGCCGGCGCGCTGGGCTTGCGACTGGCGGGCGATGCCTGGTATTTCGGCAAGTTAGTTCCGAAGCCATATATCGGTGATGAGATACACCCGATTGAACCGCAGGACATCCGCCGTGTCAACCGCCTGATGTATGGAGCGGCGGGAATCATGGGACTTCTGGCACTGGTGATGCGGGCCGTGATTTTGTTTTGATAAGGGAATTTTAACAAAGAAGAATATAAAAAAGTCAAAAAATCCAAATAATGAAGCAATCAAACAGATAAAAATATCAAAAACAGAACGAACGAAGGAAAGAGTAACCAGATAAAGAATACACAAAAAAGAGGGAACAACAGGGAGGAAGCATCTATGCCATACACGCACGGCGGCGATATTTACGGTGATGCAGCCGTAGAGTTAGATTTTTCAGTCAATACAAATCGTCTTGGAATGCCGCAGGCTGTCCGTGATGCTGTGATGGCATCGGCGGCTGCTTGGGAACAATATCCGGATGCTTTATGCCGGAAGCTGCGGCGTGCAGCGGCTGCTTTTTATGAGGCAGACGGCACGCCGATTCCGGAGGACTGGCTCGTGTTTGGAAACGGTGCTTCGGATATTTTATATGCAGTTGTCTCAGCGATTCGGCCCAAACAGGCGATTTTGCTGGCACCGGGATTTTCGGAGTATGAGCAGGCGCTTCGGATGTGCGGCTGCGAGATCCGGAGGCTTCATTTAAAGGATGAAAATGGATTTTCCCTGGAGAGTGCGAGGGAAGAATTGTATGCCATGCTTTGCGATGGCTCCGGGGATGCATCGAAGATAGCTTCGGTCCCAACTTTATCCTCTAAACGTGAAAACGTCTGGGAAAAAATTTTGATTCTCGGAAATCCCAATAACCCGACAGGGCGCGCCATTTCAGCCACCGAGCTGGAAAGGTTGGCGGAGATCTGCCGGGAAACACATACCTGGCTTATGCTGGACGAGTGTTTTCAGTGGTTTTTGGATACACGGAGAGAATGTTCGTTTGTTGGAAATTTGTTAAATGGTGTTGGAGATCACGTTATCCTCTTAAATGCCTTGACCAAAATCTGCTCAATGGCAGGCCTTCGCCTGGGCTATGGCATCATCCCCAATGCCGGACTCCGGGAACGCCTCGAGAAGTTCCGCCAGCCGTGGAGTGTCTCGGCTCCGGCACAGGCGGGCGGGGTGGCGGCATTTGCGGTACTGTCGGCTCATTCAGAAGGAAATCTGCTGGAATGGACGGTTGAATCTTTGCAGACGGAACGTCCGCGGCTGGCGGAAAAACTGGAAGAACTGGGATTTATCGTTTATCCGTCCCAGACAAATTATCTGTTGTTCCGTTCGCCGGATGAGGATTCGCGCGATTACAAACAGGGATGTTTAGAGCATGGCATTTTGATTCGCGCCTGTGAGAATTTTGAAGGGCTGAACCGTCATTATTACCGGGTGGCGGTGCGGAACCGGGGAGAAAATGAAAGGTTGATAAATATTTTGAAAGAGGTACAATCTGAAGAAAAACACAATGTGAATTTGTAATATAAAACGAACCCGTAACTGTTCAGTAGGTCTGCGCATTTACTGCGTTGACCGTACGAAAACATGGGCCAGCAGGCAAAAATCCCATTGCCGTAGGCAATTTTTAATGGATTTTTGCGCGTGACTGTGAAGGTACTGAACAGTTACACGAACCCATAAAATAGCCTCTGTCATTTGAAAGGACAAATGGCAGAAAAATAGTTTCGGTTAAGCACAAAATAGCTTCGAATTAAATAGCTTTGAGCAACCATTATTTGGTAAGACACTCAAAAATAAGGAGGATTTCACCGTGGCAAAAGCAATCATGATACAGGGAACGATGTCCAATGCGGGAAAAAGCCTGCTGGCGGCGGGACTCTGCCGGATTTTCAAGCAGGACGGCTACCGCGTGGCGCCGTTTAAATCGCAGAATATGGCGCTGAACTCCTATATTACCAGCGAGGGATTGGAAATGGGACGCGCACAGGTAGTGCAGGCGCAGGCGGCGGGCTGTGAGCCATCGGTGGACATGAATCCGATTCTCTTAAAGCCATCCAGCGATGTCGGTTCTCAGGTGATCGTGCGCGGTGTCCCGATCGGCACAATGCCCGCGAAGGAATATTTCAAGTATAAAAAGCAGCTAATCCCGGAAATCAAGAAAGCGTTTCAGCACTTGTCCGAACAGTACGATATCATCGTGATCGAGGGCGCCGGCAGCCCGGCGGAGATCAACTTAAAATCGGATGATATCGTGAACATGGGAATGGCGCGCATGGCGGGTGCGCCAGTGCTGCTTGCCGGGGACATCGACCGGGGCGGTGTGTTTGCACAGCTCTATGGAACGGTAGCGCTTCTGGAACCGGATGAACAGGCGATGGTAAAGGGGCTTATCATCAACAAATTCCGCGGCGATAAGACGATCCTGGATCCAGGTGTTGAGATGATCGAGAAATTATGCAAGATTCCGGTGGTCGGCGTCGTTCCGTACATGGATGTGGATATCGAGGACGAGGATAGTTTAAGCAGCCGCCTTTCATCCACAGGGCGGAATAATACCCTTAAACAGGAAAACGAGTCATCTGAAAAACATGTAGAGGCATGGATCGACATTGCAGCCATCCGCTTTCCGCGTTTATCCAATTTCACTGATCTGAACGTCTTTGACCCGATCCCCGGCGTTTCGGTGCGTTATGTGAGCCGCCTGTCTGAGCTGGGACGACCGGATCTGATTGTTCTTCCGGGAACGAAGAATACGATCGAGGATCTGCTCTGGATGCGGCAGAATGGTCTGGAAGCGGCAGTTTTAAAGAAAGCAGCCGGAGGAACGCCGATCTGGGGCATCTGCGGCGGCTATCAGATGATGGGACAGACGCTGTCAGATCAGGAAGGAACCGAGGCGGGTGTGCCTGGGCGTACGATCTCCGGTATGGGACTTCTGCCGTTACAGACACAGTTTCAGGAAGAAAAGACCAGGACACAGGTCAAGGGATGTTTCGGGACGGTCAGCGGTATCTTTTCCGGGCTTTCGGGGATGGAGGCGGAAGGATATGAAATACATATGGGAGAGACATCATCGGTCGGCGGTGATATTGTTAAGAACGTGATCAAGGAGCAGGAAAAAGCCGTAAATCATAGTTTATTGAAACTCAGGGAAGAACAGGCGGGAAACCACACTGAAAAACAGGATGGCTGCTGCCGGGACAACCTTTACGGCACTTACGTCCACGGCATTTTTGACAAGGCAGAGGTGGCGGAGACGATTGTCTGTGCGCTGATGAAAGAAAAAGGAATGGAGCCGGAAGTCGGCGGATTATCGTTTGATTATGAGAAATACCGGGAAGAGCAGTACAACCGGCTGGCAGACACGATGCGGAAGTACTTGGATATGGAAGCAATTTACCGGATTCTGGAAGAGGGAGTGTAGATAGATGGATGAGAAAATGAAAGAACTCAGTCAGGTATTGCCGTCGGAGATCGAGGCGAGAAGTTTTGAGATTATCACCGAGGAGCTGGGGGAACGGACATTTCCGGAGAAAGAAGCACCAATTGTGAAACGCGTGATTCACACGACAGCCGACTTTGAGTACGCAGATTCGCTTGTATTTTCACCGGGCGCAGTCGATAAGGCGTTGGAAGCCCTGAAAAATGGGGCGTGCATCGTGACTGATACGAATATGGGAAAATCCGGCATCAACAAGCGCGCGCTTGCGTCGCTGGGCGGTGAGGTCTACTGTTTTATGGCGGACGAGGATGTCGCGAAGAAAGCGGCAGCGTCCGGGACCACCCGTGCGGTTGCCAGCATGGACAAGGCGGCAGAAATGGGAAAAGACTGTATTTTTGCAGTTGGGAATGCACCGACCGCGCTGGTGCGTCTGTACGAGTTGATTCAGGAGGGAAAAATCCACCCGAAGCTCATCATCGGCGTGCCGGTCGGCTTTGTCAATGTCGTGCCGTCCAAGGAATTGATTATATCCCTGCCGGACACTCCTTATATTGTGGCAAGAGGCAGAAAAGGCGGCAGCAATGTAGCCGCCGCGATCTGCAATGCATTGATTTATCAGTTGACGCGCAAATAAGATGTGATGGTGTTAAATCTGCGGTATTAAAATGTACATGGATGCATTCTCAAAAGATATGCTGGATATGGTCGGATGTTTATCAGCAGCCAAAGCCACCGCCGCCACAGCAGCAGCACAGAAGCAGGATCCAGATCAGGCAGTCGCAGTTGTTGCCGCCGCATCCGTGGTCAAAGCATCCGCCGCCACATCCGCCGCAGCACAGCAGAATCAGAATCAGGAAGAGACAGTTGTTGTTGCCGAAACCGCCGCATCCACAGCCACAATTACAGCCGCAGCTTCCTCCGTTGTTATCACATCCGCAACCGCAGTTGGTAGCCGCTAAATCACTCATGGTTATGTCCTCCGAGATTTTCTATACACTTCATCATATGAGGGGCAGCTTGCCACAGTTTCCATAAATCAGGAAAATTAGGACGGAAATATTTTACTATAAATTTTTTGTTGAAATAATCGAGATAACCGAGATAACCGGGCGGATCGACATGGATGTTTATCCATAACGATTTGTCACAGAACATTGTACAACGAAATGAAAAGAGGAATGAAAATGGAACCGTTATATTATCAGACACCGTATGTAAAAGAATTTGATGCCATCGTCACCGCCTGCCGTCCGGCAAAGCACGGATTTGAGGTGGAACTTTCCCAGACCGGATTTTACCCGGAGGGCGGCGGACAGCCGTCGGACACCGGACGGATCGGGGAAGTGCACGTGACACATGTGGAGGAGAAATATGGCGTGGTTGTTCATGAGACGGACGCGCCGCTGGAGGTGGGAAGCACCGTTCACGCGGCCATCGACTGGGAACAGCGTTTTTCCAACATGCAGCAACATACGGGAGAACATATCATATCGGGGCTGATTCATGCCGCATACGGATATGATAATGTCGGATTTCATATGGGACACGATGAAGTGACGGTCGATCTGAATGGTCCGCTTAACTGGGAACAGTTAAAGGAAATCGAGAAGAAGGCAAATGCGGTTGTATGGGCAAATCTTCCGGTACAGGTGACATATCCGGGTGAGGAGGAATTGAAAACCATCGATTACCGCAGCAAGAAAGAGCTGACCGGTCAGGTCCGCATCGTAGAGATTCCGGGGGCGGATATCTGTGCCTGCTGCGGCACACACGTGGATTACACGGGAGAGATCGGCGTGATCAAGGTGCTTTCCCTGATGAATTACAAGGGCGGCGTGCGTTTCTCCATGCTCTGTGGTGACCGTGCGCTGGAGAATTTTGAGGCGAAGACGGAGCAGATGCAGACGATCTCTAACCTGCTTTCTGCAAAACCAGAGAAGGCGGCGGAGGCGGTCAGCCATCTGAAAGAGGAGAGCGGGCGCAAGGACGGTGAGATCAACCGCCTCTGGCAGCGCATTCTCACCATGCAGGCAGACGTCTATCCGCAGGGGCAGAAAGCGCTGGCTGTATTTGAGCAGGGCATGACGCCAGTTCTGGTGCGTCAGTTTGCAAATCTGCTATTGGAACAGGAAAAAGGAGAGACCGTGCTGGTGTGCTCTGGCGATGACGCGTCAGGTTATAACTACACAGCCGGAAGCCTCGGCCGTGATATGCGTGCATTCGGAAAAGAATTAAACGCCCGTCTGCAGGGACGCGGCGGCGGGAGCACCCAGATGGTGCAGGGAACATTCCGGGCGTCGCGGGAAGAAATTGAAAAAGTCTTTCAAGAGCTGGCGCGGATAGAAGCGTAGCTGTTTAGAAGGTTTGCGTGTTTACTGCGTGAAGTATGAGAAACGGTTTGACTTAGATTCATAAAACGGAAAAAAGCTTTCTGTGCAGCAGAGCCAATCTGCCATGCAGCCAGAAAGCTTTTTTATACAGTTTCTATCGCATCATTCAAACATTTTTTTATACAACGGCAACGTACATACCGTGTACACCTCAGAAGAGAGCTTACTCTCCCTGATACATAAATTTAATCAGTCGGTCTAAGTCCTCTTTCTCATAAGCGACCAGCTCCAACTCTTTGATATAGCCATTGGAAAAAATATTTGCCATCGACAGATACTGGGACAGCTTGGATTTCAGGTTGATGCGGTCGCCCTCCGGGGAAACCAGTTCGACGGTTCCTTTGCAGGAATCAATTACTTTAAAAAATGTGTTTACATCGGAAATGTTCTGGATTTTCATATTTAGCCCTCCTTCATGGATTGGCACACAACCCTGTGTGCAGTTTATAATTTCGTCAATCTTTTAACAATGATAATTATAACAGACCTCTATAAAGGGCGCAATGCTCACATTTTCCAAAAAAATCCTTAAAAAAATATCCCTGTATGTCAAAAATACAGGGATGTCCAAGAAAAGATTGTCTATTAATTGTCAAAATCAATATGAAACATGTCGTTATTTGCGGTAATATGAACATAGGAGAGATTGAAGGACTCATCCAGAATGTCTACCTTGTATTCAAATACGACGCCATTGTCTTTTTTGGAGAGAAACAGATAGGTTCCATTTTCTTTTTCCTCCATCTGATCGCAGATGTCGTTGTAGATATCCTCGCCGTTTACCTCGCCCGGATAGCCGGAAGCTTTGATCTTGTCTTCGATTGCTTTGTAAAATTCTTCCATCGTTGTAACTCCTTTATTGGTATTAGTCAATCTTTTTATACTCATTGTATTGAATTTAAATGTGTTATAAGTATACAAAATCTGCACCGTTCTGGCAAGACAAAACAAGGATTACTTTTTACGTATACGGGTATTAATAAAAGAGGGTTACTGTACACGCATACGTAAAAAGTAACGGAATTTGCCGTGGCTTCGCATTTAAATACGGCAAATTCCTGCTGCCAC
>ERZ772816.895-NODE-895-length-29892-cov-4.326306_pt1 | contig 29892 bp, 30 predicted proteins | sample MGYA00511359_ERZ772816 | MGnify/ENA primary metagenome ERZ772816 (study PRJEB29015, sample SAMEA2737710) | human gut metagenome | biome: human gut; feature: human-associated habitat; material: faeces | place: China | collected 2012 ...
AGGAGGTTTTACCATGAAAAAACAGATGATGACTGCTCTCGCAGTTTCCGCCATGATGACACTCGCAATGCCTTTCGCGTCCTTCGCTGCGTCCCGCTCTTGTCAGACCGGCTTCCGTCCGGGAAACAACTGTGGATACACAACTGACACCAACGCCATTTCTATGGTCCGGACGCAGGGCGGATGCGTGATTTCCAATGGAAATGCTATTGGTCTTTATACGGTATCCGGGAAGGGATATCCAAGTTGGGGGACTGGAAATAATTGCGGCACCAGCTGCGCAAACGGCTTCAATGGAGGCAGCTGCTCTTCCGGAATAAACTGCGGTTTAAATTCCTGCACTGGCGGGAACTGCCTGACATTCGGGAATGTTTCCATGATTCCAGGAGCGTCATGCGGAAGTTTTATCAGTGCACGATAGGCAATTTTCTATTGTTCTCCATGACATCATTAAATAAAATCGGTCTGTAAACAGCGAAATTGCCGGATCTTCTTTTTTCGAAGAATCCGGCAGTTTCACTGATTACTTTGCACAGCAATTTCATCCTATATAAAATCGTGCAGTACACGTTTTCCCCATTCTAACTGCGTCTTGGATTCCATCGGCCAATCATAACGATTCTTGCTGCCTATAATATAAACATTTTCCATCAGATTATTATATGATTACTCCGACAGCATAACTACATTTTAAAAAAGGTCAGTTCAAATTTTCTTTCCATTTCCTTCATTATCATCGCCTCACTCTATCGCTATCAGTAGGATTACACGAAATCAGTTTTCCCGTGTGATATTTCGTGTGATACTTTCCCCGGAAATATGCACTTTTACCCTCTTATTCGAAAGGATAAGCTTATTCCAAAAATCCCGCAAACCCGCATAAAATAAGGGAATCCTTAATTTCTAAGGATTCCCTGAAGGAAGCAGATAACGGGAATCGAACCCGCCTTTCCAGCTTGGGAAGCTAGCGTTCTACCGATGAACCATATCTGCGCATGTATTTTTCTGACACTCATATCATAGCACATTTCTGTGGATTCTACAAGGATTTTTCTGGTAAATCCGAGGAAATCGTTCTCTTTTTTCCGACAACCGTTTCAACATATCTATATCCGTCTCTTGACTTCTGACTGCATTTTATTCATCGTATCAGTTAATCCTCACTTCTCCGTCCTGCGATAGCCTGCTCCTGAATTCATGGTGACAGAATCGGCAGGCATCTCCTGTCACCATGTCCGGCAACATATCACTTTCTATCCATATTTCATTTACGATAATTCCGCAATCCTTGTAATCCCCACATATATGTGGGAAATCTTATACCATGTAGCAAAATCTACCACTCCGGTCTGGGGAAGTCCAAAAATCGACTGGAATTTCCGAACAGCTTCCGCGGTAGCCGGACCATAGATCCCATCAGGGGAAATATCCGGAATTGCGGTATACACGCTGGAGATTGCATCTAACTGCTCCTGCAGCTGCCGCACCTTATCACCGGTGGCACCAATCTTCAGATCATATCCCGGCCACGATGCCGGGATGCCGGAGATCTGTTCTGCCGTATTGATATACATATCATCTCCATAAAAATTCCGCAGGATCTCGATGGGACTGTACCCCGCTTCTCCGAGCTCACAGCTGCCCCATTGCGTCATCCACCCCGGACACCGAACCTTCCGCCCGTCGCAGTATTGTGTCAGGATCGGCTGTTTCACTCCCGGGCGCGAAAGATAATTATCAAAAATATCATCCACCACGACAGAGATGGACTCAAAAATATTCCGCCCATAAATCCATTTATGATCATACGCGGTTGATGATGTGATCGTAAAATCATATCCCTGATTGCGGTACCATTCCGTATAGACACGATTTAACGTGAAGGACATGATTGCCAGCACATTCGCGACGATCGCGGAGCGGGGCCAGGTCGCGTATATCTCACTGGAGGCTACGTTTTTGATATAATCCCGATACGGGACATAATAGTTGGCTGCGGATGTATTCGTTGGCACTCCGTCATGTACCACGACCGTCTGTGGGACGACCACTCTGGACAGAACGATCTCACCTGTCTCTACAACTGGCTTGATCTCGCTCTCCGCGATTTTGGGAAGGTAATCACCATAAAGTGTGTGATCCGGAATCGTCACGGTCTCTATCTGCTCTCCGGCCGAGGCATTCGAAAGAGGCCGCAAACGAATCCCCTGGATCGCCGTCACGTCCGCCAGAACCTCCGTTCCTGAAACGACAAATGGCTCAAATCCCGGTGCCGTGATTCGGATCGTGTATTCTGCATATGGACGCTCCGTCTCCTCCGGTGACAATGAAAGCTCTACTGGTGGTGCATTTAATGGAAGATTCTCCGTCTGTCCGGAACTGTTCGTTCTCGTCTCCTCAATAATTTCATCTGGTTCCTCCGTCCTTGCAATCACAATATCCGCATCCTGTACCGGAAAACTGTTCGCGTCCGACACAACATCCACCTGCAAATATCCCTGTGCCATAATTTCCTCGCTCGATTGAATATCGTTCTATTTTATGCAGCGGATGCACACCTGATGCATTCCTACACTTATTTTCGACCTTTAAATGCAGAGTTTAAAACCCGCAAAGTTTTTCAGAAAATCTTCCTCCGGATATCCAATGCCAGCATCACAGCGTCCTGTAATATCCCGGACATCAATATCGTTATTGTCCCGACCGATGGTCCATCTGCTGAATAAATTTTGATTTCTTATACAAAAACAGGCATCCGGAAACTCAGATAAGCTTTCGAATGCCTGTCTCTTTTTCTTACTTTCTATTCTTCCATCAGCTTCCTGATCTCCTCCGCAAGAAGCTTCACATTCCTGATCAAGCCATCAAAGGCCCCATATCCGTAAAACCGGATAAACAGGATGCCGACCGGTACAGCGATGATCATTCCCGCAATACCGCGGAACTTGAAACCAAGATAGAGGAAGAATAGTGTTGCAAGCGGCGGAAGTCCCATGCTGTCACCGACGATCTTCGGCTGGATCACCTGACGGATGCCCTGTGTTAAAACATAGAGAACGATAAGGCTGAGCGCATAACCGTACTCCCCGGTAAAGAGTCTCACCACTGCCCAGGGAATCAATGCCGTTCCTGTGCCGAACATCGGCAGAAAATCCAGAATCGCGATCGCGATTCCAAGAAAAATTCCATATGGAACCCTGAGGAATAACATTCCGATTACCAACACCACTGCGACCACGAACATGATCTTAAACTGCGCCAGAAAATACCCGCCGATCAACGTCCGGATATCGCTCTTCATCATCCGTCCATACTTGATCACAGGTTCCGGCATAACCTTCCCCACCGTCTCCACAAGCTTATCATGATCTGCCAGAAACAGGTAAGAAGAAAGAAATACAATGATCGTATTCACAAAGACCTCCGGCAGCGTCCGCACTACGCGGCTGCCTGCGGAAGCTGCGATCTTCTGAACAAAATCACCGATATATCCACCCACATTCTCCAGCTCGGAAATGATCGTCGTCTCCGTGTCTGCAGGAAGATACTTCAAAAGTCCCCCGATCCGCTCGCAGGCCAGATCGACTTCCTCCCGGATCGACGCATAAATTCCGGGCAGTGCCTGCCCAAACTCCGTCATTTCCCGGAACACCCAGGAAAACAGCGCATAGATGCCAAAGATCACCAGGGCCAGCACACCTGCGATCAGAACCATCGAGCCGTGCCTGCGGACGATCTTCAGCCGCTTTTCAAAAAAACGCACCACCGGATTCGCGATCGCTGCCACGATCCATCCGATCACAAACGGAAGAAAAAACACCACCAGCCTCAGTCCCCAGACACAGACCAGATAAACTGTGAGCAAAGGAACCAGAATATTTAAAATAATCCCTGCATACTTTCTGAAATTCATTCCATGGACCTCCTAATCCTGTAAAAATCCTGCTGCATTCCATCCGCAGTATTTTACTCAGTCGATCCCCCTTTTTCAGTACTCCACATGATCTCATACGGCTTTATATGCTTTCAAACAAAGTCCGGCTAATGATCTGTACTCCTTTCACCGGTTTTCCCGCCATCACTACTTACAAAGCCCGTACTCCTCTGCAATCTCCTTAAATGCCGGCAGCGACCTCTCGATCTGCTCATAGGACACACAGTAAGCCAGTCTCACGTACCCCGGACAAGCAAACGAACTGCCCGGAACCACCAGCACATGATGTTTCTTCGCCACCTCGCAAAATTCCTTCTCGTTCTCCACCGGAGACTTCACAAACAAGTAAAACGCTCCGTCCGGCTTCGCGCAGGTAAATCCATACTCCGTCAGCGCACCATAGATCAGATTCCTGTTTTTCTCATAAGTCTCCAGATCCACTGTAACCTCATGCTCAATGCAATACTTGATCACCTTCTGAATCAGTGACGGCGCATTCACACATCCGATCACCCTGTTCGCGATCGTAGCCGCTCCGATCAGGGCCGCAGAATCATCCACCTCATCCGGAATCACGACATAGCCGATACGCTCACCCGGAACAGAGAGGGACTTACTGTAAGAATATCCCACAACTGCATTGTGATAATACTTCGTCACAAACGGAACCTCAACCCCGCCGTAAGCCAGCTCACGGTACGGCTCATCAGAGATCAGCACGATCGATGTGCCAAACTCCTTTTCCTTCTTCTCCAGGATCGCAGCCATAGCCTTGATCGTCGCCTCATCATACACAACACCCGTCGGGTTGTTCGGGTTGTTGATGATAACAGCCTTCGTCTTAGCAGTGATCTTCGCCTCAAACTCATCAAGCTTCGGCATAAACGTCTCAGTATCCGGAGAAATGACCACAACATTTCCGTCATAGTTTCTCACATACGCATTATATTCCACAAAATACGGTGCAAACACGATAACCTCATCGCCCGGATTTAAAATGCTCTTTAAAATGATATTTAATCCGCTCGCCGCACCCACTGTCATGATCAGGTTCTTAAAGGAAAAATTCGTTCCGAACCGTTTATTTAAGGACTCTGCGATGGTCTGACGGACATCTTCATAGCCTGCATTGCTCATATATCCATGGAGTGTCATGAAATCCTCATTCTTCACCACGTCGAGGATCGCCTCTGTCACCTGCGGAACCGGAACATTCGGGTTTCCAAGGCTGAAGTCATATACATTCTCCCTGCCGTAAACAGCAGCCATTCTTTTCCCTTCCTCGAACATTGCGCGGATCGCGGAATTATTAGCCATAAATGGTTTCATTTTTTCTGATATCATAGCTGTCTCCTCCGTCTGTTGTGTTTAATCTCTAAAAAAATTCCAAAGGCACCGGTCACCACAAAGTAAAACCAGGTCGTAGGATTGGAATACCAGGTTGTAAAAAACGAGAGCATAAAATAGAGCGCTCCCTGAGAATAGAATAGGTACCACGCCGGATTTCTTCCCGGGTATGTCCTTGCAGAAAGCCATGCGGCAGCCGCTCCCAATACTGATGAAAACAGAAATACACCGGCAATTCCAAAATCATAATACGCGTCATAGAAGAGTGTAACCGTAGTCAGCTCCTCCTTATTCACGTAGATCGGCCAGTCCACTAATGCAGGCTTTATAAACTTAAGCCCCGATAATGCCCAGAGCGGAAACATTCCCTTTAGTCCCATAGAATGGGCCGGAAGCTCCCGTACCAGACAGTCAAAATTGTCGTAATTGTTTGCAATATACATGTAAGGCTGCGTGATAAAGATCGGCGTAGCCGCATTCTTCATCTCAAAGATTCCATTCAGATACGTCACATCATGGCTTCTGGCAATCGTTAAGATCACATAGAGTGGAACAAGTCCCGCCGCTGCCATGAAAAGATACCTGATTTTCCTGTATCCGCTGACGATCATAAATGTCAGCACTGCGAGAATCACCGCAAAGATCAGCTGAAATCTCGATACACAAAGCACCGGGATCAGGAGCGCGATCCCTGTCATAATGAGGGAAACGATTCTTTTCGCCTTCCCCATCTCCCTGTCATAGAACCATAACAGCACTTCCATGGACGGGACCAGTACACATGACACCGTCACATAATGGACCCCGGAAATATGGAAATATGAGTAGGCATGCGGCACTCCCCGAAGGAGAAACGGCACATATCCCAACCGGAATGCCTCAAACAGAAAGGCAGTCAGGGACAGGATTGTCAGCCCGGTAAGTGCAATGAAAATTCTTGTCCCGTATCTCTCCGGGGTCTCCCCCGTAAACTTCAGGGAAAATCCATCTATTGTCTTTTTTTCCTTCTCATATCCAAATTTCTTTTCTGCCAGTGCGTACACATTCCAGAATGCCGCAAAAGCTACAAAAAAGCACGCCCAGGTCTCTAAACTCCAGTCCTTCTGAAGGTTTGACAGCTTCAGGCAGGAGATTCCTTCTCCTCCCACATAAAACAAGGAAAACAGTCCGCGGAGATGAAGCGGATTGCCGCTTTTCCCATATTCCCACAGATAAAGATATAGTGCTGCAAACATCAGTGACATTCCTGATAAGGTAAAATGGGCGCTGAATGCAAAAAGCATGGCAGCGCCGTAACAGATCACATAAACCAGCATATCAGCCTACTCTCCGAGACCGCCATTGATCAGTTCCGTGATCGTTTCCAGAGCTTCCTTTTCGTCCGCTCCCTCACAGATCAATTCGATCTCATCTCCGCACTTTACACATGCCCCCAGCACGCTCAGTACACTTTTTGCATTAGCTGTTGTGTTTCCATATTCAAATTTGATCGAACTCTGAAACCGCAGTGCCTCCTTGCACAGAAGCCCTGCCGGTCTCAGATGAAGACCGGTTGGGTTTTCGATCGTAACTTTTTGCTTTACCATAAGTATTTTTAACTCCTAATTTCGAAATATGGTCTGAAGACCTGTCGCCTGACGTGCTTCCGTCGTCTCCGGCGGTACGATCACCGCGTGTCTTGTCGCAGACGCAGCGGTCTCCCCCTCTGTCTCCGCCTCGCTGCTGCTCTCAGCGGCAGTTTCCGACGCTTTTGTTGTCTCTTTCTCAGTTGTCTCAGGCTCTGTCTCCGTCGCAGACTCCTGTTCCTTTGCGACAGTTACCGTACAGCTGGAAATTCCCAGCAAATCATAGGCAGAATCAAGCTCCCTGTTAAGCGTCGGCTGAACCTGGTGGCTTCCCTCTCCCATTCCAGAGACATTCAGACTCAGGTCCTCAGCCGTAAGCTGCAGGCTGTCAAGTTCTTCCTGAAGCGCACGGATCCGGACTGTGACCATTCCCGGGTCTGCCCGATAGCTGTAGGAGCTGTCCGCCCCAACATAACTGGCAGCGCTGATGCGGACCGTATATTCCCGTTCCTTCAACTGCTCCACCGTAAGTGTCACCGTGATCTCGGAACTGTCCTTCCCAGCCAGGGAAACTCCCTCCGGCAGATAATCATTCAGATCAATAGTCTTCACGATATTTGCCCTCGCGCCGGAAACATCAAGCTCTTCCTTCGGGATCGTGATCGTATTTAAGGATGCCAGAGCGCTCTTTAATCCGACCACCGGTACACTCTTAAGTCCGCACTCCACACCTGTGTAGCGATAACCGCCCGCCACCTCACCGGTGACATCGAAATCCAGGCTCAGATTCTTCACTTTCAGGATCTCCATGGTATAATCGACACTCTTGCAGTTACTGATCAGACGATCGCTGATCGTAATGCTGTTTTTGTTCGCGTCATAGAACTTCGGTTCCTCCGAATCGCTCCAATCCGCGTTCTTTCCGTCTAAGTTGATCTCGATTCCGACGCTGCTGATCTGTCCGATCAGGGATTCCGGACCTTCAACCGTAAGTGTCTCCGGTGACAGTGTCACCTTGCCAGTCTGGTAGCCGTCCTCAAGCATTCCCGTCGTCATGACGCCGATGGTAAATGTCTTCCTCTGAAGCGGTTCCGTCTCGATCTTGATCGTTCCCGTCCGGCTCACCGGCATGGAGACCAGGTATTCGGAGTGGTTTAGGACCTCGACCTTGATCGGGATCGCGCCTGTCACGGACCACATGTCTGTCATATCCGCGTACGCCCGGAAATCTGAGGAACGGATCCGATACGCATTTGTCGTCTTTACCTCATACTGAACTGTGGTTGTCGATTTTCCGACAACCGCATATGTCAGGTTGTTCTTCGTGAGGACGTCGCTGTTAATGATCTCTACCGGAACCTCCACAGTATCCGTCATGACCGGATCCGCCACATTGACGACCCCCAGCCAGACTAAAAAGGCACACAGGAAGGAAATCAGCAAAAGTCCCCATCGTCTATTCTGCTTTTCTTTCATTTTTATGCCATCCCTTCAAGAGTTTGAACGGGCCGGATACCGTCTCCTCCTCCGGCTTTGCAGCGATCGCAAGCTTTAACTCTTCCGGACTGTTGATCCTTCTGAGACTTCCGCCCTCCGCCAGGGATACCCGTCCAGTCTCCTCGGAGACTACAACGGTCAGGCTGTCCGTGCTCTCACTGATTCCAAGAGCCGCACGGTGTCTTGTTCCCAGGTCTTTGCTGATGCTCAGGTTATCAGAAAGCGGCAGATAACAGGTCGCAGAGGTCACGCGGTTTCCACGGATAATGATCGCGCCGTCGTGAAGAGGCGTATTGTGTTCAAAAATATTGATCAGAAGCTGGCTCGTGACGATTCCGTCCACCGGGATTCCCGTGCGTTCGATCTCCGGAAGCGGAGTGTCGCGCTCGATGACGATCAGGGCTCCTGTCTTTACTTTTCCCATTTCAAAGGCCGCACGGGTAATCTCATTTACGGTCTTCTCTGTATATCCTTCCTGCTGTCTGGAATTCTCAGAAATAAAAAGGTCTGTGATGATATTTTTGCTTCCGAGCTGCTCCAGCGCTTTTCGAAGCTCCGGCTGGAAGATAATGATGAGGGCTGTCAATACGAGCTGGCCCATATGGTTGATGATCCAGGTGATCGTATTTAAATGGAGCATCGCCGCCAGCAGGTAAAAACCAACAATGATCATACCACCGCGGAGAAGCACTCCCGCTCTCGTCGACTTCACCCATAAAAGGACTTCATAGATCAGAACTGTGAGGATCAGAATTTCAAAAAGATTCGACAATGTGATCTTCGGAATAAATGTAAACCAGGAATACATATTCCCAAGAAATTCTGTCATTTTGTTACCTCCGTACAATTATTCACGAGTTTCGTTCTTCTCATGTCTCACATTTTTTCTCGAATAAATCCGCTGTACCTTCACATCCGGTGCAGACACCGTGAGCTTCGGGACAGCTTTCACATAGTAATAGTAGTCATCGTCTTCATACTGCAGATACTCTGTTCTCGTATAATCCACCGCGAACACAAAGAACTGGTAGATCAGGGCGATCACCACCGATGCGACGATTCCAAAGATCATGGAACCTGCGGATACCGGAAGGTTGAAATTGAAATCACCGATAAAGATCACTGCAAGCTGTGTGATCACTCCCGCAACGATGGCAATGGACCAGGAGTAGTCTACTGAAAGATTTTTAAGGATGAAGACCACAAGGATCGCAGCGGCAAATGCAGCCACCATGACCCACATCAGCTCATTTCCAAATACATTCTTTACGATCTGGATAAACCGATCTGCCATCTCCGCCATCGAACTTCCCGTCAGTGTTCCCGCATTTTGCTTTAAATACATCAGAATATAGTAGATGCAGACACCGCTGCACACAGGAACGATGGACACAAGGCTTCCAGAAAGTCCTACCACAAGCGGCACCACATACGGAATCCGCAGGAAGAACAGTAACGGTGTCAGGAGAAGCAGATATCCGTCACCCGGCCGGAATCCGTAGTAAAGGACGGTCACCGCCAGCACGAACACAAAGATGACCAGAGCGATCTCCAGAGACACCTGGGCAACATGGATCAGGATAAAAACACCGGCCAGAAACGCTGTCACTCCATATGGAATAAATGAGGCAACCAGTCCCATCACCACCGGGATCAGCGGATTCTTAAGTTTCGACATAAAACCTACATTCGCGTTGATCAGCCAGAACGTAAGGAATCCCACCAGGAATTTTACGACCGGTACGATGTAAATATTATACTTTCCATAAAATTGTTTCAGTTTTTCCTTGAATACTAAAAGTCCGATCACTTACTCTTTTCCTCCCCGTTTTCCTTTGCAGGCTACTGGTCATATTTTTTATCAAGGCGCCGCAGCTTTGCCTGATAGATCTTCAGTCTTCCGGCTGCTTCGTCATAACGTCTCGAATAGATCTTCCAGGTCACAACAAGATATGCGAGAAGTCCCGCAGCATAGTAGAATACAAGGCGCACCCCGAGAGAGATCAGGTCATCCACCGCCATGACGTTGAGCAGATCATCGAACCGGTAAAGGACCCACAGCACCAGGCACAGGCACACGGTCAGCGAGTACGCGATAAAAGACCGGATCAGATGGCTTCCAACGTAGTCGCTCTTGAAATACCGGTTTGCCGGGATGGATTCCTTCATCATTTTCTTTTCAAACATGGCGATACCCGTCATCAGCCGGATCTTCTCCTCATTTAACATGGCAGTCTCCTTTTTCCATCATTTAAAGCCCAGCAGCTGCACAATAGATCTGCACACTTGCTGCGCTGACCGTAAAAAAGTATGGGCTGGAAAGCAAAAATCCCATCGGCAAAACCGATCCGGAATGGATTTTTGCTTGTAACTGCGAAGAATCTTAGCAGTTATGAAACAAATACCAATATAACACACTTTCCCGCGCTTGGCGAGACGAAGTCCCTACATTTATGAAAATTTTAAGGAAAATGTAACGGTTCCGGCAACAATTTTGTTACCTGTTTAATGTCTCGATAAATTTTCCAAATGCCTCACGCCCCGCCTCTGTGCGCTTATAAACGCCCGCATCCTCAAGGACATTCGCGAACACATGGCCGACCTCATCCTGTAAGATCTCCATCACATTATCCTTTGTGATCTTCGCATATTTCGGAAGGAACTCTTCTACCCAGTCTGCATGTTTTGCGATGGATTCCTCGCTGCGGATGTCCTTTCCTTCCACGATATAGTCGGCAAGCAGGGCAAGCTCATCCTTCAATCTCGACGGAAGAACTGCCAGGCCCATGACTTCGATGAGTCCGATGTTCTCTTTCTTGATGTGGTGGAGCTTCGGGTTCGGATGGAACAGACCTAACGGACGTTCCTCCGTGGTGCGGTTATTTCTCAGTACCAGATCCAGCTCAAACTTTCCGCCACGGAATCTCGCGATCGGGGTGATCGTGTTATGTGGCTCCCCGTCTGTCTCCGCGTAGATATCCGCGTCCGCGTCTGTATATCCGCGCCATGCAGTTAAGATCTTATCCGCAAGATCCACAAGGCGTTCTTTCTTCTCACTGCGGATCCTGATCACGGACATCGGCCATTTTACGATTCCTGCTTCCACATCCTCGTAACCGCTCACTGTAAAACTTTTCTCCACCGGTGCTTTCGCCATCGCGAAGGTGTATCTTCCGCCCTGGAAATGGTCGTGGGTCAGGATGGAACCGCCGACGATCGGGAGATCCGCGTTGGATCCCAGGAAATAATGCGGGAACATGGTCACAAAATCAAATAACTTTTTGAACGTATTCCGGTCGATCTTCATCGGGGTGTGTTTTCCGTTGAAGACGATGCAGTGCTCATTATAGTAGACGTACGGGGAATACTGGAAGCCCCAGGACTCGCCGTTTAAGGTCAGCGGAATGATCCGGTGGTTGTTTCTCGCCGGATGGTTGATTCGGCCCGCGTAGCCCACGTTTTCCATACAGAGCAGGCATTTCGGATATCCGCTCTGCTTCATGGTTTTTGCAGCGGCGATAGCTTTCGGGTCTTTCTCAGGCTTTGAGAGGTTTACCGTGATGTCCAGGTCGCCGTACTCCGTCTTCGTGATCCACTTCAAGTCCTTGCAGACACGGTAGCGGCGGATATAGTCGGAGTCCTGGCTCAGTTTGTAGAAATAAGCCGTTGCGTCCTCCGGGGATTTTTCATACTCCCCGCGGAATTTCTTTACGACCTCGCTTGGGCGCGGCATCAGGCAGTTCATGAGTCTCGTGTCAAAAAGATCCCGGTATACGACGCTGTTGTTTTCAAGGATCCCCTGCTCTGCAGCGTAGTCGGTGAGCGCGTTTAACGTATCTTCCAGGCTGATCTCGTCTGTAATCTCGCCAGGCTCCTCGTATTCGGACATTTTCAGTACTTCCAGGATCTGGTTTCTTGCGTAGATCTCATCTTCGGCTTCGATAAGTCCGGTCGTTCTGCCGTACTGAACCAGTTTCTTTATTGACATTTCAATCATGATCGAATTCCTCCGTTTTTTTACGGTATATTGACAGATTTAAGTATAACGTGCGTATCTTCTTGTTTTCGCTGCACAAAAACAAGAAGCACAGGGCGGCCGCCCTATATCAATCTGCTCTGCAAAAACACTTATACAAGTAAACTTGCAGCGCGTTTTTTGCAGAACAAATTGCCGCACCTGCAACCTGTTACATTTTATTATAATAAATTTACCACCCTAATACAATCGCTATTTTATTTTTTTATCCCCCGCATCGCACGCTGAAGCCGCTCCGTAATGATTCCGCCGACGATTCCGATCAGTGTTCCCGCGATGCATCCGGCTGCCAGAAGAAATGGCAGATAATAAAATACCCCTGGTGTCTGGACGATAACTGCCGCAAAGGTGATCTGGCCGATATTGTGGGCAATACCGCCAAGAACGCTGATGCTGACCTGGGAGAGTTTTCCGGTCTCCTTCAATACCGCCATCACAAACAAGCTTAAAAAGCTTCCAGACAGCCCATAGATCATGCTGTAGGGATTTCCAAATGACAGTCCCACAAGAACGATGCGGATCAGGGTCACGGCGATAGTTCCGGGGATTCCAATTAAATAGAGCCCCACCACCGTTACAAGGTTCGCCAGTCCCAGCTTTATGCCTGGGACTGGGATCGGGATGGGAATCATTGTCTCAACAAAACTCAGCACCATGGCAAGGGCAATCAGGAGCCCATACAATGCCACAGTTATTGCCTTTTTTTCTCGATTCATCGGATCTGTTCTCCTCTTTCTTGACTTTCAAAAGTTCATTTGTTAGAATAAACCGGATATCCGGCAGTGCAGCTTCTGATATTTTGTACGACAGGCACGAGTGCCTGCTGCGGTCTGCGTTTTCGTATTAATATACAAAATTTCCGCTGTCGAATGAGCTTATAATATTTATCGTACAGGAAGTATATAACACATGAATAAAAAAACAATATTTGGCCTCTGTGCCGCCGGTCTCCTCTTTGTTTCCGGCATGACATTGAGCGGATGTGGAACAAGCAGCGGACCGGGACTTCTCACACAGGAGACTCCTCTCAGCCGTTCCGATTTTCTGCTCAACACCTTCGTCACCATCACGCTCTACGATTCCGACGACTCCTCTATCTTAGACGATTCGATGGCACTTTGTAAAGAGTATGAGAATATTTTCAGCAAGACCTTAGAGACCAGCGAGCTCTACAAGATCAACCATCGGACCTCCGACACTGTCACGGTCTCCGACGACATGGCAGCGCTTCTGGCAAAAGGTCTGGAATACTGCGAGAAATCTGACGGTGCCTTTGACATTACGATCGAGCCGTTGAGTTCCCTCTGGAATTTCACAAGCGGCGAGGCCGTGATCCCGGATGAAGCAGACATCGAAGCAGATATTCCGAAGGTGGATTACCACAACCTCGTCCTCTCCGGAAATACGCTGACATTCCTCTCCCCGGATACCACCATCGACCTGGGTTCCATCGCGAAGGGCTATATCGCCGACCGGATCAAGGAACAGCTCCTGGATGCCGGTGTGAAGAGCGCCATTATCAATCTCGGCGGAAACGTCCTCTGCATGGGCGAAAAGCCGGACGGAAGCAAATTCAACATCGGGCTGCAGAAACCTTTTGCGGACAGGGATGAGACATTTGAGGTGCTTGGGATCAAGGATCTCTCCGTCGTGACATCCGGTGTCTACGAGCGGCATTTTGAGATCGACGGAAAGAATTACCATCACATTTTAAACCCGGCAACCGGGTATCCTTACGATAATGGACTGATCTCCGTGACGATCCTCTCCGAGGAGTCCGTTGACGGGGATGGTCTCTCCACCACCTGCTTTTCCCTTGGCCTGGAAAAAGGACTGGAGCTTGCGAATTCCCTGGATGGAATCTACGCATGCTTTATCGATGAGGATTACAATGTTTACTATTCGGATGGAATGGAAGACTTTATTATCAAACAGTAATATTTAGATCAGACAGTCTCCCGGATTTTTTGCCCGGCGCTGATGCAAAACACGAAACAGTTACCATTACACTATTTTCAGGGATTTTTTATGACAGAAAGCAAAGATACGAAACAGAAACTTTTAAAAAAACAGGATATGATCCTGATCGCCGTAATACTTGCGGCAGCCGTTCTTCTTTTTCTCGGGGCAAAATTGATGCATAAAAGCCCTGCGGAGATCGTTGAAGTTTCCGTCGATGGAAAAGTAGTCGAAACCCTCGATCTCGCAAAAGATCAGGAACTCACTATAGACAGCGTGTCCGGCGGCACAAACCACCTGATCATCAAAGATGGGGAGGCGTGGGTCTCCGAGGCCACATGCCCCGACAAGATCTGTGTCCACCAGGGAAAGATCCATCTGGACGGCGAGATCATCGTCTGCCTGCCCAATAAGATGACGGCACAGATCAAGAGCAGAAAATAGACAGTGCAGTCAGTGCGGTAAGCGTGCAAAATTGCTGAACAATTAGTCTGAAATTGTGACTGTTCTGCAGGTCTGCGCACTTACTGCGCTGACTGTAAGAAAACATAAGCCGGAAGGCAAAAAACCTGAGAGGTCTCAACACAGCTCCTCAGGTTTTTATTATACTGGTCAGCAATACGCTCTTACTCCGCCAACCCCATCTTCTTCATCTCTTCCGCAACGGAATCCTCGCAGGATCTCATGGCGAGGATCGTCATTTCCATTAACTTCGGCAGTTCCCAGCCGAGATTCCCGGCACCTTTTGTGATGACGTCCCTGGAACATCCTGCAGCAAATTTCTTATCTTTAAATTTCTTCTTTAAGCTGGACACTTCCATGTCCTTCGTACTCTTTGATGGGCGCATCTTCGCTGCCGCCCAGATCAGACCGGTCAGCTCATCTGCCGCGAAGAGGACTTTTTCCATCTCGTGCTCCGGCTTCGCGTCGATCCACTCGTGGATTCCGTATCCGTGGCTGCAGACCGCATGGATCACCTCATCCTCGGCTCCGCCCTCTTTTAAAAGACGCGGCGCGATCAGGCAGTGCTCCTCCGGATACTCCTCGAAATCGATATCATGAAGGATTCCGCAGATCTCCCAGAATCCGGCCTCATCTCCGTATCCGAGTTCATTCGCGTACCATTTTAAAACGCCCCCGACAGTCAGGCCATGGAGAATATGGAATGGCTCTTTGTTGTATTTTCTGAGGAGCGCGATGGCGTCCTCTCTCGTCAGTTTTGTCTGCATGATTTTATGCCTCCGTACTTATAAATTTTCTGTAACTGATATGTACCTTCATAGTTACCAATTATCTTTCTTATCAGTATAACAGAATATTCCTATAATTCAAGTATGATAGTAGGATTTTTATAACATTTTAAAACAGGCCCATTCATCGATTCATGTCTGGAAAAATAGACCTCTACATCCAGAATTTTTCCATCACGATCTTCTCCGCATACTCAAAGTCCCAAAGTTCAACATTCCCGGCTGTCACCACCGGATCACTGTCGATGACGATCCCGTCGACCATGTAATCCCGCTGTCCCACCGGCGTTCCTTCCCGGACCGGAGCATGGAGCGATTTTGCGATCTTTGTCCTTACCTGGACCTTCTCATCGTTTCCCAGCAGAACACGGAGAGGGGTCTTATCCGCGTTTTCAGTCCCGATCTCTACCTTAACCCTGTACCCCACGCCATTTTCCACCGGAACTGCAGTTTCCTCCCCGAGTCCCTTTTTCTCTATCTCCTTATACTCAAAGTTTTTATCCCCGTATGTCACAAGTTTCCGCACATCCTGCCACTTATAGGTCTTGTGGGGCGGCCACCCGCAGCCCAGAAGCGCCGCTATGAACAGCTTCTTCCCCTTTTTCACTGCACCAACATAACAGTATCCAGCCTTTCCCGTGAATCCGGTCTTTCCACTGACCGCACCTTCCATGGATGTCAGGAGAGCATTATGATTGACGCAGGAGAAACTCCGTATCCCGGAAAGGTCGGAAAAGGCGTGGGACGGTGCTCTTGTGATGGCAAGGAACTCTTCTTTTGCCGGGGAGAGCACGATGCAGTATCTGAGGATCCGCGCCAGGTCTGCCGCAGTGGTGGAATGAATCTTCCCACTCTCCTTATCCTCCGCATCCAACCCGTTGGGCGTCAGAAAATATGTATCATCACAGCCCAGTTCCGCTGCCTTCCTGTTCATCATGTCCGCGAAATCTTCCACGCTGCCCCCGACCGCTTCCGCGATGGCCACTGCGGTGTCATTGTGGGATTCCAGCATCAGGGAGTAAAGAAGGTCTTCCAGTCGGTATTTCTCCCCTTCTCTCACATGCAGCTTCACCTCCGGCATGGTCGCCGCCCGGTCTGAGATCCCGACTTCCGTGTCCAGCCCGGCATTCTCCAGGGCAAGGATGCAGGTCATGATCTTCGTGGTGCTGGCCATGGGAAGGACTTCCATCTCGTTTTTTCCGTACAGAATCCGCCCTGTATCGCCGTCAAGCAGGACAGCGGAGTGAGAATTCAGGTTCAGCGGATCGGTCTTCACCTTCGATCGCACCACCGCTGATTCCAGCGTCTCCCCATTCTCGGACCGGATCACCGATACGACCGGATCCTGTGCAGCCTGCAGCCCGCTGCTTTCCCTGTATAAATGATCTCCGGGAACTGCCGCTGCCAAAAGCAGGAGTCCCCCCAGGCACAACTGCAGAATCGGGGATGGTCCGGGTCTGCGTTTTTCCTTTTCTTTCCCCAAGGTCCATTCACTGAGCCGCGCCAGCACCATTCCTGCTATATTTTTATTTTTCCACATTTTTCAGAACTTCCGCCGCATATTTGTAACAGCATATGCGGATGTTTTCTGAGACTTGCCGGACAATTTTTCCTATGATACAATGAAATACGCTGAAATAACTTTGAGATCATTTCTACGTGTCCGTGATGTTATGCAGCCGAAATATCTGCGGACATCTGGTGTGTTGAATTATTATATTTTTAAATAAAAAGGGATTTATCATGAATATCGTTTTGATTTACACAATTAAAGAAGCCGACAGCGGTCGTTCCATCGCCGCCTTTCTCATGGATTCCGGCTATTCTTCCCGCCTGGTGGTTCATCTTCGAAACACCGAGGGCAGTTTTCTCCTAAACGGAAAAACTGTTTTTTCCAACACAGTCCTTCAGCCGAAAGATCAGTTGCGCGTCCATGTCACGGAGAAAAAAACTTCCGACCAGATTGTCCCTGTTCCCATGGACCTCTCCGTCGTTTTTGAAGACGAACATGTTCTCGTGATCGATAAACCTGCCGGAATGCCGGTCCACCCGTCCCAGGGACACTATGAGAATACCCTGGCAAACGGGATTGCATGGTATTACAGGAATGAGGAGTCTCCTTTCGTGTTCCGGGCCGTAAACCGGCTGGACCGGGACACATCAGGGCTTGTGCTTCTCGCAAAGAATCCCTACAGTTCCTGCGTTCTCTCTGATGCCGTGAAGGACCACACGATTCACAGGGAGTACGCCGCCATCGTCTCCGGGAAGACGGACGCATCCGGCACCATCGATCTTCCGATCGCAAGAAAGGACGGCTCCACCATCGAGCGGGTCTTGGATCCAGAGCGGGGTGAGACCGCTGTAACCCATTACCGGACATTTGCCTACAACAAGAACGCTGACCTCTCCTTCATCCGCCTCCTCCTGGAGACAGGAAGGACACACCAGATCCGCGTCCATATGAAAGCCATCGGGCATCCGCTGCCAGGGGATTTTCTCTACTGCCCGGACTACCGTTTTATCGACCGTCAGCCGCTCCATTCCACATATTTAAGCTTTTCCCATCCGGTGACCGGAGAAAAGCTTGAGTTCTCCGCCCCGCTGCCGGGGGACATGAGGAAACTGTTTCCAAACATAAAAGATCCGTCAGGTCCTGTCTTTTATTAAGGCAGATCCCGGCGGATCTTATTTACGCGAACAACGAGCCAAAGTCCGCGCATGCGCGGGACCTTGGCGACTGTCGCGATAACAAGGGGAAACTCGCGAAGCGTGTTTTCGCTTGTTTCCATGTCCGGTTCTTTTCTGGCTCTATATCCTTTTTACAGTAATGTAAAAGCAAAAACTTATCTCTTAATGCGTATCATCAACCACCCTGAATCCTAAGTCCTTTCGGATAGTGATTCTTCAGCATCCCGCCAGCCGCCTTCGCAAACCCCAGTGACATGCCGCCGGTAGTCACAAGAACCCAGCCTTTTGCCGGGATGTTCGGTTCTTCAAGATCCTCCGCCCGCAATGTCTCTCCACGGAGATACCGCAGCGCAAGATCCTCCGATCCGACCTCCACACTCTGTCTCACATCACTTTTTTTCAGTGCCAGAGCCAACGCATGGGACGGCTCAAATCTGTCTTTTTTCGCGCTTCCAAGGTGCAGGCCCGGTCTCAATACCTTAAGCCCCATAAGACCCGGCATCACCTCCGGGACGAGATACAGGTTCTCTCCAAACATCAGAAATTTCTTTCCATTTTCCAGATGTTCCATGTCTTTCAAATTCTCTTTTTCAAATGCCCGGAACGCAGCGACCGCTTCCGTGAGCGCCGCATCCTCTTTCGCACGTCCGTTTTTACGTCCGCCCTTTTTGCTGTTTTTCTTTCCGTCTGCGTTCTCTGTACGTTCCACAGCATCCCAGGATCTCTCACCTTTCACAAGCAGCGCCAGGAAATGCCCCTCTCCGTCCGCAAGATGCGGCCAGATCCTCACGGTCTTTTTCAGCTCCTCGTTCCCATCTGCCCATTCCGGGTGACCGGCGGAAAAATATTTTGCAAGCTCCGGCTGCACCACTGAAAACTCCGGATGGCGCTCAAGGAATCTTGCTATGCTCTGCTCGTTCTCCTCGGGCGAAAATGTGCAGGTAGAGTAAACGATCCGCCCGCCACCCTTTAACATCGCCGCCGCACAGTCCAGGATCCCGTCCTGCAGCCCCGCGCACTGTTTTACATGATCTGGGCTCCACTCATTTCTGGCATTCTCATCCTTTCGGAACATTCCTTCGCCGGAACACGGGGCATCCACCACGATCCCGTCAAAAAATTCCGGAAACTCCGGGGCAAGCCGGAACGGATCCATGTTCGTCACCACGGCATTCTCCACACCGAGGCGCTCAATATTCTGGGACAGGATCTTTGCGCGGGCAGGATGGATCTCATTGCAGACTAAAAGCCCATGTCCTCCCATTTTTCCGGCAAGATGAGTGGATTTCCCTCCCGGCGCCGCACAGAGGTCCAGGATCTGCTCCCCGGGCTTTGGAGACAGTGCTTCTGCCACAGACATGGCGCTTGGTTCCTGGATATAGTATGCCCCAGCCTCGTGGAACGGGTGGCGTCCCGGGCGCATGTCTGCCTCGTAGTAAAATCCCTCTTCTGCCCAGGGAACTCTTGCGAGTCCCTTCAGGTAATCTCCAAGGGGTTCTCCTTCCTCCGGCATCTCCCCGCTCTTCTGCTTTAATGGGTTGACCCGCAGACCGAATTTCCGCTCCGCGTCGTAGCTTTTAAAAAATGATTCCGCATCACTGCCGAGAAGCTTTTTCATCTTCTCCACGAACGCTTCCGGCAGCTCTCTCTTCGTTTCTTTCTCCATAATCTCCTGATCTCAAAAGCGCCCGCCGGGGATGATCCCAGCGGGCGCTCAAGTCCTAAAGTCCTAGTTTCTGTTCTTTTGCAGGCGACACATCCAGGATATATCCATCTGCAAGACTGTGTCTAAACACATTTGCCCAGCCATATGTCCATCCGGACATAGCTAAACTATCATCTCAACTTACAGCTCGATCTTGTAATCGTCTGCGCCGATACCGTTTACTACATAGTAAGCAGCGCTCTCTTCCGGCTTTACATAGATCTCGATGGTCTTGATATCGCCGACTTTGTTGCCTTTCTTTGTGTAGGCTTTCTTAACAGCTGCAATGAGGTCCTTCTCTGTAACTTCCTTGCCAGCGAACTGTACAACTACGGATGTCTTGATGTCCTTTGCTGTTGTTCTCTTTGCCGGAGCTTTCTTTGCTGTCTCTTTCTTCGGTTCTTCTGCTTTCTTAGCTTCTGCCTTCGGAGCCTCTGCCTTTGCTTCTGCCTTTACTGTCTTTGTCTCTGCTGCCTTTACTTCTACAGTGCTATTGCTAACCGGTGCTGCAGCCATTTTCTTTGCTGCGGCTGCGATTGGATTCTTCTTTGCCATAATGATATCCTCCTGAAAAATGTTGACACACAAAACTGTTTTCCTGTCATTTCCTGAGTTGTCGTACTAAATAATCGTCATAGCGCATTATAAGCCCTCGTTAGGATTTTGTCAATAAAATCCCGTAAAACTGGTATTTGTAAGCAAAAAAGATCCGGCAGAACACATATCCGAAAGTATCCTGCCGAATCAAAATACCAGCTTTATTTTTTGAATTATTCCTGCAGCTTAAATCCCGGGATCACATCACTCCACTTGTTGATTCCGATGATCTTCTTCGCAAATTCTGTATACTTCAGCGATTTATTTGTATCAATATACTTAAATACATTGTAAATATTCTTCGGCATAACAGCGATCACCCGATCCGGACTTGACATATCCACCGTCCAGAGGCCGAATGAGCAGGACTGCTCTACCTCGATCACCGCATCGACCTGACGGTTTAAGATAAACGCGTCGATATACGGGTTATTATCTACAAGATAATATGCATACGCGAAAGCGGCTGCCTGGATATCATAGACATCTCCCCGGGTCGCGCTCTTTGATGTAAAGCCCTCCTCAGAGAGAATGATATGACGGACATTTCCGCCTGCATCGCGCATGATATCCTTCTGGAAGTAATCCGTCAGGACGTTGAGGTTTTTGAAGTTTACGACCGGTGAATCTTCGGTATTATTGACAGCTCCCGTCTGATCATCATCCCAGAACTCCGGCTCCGTCATCGGATGCGGGTACGGGTGGTAGGCAAGTCCCCACTCGATATTCCCCTCGTCACGGATATCGGCGTTGAAGCGGTCAATAAAGTCCTTTGCGCCATACATCAGGTTGGAGTTTGCGCGCTTCCACTCATAGTCCGTGGAGAAGAAGACCCGCGCGTTCCGGCTCTGGCTCTTGATCGCCGTGTAGGCCACACGGAATACCTTTGAGTAGAGCTTTGTATAGGAATCAATGTCCATCGGACCGGTGTAGTTCCAGTTTAAGTTGTTGTTGATCTCATTTCCGACGATCCAGTTGCTGACACGGCCATAGTCATCGTGGGCACCGGAATAGCGCTCTGCCATAAAGGAGAGCAGCGCGCGGGTCGTCTCATATCCCTGCTCCGTGGAGACATTAAAACCGTAGTAGAAAGCTTCCTTTCTCTTCGCAAGCCCGGCTTCGTGAAGCTCCGGGTAGTTGTCGTTCCGTCCGTTTAAAAGGATCGCCGTCACAACGATTCCTTTCGCGGAGAACGCACTGATCATCTTATCATAATCCTTGATGAGATCACCGTTGAAGTTGTAGGTCTTTCCGTTGTATTTGTATTTTAAATTACCGCCCACAAGCTGGTGATACGGGATATTGACCGTCGTGTGCTTTACGCCCAGGTTCAGCGCGTCGCCGAGCATATCGAGCTGGATCAGAAGTCCTTTTTTGCTCATCGGCTCCGGGTAATCCTCGCGATATTTTGCCACATCGCCCGGGTTCGTCACATAGATCGCATTGCTGATCGGGGTGTAGGTGCTGCCGGTCTTTAACGCAACCACGAATCTGGAATAGAGCATCGTATCCGTGGAATCACCGCTGTATTTTAAGGTGAATTTTAACTTGTCGGATTTGTTGCTCCATGCGATGTAGTCCGTTCTGGAGCCTATCTCAGACTCATATGGGTGAAGCTCGAACAGATAATAATAGCCATCATCCGGAGTTTCCCCCTCATTTAAAGCGCCGGCCGTGGCTGTTCCTGTGACAGAAATGCTGTTTCCGTTCTCTACTGAACAAGCCTTCAGCCTTGCGCTGTCATAAGCAAAGCTTGTGAAACATCCCACCGCTGCGGTCATCAGAAGTCCCATAAGAAACGCCGCACCGCTGCGGAATAATGTTCTTTTTTTCATGTCGTTTTCCCGCCTTTCTTTTTTGCCTAAACTATTTTATCATCTGGGTTTTGATGATTCAATTACGATTCCCTTACGATTTTACGGCAATCTGCCGCCTTTTTCGCCATCTTTGCGGCATCAGGACCGCCGGAACCGACCGATTTTGATACAAAATATAAGCACACTCTTTCCGTCATGCTAAAAAACCTCCAGAACAAGTGCCGCCAGATTCGCCGCGAAATGGAACACCACCGGTGCCTTCACCGTGTTCGTTTTTTCCATAAGATATGCCAGGAGCAGCCCCATAAAGAAGCTGTAGATTCCCTGCACAAGGTCCCAGTGGAACACACCGAAAAACGCCGCGGTCATAAATGCTGCCGCCGGGGCGGATACAAGCTCCTTGCATCTTCCATAGAGAACGCCGCGGAAAAAATATTCCTCAAGGATCGGGGATGCCGCCAAAAGCACCACAGCCTCCAGCCACAGATTTCCTGTGAACAGGCTCTCATCTGTCAGGGCCGCGCCAGAGATCTGAAGCGCTCTCACCGCAAGGCCGAACGCCAGGGATATTCCTGCGCCACTGAAAAATGCCGCAGCCGCGATTTTTCCGTTCCAGTGTTCTTTTCCCCTGAACACCGAATCCTCTCTATAAAGATGTACCAGCATCGGAACCGCGATGACTGAGCGGAACAAGGTATCCCATAAGATCACGTCGTCCCCGAAAATCGTTGTCTGCGCAAGTGGAAGTTCAATGATACATGCTACCGCCAGACAGAACAGTATTGGAAAAAGAATCCTCCGGATCCTGATCTTCAATTTTTTCTCTCCTTTCATACTGCCGAACCGGCAGCTTTACGCGCACCAACACATCTTACCACATTTTGCGATGGAATACAAATATCCGGGGTGGAATATATTATAAAAAGCAATTCCATGAGACATCTGCACGTCTCTGGAACCACCTGAAAAGGATATCATTTCATGAAATTTCCATTTTTCTGTCTTTTAAAAGAATTCCCGCGCGATCATGACCAGGCTTTCGCAGGAAGCCGTCCAGCCACACTTCTTCTGGCTCTCATCCTACTCCCCCTCTCCTACGTCCTCGGCGCTTTCGCCGCCACCGTCATTCCGTCAGTCCCGGCATCTGCGGACGGAAACTGGGGCCTCTCATTCCAGCAGGAGGGAAAGCCGCCTGTCGCTAACGCCACGGCAGATGAATTAAAGCAGTACAATGCCTGGTACGCCGATCTTTCCGGCGAGAAAGTCATCTACCTGACCTTCGACGCCGGATACGAGAACGGCAATACCCCCATGATCCTGGACACCTTGAAAAAGCATCAGGTTCCCGCCGCGTTTTTCGTCGTCGGAAACTACCTGGAGACCAGCCCGGACCTCGTAAAACGCATGGTCTCCGAGGGGCATATTGTCGCAAACCATACATACCACCACCCGGACATGTCGAAGATCAGCGATCCGGAAAGCTTCGCGAAAGAGCTCTCAAGCCTCGAAACAAGCTACACAGAGATCACAGGAGAGAACATGCGGAAATACTACCGGCCGCCCCAGGGAAAGTACAGCAAAGCGAATCTTCAGATGGCAAAAGCTCTCGGCTATCAGACCTTCTTCTGGAGTCTCGCCTATGTGGACTGGTATCAGGACAAACAGCCCACAAAGGAGGAAGCATTCAAAAAGCTTCTCGGGCGCATCCATCCTGGTGCCATCGTGCTTCTGCACAGTACTTCCTCCACAAACGCGGCGATCCTCGATGAGCTGCTGACGAAGTGGGAGGAGATGAGCTACCGGTTCGGGACATTGGATGAACTTGTCCAGAAGGCTGCTGCCACACAATAGAATGCGCATCATTGGCACGTTAGTGCCTTTTGTGTAATAGGGAATTCCTCGGAATTTCCTATTACACAAAAAGCACCTGCTGCCCTCTAAATTTACAGAGGACACAGCAGGTGTTTTACCATAGCTTATTCACTTTCCGCTGCAACACGCCATCCTGTCCTAATCCGGCTCCACGATCCGGTATCCGACGCCGACCTCTGTAAAAATATACTGCGGCTCCGCAGGATTCTTCTCGATCTTTCTTCTGATATTTGCCATATTGACGCGCAGGATCCGGTTGTCGTTCTTCATGTTCGGTCCCCAGATTTCTTTGATAATATAGTCATAAGTCATGACTTTCCCGGCATACTTTCCAAGAAGACTCACGATCTTATACTCGTTCTGGGTCAGCCCCGCGTCCACACCGTCGATAAACACGCGGTGCTTGTCATAATCGATGGTCAATCCGCCGGATTTAAAAACTCCCGTCTGTCCGCCCGGCTGATTCGGGATCCCAGACCTTGTGTGGCGGATCGCAGTGCGGATCCTCGCGAGAAGCTCGGATGTTCCGAAAGGTTTCGTGATGTAATCGTCAGCTCCGAGATCCAGCGCCTCCACCTTATCCCTCTCATGGGTTCTCGCCGACACAACGATCACCGGCATCGCGGACCATTCCCGCACGCCCTGCAGGATCTTCATGCCGTCCATATCCGGAAGACCGAGATCCAGGATCACCACGTCCGGACACTGGGAGGTCACCATGCTGTATGCCTCCGCTCCCGTCTGCGCGACGATCACATCGTAATTGTTCGCTTCCAGCACTGTCTTGATGAAATTGCTGATCCTCTTGTCGTCTTCCACGACCAGCACTCTGTCTTTAATCTCCATATTCCGTGTCCACTCCTTTCGGCAGCCAGAACATCACTCTGGCACCGCCTTCTTTTCTGTTTTCTGCTTTCATGATTCCGTCGTGGGCTCTTACGATGGTCATGCAAACCGAAAGTCCGATTCCCATATTTCGCTTGGAATCGCTCTCTTTTCCGTCCTCCGACTGGAAACTTCCGTCGAACATTCTCGGAAGAGCGGACTCCTTGATTCCGGCACCGTCATCCTCAACAGAGAATTTCACCTGGTCCCCGTCCTCCGTCACGATCAACCAGATCTTTGTCATACCGTCCGCGTGGAGCACGCAGTTTTCCAGGAGATTTACGATCACCTGCTCGATCAGGATCGCGTCCATAGGCACAAACAGGACATCCTCCGGCACTTTCGGGACTACCTCGATATCCGGGAATCGTTTTCTGAATTTCGTGATCGCTCCGCTGATCACGTCCTCCACCAGTTCATCTTCCTTATCGATCCTGGCGGTTCCATCCCCGATCCTCGTGATGGAAAGAAGGTTTTCCACCATCCGGACGAGCCACTGACCCTCGGATTTCATGTCCTCAAGGAGTTCCAGGATATTTTCCTTCGATAGCGCGTCATAGTTGTCGATGATCCCGGACGCGGAGCCGACGATCGACGTCAACGGGGTGCGGATATCATGGGAGACCGCCCGCAGAAGGTTCGCGCGCATCTTTTCCCGCTCAACCTCCAGCCGCATCTGCTCCTGTTTCTTGATCTGGGTCGTCAGGGCGCTGACGCTGCAGGCCACAGCCAGCATGGCAACGAAGGTCAGCGGGTATCCTGTGATCGCAAAGTTCAGTTTGAAATACGGGAACGTAAATACATAGTTCACGCCGAACACAGCGATGATCGATGCGACGATCCCATAAACATATCCATCCGTAAAGCGGGACACAAACAGCACCGCCAAAACGAACAACAGCGGGACGTGCGTGTCTGATTCTGAGATCCGCTGGACAAGAAAACAAAATGCCGTCGCGATTCCCAGGATCCCGAACGCGATCCCGCTGTTCTTTAACACTGATCTGACTTTTGTGCTCATAGGGGAACCTCCGGTTTTTTTATGATCCATGAAGAACAACTGCTGCCATTCTTATCACTTATTCTTCTTTTGGATTCATTATAACATAATTTCTGCTAAAATCGTGTTAAGATTGCAGATAATTTCCCGAAAAGTCACCCGTCTTAATGATATTTGTTCAGATTTCACTGCCGTTTTTTCAAACAGCCAGTCAACCATCCCTTTATTTTAACGATATAAAGAATATCCGTACTTCACTTTTCTATAAATCTTCTGAGCGATCATGACCGGAATATAACCCGTGATCACGATGGTTGGAATACCGCCTACAATTGCAACAAGGATGATGAAAAGGATCGAAAATAAATTAGCCATGATATAGACCTCCCAAACTCTTCTTTTATATCCACCCCGCTTTTGTTTCCTGCAAAGAATCTTTGCCAAATTTCTTTTTCGGGATGGTTTTAATCTGACAAGATGAAATTCCTCTCCTGTTTTTAAGTCGAACCATATATATCACAGAATTTTTATCCCCGCTACCTTTTTACCTGCTTTTTAGCCGCCGCTTAATCGCTTATTTTTTCTCCTTAACACGAATTTTGCAAATAACATGTACAATATATTTCGTCAGGATTTTTGTAACTTTTGTATGTATTTTTCACGTTTTGCGTCATCTTAACAGACTTTTTCAAAAATATAATTTAATTTTTGCAGTCTGGGCTTCCCTACATATGCCAAAAAGAGCTGCTGACCCAAATATAGTCACACAGCTCTTTTCAGCTTTGCGCAGAAAAATCTTCCTCCGCGTCCTTATTTACTTCTCAAGCATCTTGTCCGCATGGTCAAGGGCTTCCTCAATATTCCTGCAGAAATTTTCTCTTCCCACGAGATCCACGAATCCGGCTTTCTCCATTGCACGCATCGGCTGCTCGTTGACATGGGACAGGATCAGGGTGACTCCGTTCTTTTTGCAGCGCTCATAGAGGGCTGTCATGGAGTTCATGGCTGTGCTGTCGGCTGCCGGAACCGCACGCATGCGCAGGATCAGGCATCTTGTGCCTTCCCCCACTGTGATCTGGTTGATGCGGTCAGCCGCGCCGAAGAATAACGGTCCTGTGAGCTCGTAGACCGCAAGCTCCATCGGGATCTGGCGTAAATCTGCCGGGTTGATCTCCTCTGCCGCCGCCTTCAGCTGCGCTTCCTCTACAGAAGGAATCGCATTTGCCTTTTTCGCGCCTTTGGCAGCTTCCTCTTCCTCGCGCTTCTGCTCCTCAAGTTCCTCCACATGGAGCCAGCTTCTGACTCCCATCTCGTCGCTCATGCGCTTCATGAACAGCAGACAGGAAAGCACCATGCCCACCTCGATGGCTACGACAAGATCGAAGACTACTGTTAAGAAGAATGTGATCACAAGAGCTCTTGGTTCACAGGTAGCAACGCCGGATTTTTTTGAATTTGAAGCAGAAGAAGGATACCTGCTGCTTTGCAGTGATGGACTTTCCAATATGATATCAAACGATGAGTTAAAAGAACTTCTTTTAGATCACGATCAGATTGCCAATAAGATAAACAAGATGATCGCTCGTGCCAATGAGTACGGAGGAAAAGATAATATTTCGTTGGTGATCGTGGATTTAAAGAGATGAGGTGAAGGATAGATGTTAGAACTTGGTACGATGCTGTCAGGCCGTTATGAGGTGCTCAAGCGCGTTGGAAGCGGTGGAATGGCAGATGTTTATATGGCGAAAGATCATAAACTAAACCGGAACGTTGCAGTGAAGGTATTAAAAAGTGAATATGTAGAAGACGAGAAATTTTTAAAAAAATTTGAGACAGAAGCACAAGCCGTAGCAAGATTATCCCATCCAAATATCGTTAATATCTATGATGTTGGGATGGAAGATGGCATTAACTATATTGTTATGGAACTTGCAGAAGGTATTACATTAAAAGAATATATCAGAAAAAAAGGATATTTAAGTCCAAAAGAAACGGTGGAGATTTCAACGCAGATCGCATCCGCAATATCCCATGCACATAAAAATCATATCATTCACAGAGATATCAAACCGCAGAATATCCTTGTGTCTGATACTGGAATTATTAAAGTTACAGATTTTGGGATTGCAAAGGCAACAAGCAGCAATACAGTAACTTCCACAGCAACAGCTATGGGATCTGTACATTATATTTCGCCAGAACAGGCAAAGGGACGTTTTTGTGATGAGAAGAGTGATATTTATTCTTTAGGTATCACAATGTATGAGATGGTTACAGGTCATGTTCCATTTGATCATGAAAATGGTGTAACGATCGCATTGATGCATTTGCAGAATGAGATCACACCTCCAAGTCAGATCAGGGATGGAATTCCAGACAGCTTAGAAAAGATCATTCTAAAATGTACAATGAAAAAGCCGGAAGAGCGTTATCAGACAGCAGATGATCTGATCGCTGATCTGCGACTTGTATTTGAAGACACATCTGGCGGTTATGTAGGTGTTGTGCCGGCAATCGATGATTCGCCAACGATTATGATCGATCTGACACAGAGAATCAATACACCAAAGAAGGATCAAAAGATACAACAGGAAGAACCATTGAAAGATGAAGAACAGAATGCGTATCTTGATGAAGATGATGAGGAAGAATCCGGAATGAATTCCAAGATTGAGAAATTAGTTATTGTGCTTGCGGCAGTTGTTGGAGCAATCATATTAATTTCAATCATTGTATTTGTTGTGAAAAGTTCTGGAGTGTTCAAATCCGGAAAATCAACAACGACAACAAGCATTGGAACAACGGCAGAATCAAATGATACGGAATCTAAAAAATATACAGTCGACAACTATATTGGAATGTCATTAAGTGCAGCAAGAGAGAAGATCGATGGCAAATTTAAGATCAAAGTAGAAGAAGAATATTCTGCTGATTATGCGAAGGGTCTTGTTATAAGACAGGATCCAGAAAGTGATACAGAATTAGAGGAAGGCAAAACACTGACTTTAGTTGTAAGCAAAGGTACAAGAACAGAAGATAAAGTTTCTGTGCCAGGAGTTGTAGGCAAGAGGGAATCGTCAGCCAAAAGTGAGTTAGAAGCAGCAGGACTGAAAGTATCTGTTAAGACAAAATACAGTACAGATGTAGCAAAAGGAAAAGTTATTTCCCAGTCACCAGGAAGTGGAAATCAAGTTACAAAGAATTCTACAGTCGTTATTACTGTAAGCCAAGGTGAGAAACCAGAGACTATGGTAAGAGTGCCAAATCTTCGTTATTTCACAGAATCAGAAGCAAGAAGTGAACTAAAGAATTCGAATTTGGTACTTGGAAGTGTATTAACAGAATATAGTGACAGTGTTGAAAAAGGACTTGTTATCAGACAGACAGTAAGTTCAGGAAGCAAAGTAAAAGAAGGAACAGCAGTCGGAATTTATGTGAGCCTTGGGCCTCGCCAGACTGCAACAACAGCAGATCAGGATTCAACAGCAGATGAAGAATAGCAGGAGATAATTCATGCAGGGAAAGATCATAAAAGGAATCGCAGGATTTTATTATGTGCAGACAGAAGATAAATTATATGAATGTAAGGCAAAAGGTATTTTTCGAAAAAAAGGCACCAAACCACTGGTTGGTGATAATGTAGAGATTGATATTCTGGATGAAGAGACGAAACTGGGTAATATTCGTGAGATATTGCCCAGAAAGAATGAACTGATCCGTCCGGCAGTTGCCAATGTGGA
>ERZ772816.909-NODE-909-length-29627-cov-24.488672_pt1 | contig 29627 bp, 23 predicted proteins | sample MGYA00511359_ERZ772816 | MGnify/ENA primary metagenome ERZ772816 (study PRJEB29015, sample SAMEA2737710) | human gut metagenome | biome: human gut; feature: human-associated habitat; material: faeces | place: China | collected 2012 ...
TAGATAATGCTCTTTTTCAATGCCAATTTTATATGTTATTATTTTTATCCCACAAGAAAGCGTGAAGAACCTAAAAAAAAGAGCGGATCCAACGGCAAGAGCTTCCCCCGCCCTCACCATCAAAAAAAGACCACATCTCTGCGGTCTTTTTTGATTGATTTTATTTTTCTTCGTCTTCCGCTGCTTCTGTTTCAGCTTCTGCGAAGGATTCCTGTGCTGCGCCGTCGCCGAGGGGGGCTTTCATGCGGTCGAGTTCATCGATTGCTGCGAGGGCGAGTTCGAGGTCTTTTCTGATCTTGCCTACGTAGGATTTCATGTTGCCTTCGGTCTGCATCATGTTGTGAATGAGGGTGCGGCGGTAGTCCTGCGCGTCTTTGATCTGCTTTTCGCTGTCGGCCTTGGCGTTGGCGATGAGGATGTCTGCGTTTCTGCGCGCGTTCTTCTTCACGTTTTCAGCGGTGTCTTTGGCGAGCTGCAGGGTGGCAGTCATTGTTTCGGAGATCTTTTCATAATTGGCCAGTTTTGCTTTCATCTGGTCAAGTTTTTCTTCCATTTCGCGGTGTTCACGGTAAATGCGTTCGTAGTCAGCGACGATCTGGTTCAGGAAATCATTGACTTCCTCTTCGCTGTAACCACGGACGGTGGCTTTCGTGAACTGCTTATTATGGATGTCCATTGGTGTAATCATAATTTGCCTCCTTGGGGGGAATTCTTTCCCCATTTTACTGTCTATCCGGCGTTTCGGCAAATTCTTTTTTGTCAAAGCGTAAAGATAGCATGAAAATTACCCATCCCTTTTGCTTTTTCCCTTACAGAAATGGAAGTACTGTGCATTACTGTATTTATCGTCTTTCCAGGCGACAGCGCATGAAGATTTTCCCGAAGAGCCATGCGGTAGCGGCGGTATAGATCATGCCAGGAGCGGCTGCGATGAGCATGACTTCAAGCCCCTTCCCCAGGAGGAAGTACATGAGGACGCGGGCAGCGGCGCTTCCCACGGGACCGGAAATCACGTAGAATACGCGGCTGTCTCCAAGCGCCAGCCATACAAGGCCGACGACGACGCGGAATGTCATGGCGACGGCGACGTTCAGGATGGTCGCGGTCCCCATCGTCATGCTTAAGAGGGATGCGAGGATCCCTGCAATCAGGTATTTCTTAAATCCAAAGACGCCACAGATGGCGACGGCAATCGGGGCTGAGAGCTGGAACTCCGTCCCCGGGACAAGGCCCGGGATGCGGAAGACTCCGCTGACGGCTATGAGAACGGCGAGCATCGCTGTCTCACAGATATCCACGATCCATTGTCTCTCTCCTGTCACGGTCATAAGGTGCTCCTTTCGATGGCTAGGGCAGGGGGAAATGCGCTTTCATGACCGCAACGGCGCGGTCCAGTTCTTCTTTCGTGTGAGCCGCGGTCACGGTCAGGCGGATGCGGCTCGTCCCGGCGGGCACCGTCGGCGGACGGATAGCAGAGAGAAGGATGCCTTCCTCAATGCATCGGGAGGCGTATGCGAGCGTCTTTTCCTCTTCGCTCAGTATGATGGGAATGATCGGAGTGTCGCTTGGTTCTACGGGAATCCCCGCTTCTGCCAGCTTCTCCTTCATGTACCGGGTATTCTCCATCAAGCGTCCCACGAAGCGCTCCGGCTCGCGCTCCAGAAGGCGTAAAGCTGCCAGCGCCGTCATCCCGGTCACGGCTGAGATGGACGTAGAGAAAATGAACGGCCTTGAAACGTTCCTCAGGTAATCGCAGATTTCCCTTGAAGCAGCTGCATAGCCGCCCTCAGCACCGAGCGCCTTGGACAGCGTCCCCACCTGGATATCTATGCCAGAGACGTGGAAATGCTCCGCAGAGCCTCTTCCCGTCTCGCCGATCACGCCGACGCCGTGCGCATCATCGACGATGAGGCAGGCATTGTATTTTTCCTTAAGGCGGATCAGGTCCGGGACCGGCGCGATGTCCCCGTCCATCGAGAACACCCCGTCTGTCACGATGAAACGCTGCCCGCTCACAGGCGTATTCTTCAGAAGTTCTTCCAGAGCAGCCATATCCGAATGCGGATAAATGACCGTGCGGGCGCGGGAAATCCTGCATCCGTCGACAATGGAAGCATGGTTCAGTGCGTCCGAGAAAATGATATCGTCCTTGCCGCCGAGGGCATAGAGGACGCCCAGGTTTGTCATGTAGCCTGTATTGAAAATGACGGCATCTTCCGCATGCTTGAAGGAAGCGAGCTCCTTTTCCAGATCCGAGAGTTCAAAGACAGCACCCGATGTCAGACGCGCGCCGCCCGAGCCCGTGCCCCAGCGTACGGCATCCCTGGCCGCTTCCTGGACCTCCTGTTCATGCGTCATGCCAAGGTAATCATTCGAATTAAAGACAATGCACTCCGAACCGTCGCGGCGGACGCCCTTCGACGCCGTCACCATGCGGAGATCCTGCACTTTGCGGAAGCGCCCGCCTTCGCGGATTTCATCCAGCGCCTTTCCCATATTTTCAAGTTTCATTTGATAACCTCACCAATACCGTCTGATTCTGCATATAGTCTTCATAAAGAGCAACATCTGTCCCGTGCTTCACGAAGAAAACGCGCCCGCCGACCGGGTCGCCCTTGTCCTTCATCACCGTAATGCGGCCATAGCCGTGAAGCGGCGAGCCGACGTAGCCCGTCACATAGTCCGGATCATCCGACCAGCAAAGCTCGGCTACCGTGCCGGGTCCGTGAGCCACCTTCGATGCCAGGACAAGCGCTTCACGCGGATGATCGCCGCCAAGACCCTTGCCGCGCATCTTTGCTTCATACTCAGCCGTGTCAGCGCTGTCCATATTGCTGCAGCGGACCCCGCGCTCTCCGCGGCCATCGAGCCTTTCGCCCGTCTCCGCATCCATCACGATTGCGCCCCTCATGCTGTCTTCCAGTGCTTCCAGAGAAGCGATGCCCCGCCTGGCCGCCAAAGGAGAAACACCCGCGCGGATGAGCTCAGCCTCCGCTGCCCTGTGTCCCTCGGACTTCTCGCTCGTGTCGATCTGGTAAAGCGGAAGCATCAGGCAGTACGAAACCGCCGCATCCGGCACTTCTTCCACCTTCACCTGAATGAAATCCGCGCATCCTCTCTCATGCTCCCTTGCACGGCGCATCATGGAAATCACCGTCTCATCCACCAGATCCTCAGAAACAATCCGCTCCGCTCCAGAAATGTGGCGCCCGCCCTTGCCATGGGTCCCGCCCAGGCTCGAACGCATCTTCACACTGTACAACATTTACGGTCTCCTTTGTCAACTTGCATTGTTATTATTGTCAACCTTATGGGTAAAAAATATGCCGAAGCATCGCTCCGGTTCCATATATCTACTTTATTTCTTTCTATTATTTAATAGTAACAGGACTCTTTTGTCAAGGTGTTTGAGTGTGCGATGTTAACAAAATAACTAAAACGCATGTGCAGGGATTCAAAAGAGCCTCCATGTAAAAAGGACTTCCGCAGGCGTAGGAAGTCCTTTTTAAGGTGTGTTGCAGGCACCTTTGCTGCCCAGCCCTAGGGGAGGTTCTCCCGGCCGCGTCTCCGCCCTCGAGAAGGGAAGTGAAGCGAAGACCCCGCCCGGTAGATAGGGATGGACTTTATGGAATGCCCTTCAAATCCAGCGGGGATCGCCGCTGGATTCATTGGACTCATTCCCTGTACCAGTTTTTCTATTTCAAGAAATGAGCTTTCGCCATTTCATCATGTCATCTTCCATCCGCTGCATAGAACAAGAGCTTCCATGACAGCCGCTCTCATTCTGCAGGAACCGTCCCCCGCGCGGCGCATCCCCCGATGCACGCCGCGGACGATTTGTGGATGTTCTCCTGCTGACTAACGAAACCCGCTGGCAGGAAACAGTCGGCGCGTCCTTGCATGACACGGCCCGCCTCTGCCGCTTTCCCCCGGGATAAGCAGCAAGGCCATGTCTTGACGCTTCGTTGATACTAAGTATACATTTTCTTTACAAAAACAGTCAATATGATATACTATACATTAATATTTGATTTAAATCTCCCCTTTTTTCATCATTTCCATGCAAGAATACGCATGTTAGAAATAAAATTCCCATTCTCAATAAAGTCAAAAATCCTAATTATTTTGTTTGAATTTATTCTGGATAAACAGTCAGAAAGTATACGGCTTTATCAAAATGACGTCGCTTTTTAAATCTATTTGAAAATTATGTTTTAGAATAAAAGCCAGTATTCCCGTTATAGTTTGAAATATTTCCTTGATATTCCTAAATGCAGCATATTCTATATAGGCTCTTTTAAAAATAAGAGTACCAAATCATTTTTATCAAAATATCAATTAGAATCAGACATTTCGCGTAAAGTCTATGCATCTTAGCCCCGTCTTTACCGGACTTTATCAAAAAATCAGATCAAAGTCTCCATTTTCATTTAGGTGAATACCATCGACTAAAACTCATGTATATCCTGCAACCTATGAAATGAGAGGGATTGATAGAAGAAATCGCAGAGCTATGAAAAAGGCAAACGATATTGGGAATGGGAGAGGAAGATGGAGGAAAATGCATTTCCACGAGCGAAGCGAGGTTTAAGGGTGTTAACCTTGCTTCGAAAGGAGAAGGTGGCAGCGTAGCTGACGAATGAGATGTAGTTCCATCAGCCGCCAGGCTGGTTTTGCGATTTTTATGAGGTGGTTCATCTCCCAGGCTGCAAGCCGGCTGTATGGTTTTTCATCTTTTTCATATAAAATGCTAAAACCGCACAACCTCGCTCTGCTCGATGAACCTTTTATAAAAACCAATGAATACTGCACCCCTTTCGTCAGCAACAGTTAAATGATAGGCTGACCGCCCTTCCCCGCTGAGGCAGGGCAAAACCTTCCGCACCGGCACGTACCGCCATGTTACTGCGATGTACTGAGTTTTGATTTCCACGAGCCTTCCGAAATGAAATTCCACACAAAAAAGCCTCCCGCGCACTTGGGAGGCTTTTCTGCTTTTCCTTTGTTCAGAGTCAGGCTTTTTATTATTTTATACGCCGACTTTCGCGGCAAGTTTTGCGATGATCTGCTGCTGTTTTTCGTTGATTTCCTTCTGTTCTTTGAGCATGGTTTCGAGCTGGCCGATTCTCTGATCCTGGGAGGCCAGTTTCTTGTTTTGTTCAGCGACGTGTTTCTTGAGGCTTGTCAGTTCTTTGGCTGCTTCACCTGGGTAGACCTTCTTTACATTTCCTCTTTCACCGACTTTGAAGGAGGCGCCGACGGTAACCATGTTATCGTTGTAACCTACGGTCGTTCTCAAAGAGAGAAGCGTGTCGTCATTCGGATGGTAGAAAGCGCCGAGGGCGAGGGCCTGCTGGTCTTTGTAGGAACCACCGGAGACGGCGACGTTTTACTTGCTGTCCGGATCATAGTCGACCGGATGAAGGCCCGCCAGAGCGGCTGCACCTGCGCCGACTTCATTGACACGGTGATCGAGGTCGCCTACGCGGTTGTCGAGCTGTGTCAGGTGGGTCGTGTTATTGGTAATGCTGCCCTTGAGTTCATGAATCTGCGAGCCGTTGACGGCGTCCGTGGACGATGCGGAAATTTCTCCAGGCGCGACGTTTGTCACTTTCCTGCCGCCTGCATTGATGCCGCCCGACGTCATGGACGGACCGCCTTTTATGCTGACGCCATCGTTATTGATGGTAGTATTTCCTGCTTTGACGCTGTCGACGGTGATGTCTTTCTTGAGCGATACTTTCAGCGAATCTCCGGAAATACTGGTTTCCGTATTCGTGCTGTCCCCAAGGATCGAGAGGGTGCCCTTCGGGGAAATCGATGCGCTGTTCCCGTCGTCTGCCTTGAAGCTGGTCGGGTCCGTGACGTTCCTGATCACGACGACTTCACCATTATCGACACTTGTATTACTGTCCGGGGTAATTGGAAGAATCGTCGTCCCGCCGGAATTAGCGCCCGATGTTCCTGTATTTCCTGCGCCTGCAGTGCCTGCCGTGTCTGCAGTGGCCAGGCTGGAATGCGTCGTGACTGCTGTTTTCGTATTCGTTCCTGCGGCCGTATTTCCTACGCTGGCGGATGTATGGCCCGTCTCGGATGTGGTGCCTGTGATATTCGCGCTGATGGTGTACATACCGTCAGACGTCTTGATGACCTGGATGCCGTTGCCTGCCTTGATATTTGGCTGCGTCGCATTCTGCCGGGCGAAGACAACCTTCTTCAGCTGCGCCACGTTGACGGCATCGGTGTCCTGCGTGCCAGCTGCGACGCCCGTGATCTGACGGGTGATGCCTTTGGAAATATCGCCGACAGAAACGGCGCCTCTTGTCGATTTCCAGGCCGGGGACGTATTCAGGGAAAGAAGATTTGTCAGCGGATCATAGCCTGCATAACCAGCTGCCGTACCTGCCACAGAGCCCGAACCGAAGGCCGCGCCGCCAGAGGCTGTCGCATAGGAATTGTAACCGACAGCGACGATATCATCGCTTGTCATCTGCGTCGCATTGCTGTCTGCCGACCCGATGACGACGGAACGGTCAGCGCCGGAAAGGTAACGGTTGTCGCCGATGACCTGCGACATCTTCGAAACAAGAACAGTATTGGCTGAACCTATAGAAGTGACATTCTGCACATTGATGTCCGAATTACCATAACCGATTTGGATATCTTTTGCATTTTCTGCTGCACCATCCGTAGTGGACAAAACATTATTCACGCCGAACATCTGCGACAGGTTTGTATTCGTTGCACGGTTCCTATCGCCCAAAACCTGCGTCTTATCTGCATTCGTCACGCCATTGACAGCGCCGAGGGCAGAAACATGATTTACATTGGACGCCGTATTTCCTGAACCATCCAAAATATTAGCTGAGCTTACATTGTCTGCCGTACCAGTCAGTGTATTATTCGATCCGGTTACCGAAGAAAGAGCTGCATAGCTGACGGTGTTCGTATCGCCAAGAATCTGGGTTGTCGCGGTATTGTTGACGGTATTTCCAGATCCAATGGCAGAAACATGCTGCACGGCGGATGCCGTATTTCCCACGCCGGACAAGATATTGGATGCGCTTGGCGTCTTCTCTGTCCCGGTGATGGAATTCTTAGCGCCTGCTATCAGAGAGGAATTGACATAAGAAGCGCTGTTTGTATCACCGATCATGACGCTGCCTTTGGTGTTCTCCACATTGGCGTTGTCACCCATGACAATGGAGCTTGTTACATAGCTTCCCTTGCTGCCCGTTCCGATGACCGTCGTATTGTTTGCTCTCGTGAAACTATTGTTGTATCCGTCGATCATGACATACTTGTCGCTATCAAAGAGGCCGTTTTGGCCCTTAAGTTCATTCCCTGTACCAAGGACCTGGGCAAAGGATACGCTGTCGACCTTGTTCCCATTGCCGATGGCCATGACAGCGCCGCCTGGATTTTTTTTGGCTCCGTCAATGATTGCATCCTGCATGGCTTTTGGAGAATCAAGCGGCTGGCTCAGAATCATCGTTGCCGAAGTGACTCCCCATGTATTTTTCACCTCATTGCCCGTGCCGATGGCGATGGTTCCGCTGCTGTTATTGACACGGTTTCCCGTCCCGATGATAGAGTTTTCCGCGCCGGAATGAGGAAAGGCGGCAATCGATTCATTGGAGTTCAAGGAACCGACGACAGTGCCAAATGCATTCTTACATCCATCAAGAATGGTATCGACCACATGGAGTTCCTGATACTGGCTCGACTGCACATTGTAGCTGCCATAGGTCGTCGTGAACATGCCGTTTGCATACAAATTCGTGCCGACCGTCGTCGAGGCCACGCCTAGCTGCCTGCCGGCTGCAGGACTGAAGCCGTACGTGCTGAATTCCGATCCCTTCGTATCCCCGATCTCCACATCCGCTCCCAGATTATGCGCGCCGATTTCAATCGATCCTGCCCTTGCGAAAGAATTCGTGCCGATGGCAATTCCTTCCGGCAGATTTTCCTTCGCTTCCGTGTTGCCAGCTATGGTGTAACCAAATCTGTCATCATCTTTGCCTCTCTCCTTGCCATATCCGAAAGAAAGGAGTGCCTCCTCCGTTCGTGTGCCCAGATCGATCTTCGCATTATTTCCAATGGCGATACTCATGCCCTTCGGGCGGGTATTGACCGGATCCATGCCATATTAGATAAATGCCCCCTGGCCCTTTACGATATCATTGGAGGGTGCAGCCTGCGCAGGCAGCGCCGCACTCGTACAAAGCAAAAAGGCGCAGACAGAAGCAAGGAAAAGGCGTACCTTTTTCCCCTGACATCTGCTGCGTCTGGAAATACGTGCATTAAAACTACTCTTCGAAATCATAGTACATCCCCCCGGCGGTCCACAAACGATACCTTTCCAAATTAAGCAGCCGCCATGGACCCTTTCCCCCGAAAGAGTCCTTTCAAGGCGTACTGCCGGATCGGGGCGCCGCGTTTGCCAGTGACAAGCTCCATGAACCGCCTGAAATTCCCTGGTTCCAGGCCGGCCCATTCGTTGATAGAGAATCCCCCTCAAACGCGCGCTTTTAATCTCCCGTTCTCGTCTTAAATATATAGTAATTACGATATTAAGAGGAATACGAGTCAGAGATAAGAGGTTGACACTTTTGTTATAGGTATCAAGGAAATCAGGGTAAATTAAGTGTCCTATCCTATTCCGTTATATGCTTCCCATCGTTCCGCGATTGGATTCGGCACTTTTTGTAAAAAATAACTCGGTCTTATGAGAAACCCTCAAGAACGGACGCACTCTTCTTTTAAGAACATATAGAAAACTTCATGGACACATCCGCCCTGCTGTACGTGTATCTTATGTGATTCCTTGATAGAGTGATAAAGGAAATGAATAGGATACTAGAGGATATAAAGGAAATGGATGGGAAGATGATCTGACGAATGGTACACCGCGCATTTCCCAAGCGCCGCTAACCTCGCCTTCCCAGACGGGGAAAAAGGGCCGTAGGCCGGTCTTGACCTTGCCCTGGAAGGGAAGGTGTCGGTGGAGCCGACGGATGAGTTGCATTTCCTCGGACAGAGTCCGGTTGTATGGTTTTTAAAGGTGCAATTTCTAAAATCGGGGTGCAGTATTCATTGGTTTTTAAAATATGAAAAGGTTCCACGCGCAAAGCTGCGGTTGTATGGTTTTTCATGGTTTTTCATGTTTTTCCATGCTCCCCATCCCACGCAAAAAGGACTTCCTTGACGAGAGAAGTCCTTTTCACTCGAATAGGCCTGAATAGCAGGTTCTGCCTTTCGACTGTCCGTCATGCGGCCATCCGACTAGTATGGGAAGGGGGTCGGACCGGTCTTTAATTGGGAAGGTCATGACGAACTATATGGAATGCCCGATGAGAGGGGAAGGTTGGAGTTTGGAGATAGATGTGCCCCCTCATGCGATGCTGATTCCCGTATGGGATGAATGAAAAATTTCCTTAGAAAGTTCCCGGTACATGCCGGCAGCCGATCAGCCTGGGCTGGCGCTCTGCCGTAAAAAACAAAAATCGCAGTCAAACGCGGGGAAGAAGACGGACTTCCTTGCCTGGCGTTCGCTGCGAAAAAAGGTGCTTTGAAAACGTTTCAAAATCGTAAGAGCCCCCCTGGCGGCTTGCGAGTATATCGCCGCAGTGGTTACGGTGATTCCCTTTCCCCCCGAAAGAAAATTCACGTCCGTCCCCCGGACCACTGCTTGATCGGGATGCTGATGCAGGATCTTCCGGCCGTTCCCTGGAAACTCCCCAGTCTCCTCGGATCTGCCTTGATGAAAGATCTCCGTTAATTATCAGCGTATTTAAATCTCCCGTTCTTTGACTTCAATATATAATAAAAGGGAAATTATAAGAAATACTAATAAGAGATAAGAAGTTTATACTTTTATTATAAGTCGATCGGTTTGTTCTAACTTCCTTTACTCCTATGCATTCCTGCGATAGGTTTCCTCTTTTCAGCTGCAAAAATACACTTGTTTTCCCTAAAATCAGATACTAATTCCCTCTTTTCCCTAAAGGCAGACACTCGTTTTGCGATCTTCTTTCAGCAGATCATAGAAATATTTGTGAATGAGCCCGTCATTTCATACGCGCATCTTATAATCTTCCCTTACTCGCTTATAACAGATTCTGATTAGTAACGGCAATTTCATGGATATCAGAAGTATCAGAACTTCAACGAAAAAGGCCCTCAGGTAAGCTGAGGGACAGCGATATGACAAAATGTACAATCATTTCTCCACAGTCCTTTTTCTATTGGAATATTCTATTATCGGATTATCCAGCACTTATATGCGCCGGCTTTGTCTGAATACCAAAAAACCTCGCTTCGCTCGAGGAAATGAACCTCCTCAGGCGACTCTGTCGCCAGCTCCCCCTACGGGGCAAGCTCAAAAAAAACCTTAAACCGAACTTCGTTCGAGAAATGCTAAAGGTAGTATTTACATAATTTTGTCACAGCTTTTTTTTGATGGCCATATTATGGAAAGCCCAAGAGAATGGAAATCTGGAAAAATCTTCCTCTCAGGCGTTTTCCCTTATTCCGTCACTCCGGTCTTTGCCATAAGTTTCCGGATCAGGATTTCCTGTCTGGCGAGTTTAATATCTGAAGCAGCATCCGTCTTTGAGTGTACGGAAATTTCCAAATCTTGCTGCCAGTATAAATGAAATCAGTCTCCAAGAGAAATCGTAATCACCAATAGGTTCTTCCCAGCCTGCTATAAGCGTTTGTGCCATCTTCAAGAAATCCCAGCAAAAAAGACTCCTAGTCGGAAACCAGAAGTCTTTTTCACCGCCGTCGTCCATGATGGAGAGTGGGACGATGGCACACCCGTCTGCAGCCGGGATTACGGGCTGCGCGGTATGGAGACGCAGCCGTCAAGGCGGAAGGTTCATCCAGGGAGGGAGCAGACGGGCAATATGGATGGTCCCGCAGCGGACCGGGGAGTGAAAACGTAAGTTTAACTGTCCTGCCGCGGGGCGGTCCTTCGGCAGGGCGCCTGACCCGGGAAGGATGCGCTGATAGATGCACTTTGTTTGCATCTCCTGCCATCTATAGTATAAACCAATTTTTTATTTAGATAAAATCGCAGTATTTCATAAGGTCCCCTCTCTTCTTGAATAAGCGTTAAAACCTAACGATTTTCACCCTATTTCTCCTGCTAAAGGCCAGAAAAGAGTGTATAATAAAAGGGATAATTTCTTCAGAAAGAGGGCTCACCATGAAAATCGCAATTGCAGGCACAGGCTACGTCGGCCTCTCCAATGCCATCCTCCTCTCCCAGCACCACAAGGTTACTGCCGTGGACGTCATCCAGGAAAAAGTGGATATGGTCAACAGGAAGGAATCCCCGATTGTCGACGATTACATCGAAGACTACCTGGCGCACAAGGATCTCGACCTCACCGCCACCATGGATGGCGACAGCGCGTACAGGGACGCAGACCTGATCGTCATCGCCGCTCCGACGAACTATGACACAGAGACGAACCACTTCGACACATCGGCCGTCGAAGCCATCCTCTCCCAGATCCAGCGCGTCGGCTCCAAGGCCATCGTCGTCATCAAATCCACCATCCCGATCGGATACACCCAGGAAATTTCCGCCGTCTATCCTGACCTTTCCATTCTCTTCGCGCCGGAATTCCTCCGCGAAGGCAAAGCTCTCTACGACAACCTCTACCCGTCCCGCATCATCGTCGGGATCCCGAAAGGAAAAGAAGCCCTCCGCCCCGAAGCAGAAAAATTTGCAGCCCTGGAACAGGAAGGCGCTGTCCGCGAGAACATCCCGGTCCTCATCACAGGATCTTCTGAAGCAGAGTCCATCAAACTCTTCTCCAACACCTTCCTCGCCATCCGCGTTGCCTACTTCAATGAAATCGACACCTATGCCGAAGAAAAGGGCCTGAATACCGCTGACATTATCAAAGGCATGGGCTACGACCCCAGAATCGGAGACTTCTACAACAATCCGTCCTTCGGCTACGGCGGATACTGCCTGCCGAAAGACACCCGCCAGCTCCTCTCGAACTTCGAAGGCATCCCGGAAACCATGATCCGCGCCGTCGTCGATTCCAACGAGACAAGGAAATCCTTCATCGCTGACCGCATTGCCGCCAGAAATCCGAAGAAAACCGGCATCTACCGCCTCATCATGAAGAGCGGCAGCGACAACTTCCGCTCCTCCGCCATTCAGGGCGTCATCGAGCGTCTGAGGGACAAGGACATTCCCCTTCTCATCTACGAACCGTCTTATAAGGGAGACTCCTTCATGGGCATCCCCGTCACCAAAGACCTTCAGCAGCTCAAGGATGAATGCGACATTATCCTCACCAACCGCGAAGAAAAAGACCTCGAAGACGTCAAGGATAAAGTCTACACCAGAGACCTCTTTACCAGAGACTAAGGAACCCTATAGTAAAAGCAAAAAGAACTATTGTGAAATGAAAAATCACTTCGCAATAGTTCTTTTTATTGTCCAATCTTTATTTCTGCGTTTCTTCCTTTTTCAGCCTGTCATATTCCTTCTTCAAGGCCGCAAAGGTTTCATCGCTGATATCATGCTCGATCTTGCATGCATCGTCGAGGGCGTGCTTTTCGGAAACGCCCATGGATTCCAGAATGTAGGAAAGGACCTGATGCCTTTCATAGATCCGCTCGGCGATCGTCTGTCCTGCCTCCGTCAGATGGATGCAGTTGGATTCATCCACCGTAATCAAGCCTTCCTGGCAAAATTTCTTCATGGCAATGCTGATCGTGGGCTTGGAATACCCCATTTCATTGGCCACGTCGATGGATCTCACTGTTCCAAGGCGCTTCTTCAATACAAGGATCGTCTTCATATACATTTCCGTTGCTTCATGTACTTCCATGAGATCACCTGCTTTCGTCAAGAATCATTTTATCATCCATGCTGTATTTTACCATACAGTGTATCTATTATAACTTTTCGCCCCCTGTATAGCAAACCGATGGGCATGGGGCTTGGGCATAGAAAATCCCGGAAAATGCGCGTTCCCTAGTGCCGCTAATACTTGCCTTCCCAGACGGGGAAGGTGCCCGAAGGGCGGATAGGGTTGATTACCTCGCAGCGGAGCTGCGGTTTTGTGGTTCCCCTTCAGCTTATCATCTGCCATCCAAGTTGATTAATTGGCTGAACGCTAGAATATATCCCATCAAAAAGGACCGCGGCAAAATGATGGCACATTTTGCCACAGCCCCAATTTTATGTTTCCAGGCGAACCGCCTGTCAGGAAACAGCACTATCCCTGTGCGGCGATTCTCCTGTGCTGGATTTCCGTTTCTTCTCCCATGAGATGGTTCACGCTTTCAAGGAGTGTCTGCGTCATATTGACCTGCCAGAACTGATTGGCTTCGGTCAGCTGGTACAGGTAGCCGTTATGCTTCCAAAGGCCGTAGTCTTCCCACAATGGTCCCAGGAATTCCATGCTGGCCAGTTTTTCTTCCCTCTGGATCAGTTTATCAAGGTCGAGCCTGCTCTGATTCATCTGCCCCTGGATATCTTCTTTTAGATGGGCATTGGGCGACTGGTTCATCAGGAACATCATCGGTTTTCTTCCTTCATCGATGGCCTTTTCATAGGCCGGAAGCCTGCGGTCGAGCATGGTGGAAAGACCGTCGACATGGCCGCCAGCCCCGCAGCCAAAAGGGAAGAGGTGCATACCGAAGCGGGCCTGCGTATTGTAGAGGCTCCGCTCCCTGTTGTTCCTTGCCCAGTGGCAGAAACTGAGGCGCTTGTATCCCTGTGCGTCGAGGTAATTCTTGCCGAAGGAGAACATGGCAGACTGCACCTGCGTCGGTGCGGCCGGAGGGAGTTTCCCTCTCTGGATGGCCAGATTGAGGTCGCTGTGTTCAAAGACATTCAGCTGGTAGAGATCAGCACCGTCGATGCCCGATTCCACGAGCGTTTCCACGTCCTTGTGCCACACGTCCATCGTTTGGTACGGCAGCCCGTACATGAGGTCGATGACGACAGCGCACTGGTTGTAGGACAGAAGCTCCTGCAGGTGGGAGAATACCGTCTCCCCGTCGTCGATGCGGCCCACGGCCTGACGGACCTTCGTATCGAAGGACTGCACGCCGAGCGACATGCGGTTCACGCCGTTTCTGAACCATACGTCCATCTTCTCCGGGACGAGGTCATGCACACGGCCTTCGAAGGTGAGTTCGTAGTCATTGGCAAGCGGCAGACATCTCTGGATCGTGGAAAGAAGGCGGCCTGCATTTTCAGGAGAGAGGGAGGTCGGTGTGCCGCCTCCGATGAATACGGCCTGAATCGGCGCGCTGGAGAGTCGCGGGGAATCCGCACCCATCTCGATGTCCTTTACCAGATGGTCGATGTAGCGGTCTTCTTCGTCCTGGTTCGTCCCGTTCTGGAAGAAGGGGGCAGTAGAGGCATTTCGTCTTGCAGAAGGGAATATGGATATAAGCCATCTGCGTCGGATGCCCTTCCACGGGCTTTGCCATGATATCCCGCCAGACCTTCTGCGCCATGGGAGGCGGCACCATGCTCCCTCCCATGGCGGCATGGACGACCCTCTTGCTGTCGAAAGCCAGACGGAGCGGCTCATCCGTCTTCCTTCCGAACTGCATCACCCTCTTCTCGGGCGTCAGCTGGTCAAAATAATTTCTTAAATCCATCGCACTCTCCTTACTTTTCAGCCTGGATGAAATTCATCACATTCCGGGCAAAAGCGGCTGCATTCTCAAGGTCTGCTGCATCCGGATGCGTGGAAGCTTCCTTGTGGCGCGCCTCGCTTTCCGGATTTCTTCCATGCGGATTGTCTGCCGGGAAACGCTTGTACATCGCTTCGATCAGCTGGGGATCGACTTTGCCCTGGCAGATAAATGTGCCTGCCGGTTTCTTTCCTTCCGGAAGAAGGGAGGCGCCGTTCTTGAGGCAGTCCTGTGCATGGCTGCTGGCCGGATTGACGCCGACCGTCGCGAAGACAGCCACATGGCGGTTATGGAGATTTTCCAGAACCTTTCTGGATGCATCATCGGCCGTGCCCTTGTCGACCCAGAAGCCCATGAAGACGCAGTCATAATCAGAGAGAGACTCATTCATCTCGCGGATATTGCGGCAGGGCGTCCCCTCCGGCAGCGCAGAAGCGATCGCCTCTGCCACCATCTTCGTATTCCCGGTCCTTGTCGAATATAAAACGATACTTTTCATGAAGTCCTCCCTTAGAATTTAAATGTCACGCCGGTTCTCCAGGTGCGTCCGTAAACGGAGTAATCATCGTCATCGGAGAATGTCTTGTCGAAAATGTTGTCGACGCCGGCATAGATCTGTGTCGACTTGGAGATGTCCTTGGTAACGACGAAATTGGTCGTGCTGTAGGTGTAGTTCTTTCCTTCGCCGTCGAGGTAATCCTTGTACCAGAGGTTGTAGAAAGATGCGGTCCACGGATTTTCCTTCGCATCGGTCCAGGAAATCTGCACGAGGCCGTTCATGCGCGCGTTTTCAGAAATGCGGGCATTCGTTTCCTTGTCTCTGGCATCCAGGTAGGTCAGGTTCACCTTGGCATCCCAGTGCTTGTTGAAGCGGTAGCTGTATTCCCCTTCGACGCCGTCCATGACCGCATTGTCGATATTGACGTACTGGTAGCGGACGATTCTTCCGAAGCGGCCGAGCAGCTGGGAATTGATCATGTTCTTGATCTTATTGTGGAAATAGGTCACCTTGCCAGCGCCGTTTCCTCTTTCAAATTCAAGGCCGATATCAAAGGTTCTGGACTTTTCTGCCTCGAGATCGCTGTTGCCCCAGACCTGGATGTGCTTACCATCCATGCCGACGGCACTAGTCCTTCCTTTATGCGGAGCCGGGATGCTTCGAAGAGCGACCTGCTGGTGGCGGTGACGGCCATGGATGAGGTCAATATTATCGCCTGCATGCTGGCGAAGAAGAACGGCATTCCCCATACCATCGCCCGCATCCGAGATCCGAAATTCCTCTCGGAGCCGGTGGACTACATCAAGGAGAATTTCGACATCGACCTGGTACTGAGTCCGGAGCTCATTACGGCCCGTGAAATCAGCCGGCTGGTGATGACGCCCTCCGCCATTAACGTGGAGGATTTTGCAAAAGGCCGGGTGCGTCTTCTGGAAATGAAACTCAGTCCCCGCTCTCCCTTTGCCCATAAGGAATTAAAGGACATCACCCTGCCGCCATCCGTTCTCATCGCCCTCATCCTCCGGGACCACCACATGATTATCCCCCACGGCAGTGACAGGCTGCTGCCGCTGGACAACGTGTATTTCCTTGGAAATCCGGAATCCCTTGCAGAAATTTCATCCCACGGCCATGCCAAGTACCAGCGCCGAACGAAGAAGGCCCTCATCATCGGCGCCGGCCGCACGGGGCAGGCCCTGGCTCCCATGCTGGAGAAGCAGGGGATTTCAGTGAAGGTCATCGACAATAATGAAGACCACTGCCAGCAGATGGTGGAAAGGCTGAAAAAGGGCATGGTCCTCTGCGGCGACGGCACGGACATGGACATGCTTACCCAGGAAGGGGTATCGGAGGCGGACACGGTTATCTGCACCACCAAGGACGAAAGGCTGAACCTCATGATGGCCCTTCTGGCAAAACATCTGGGCGCCGGACAGACCATGGTGCGGGTGACCCGCACGGAATACATCGCCCTCATGCAGCAGGTGGGCATCGACATCGTCCTGTCCACCCGCCTTCTCGCGGCCGGTGAGGTGCTTGCCTTTGTGCGGAGCGGAAGCGTGGTTTCTGTGTCCCTGCTGGAAGGGGCCAGGGCAGAGGCTTTGGAAATCGTCATTCCCGAAGGTTCCAAGGCCGCCGGAAAGCCCCTCATGAAGGCGAATCTCCCCAAGTCCTGCCTGGTAGGCGCCTATGTGCGGGATGGCAGGGTTTACATTCCTGACGGCCATTCCGTCCTTGCCGCCGGTGACAGCGTCATTCTCATTGCAGAGGCGGACAGGGCGCAGGACGTGATTTCCTATTTCAAAGGCAGGGACTAGTATGAACATCCGCATCATCCAATCCATGCTCTCCCGCATCCTTCTGGGCGCCGGCGCCGTGCTCCTTCTTCCCCTCCTTCTGTCCCTTTATTACGGAGGGCCGGTGCTTTCCTTCCTCATCCCTGCCCTGCTGTCCCTTCTTCTTTACCTTCTTCTCCGCAGAAGAAATCTATCTCCCAATGTGAGCCTCACGCCCCGGGAGGGCACCGCGCCATCACCGCCCTTTCCTGGATTGCCGTGTCCCTGCTCTATGCCATTCCCTATATCTGTTCCGGCACCCTCTCCCCGCTGGACGGACTGGTGGAAAGCGTGTCCGGCCTCACCGGCACCGGGGCCACCGTCATCAATGACCTTTCGCCCCTGCCGCCGTCCATTCTTTTCTTCCGCGCCATGACCCACTGGCTGGGAGGTCTGGGCATCATCGTCATCTTCGTGGCCCTCTTCCCCCAGGCCGGACGGGGCACCACGAAAATGGTGAATGCCGAAAGCACAGGACCCACCTCTTCCAAGCCCCTCCCCCGCATCAAAGAAACGGCACTGGCCCTTTTCTGCGTGTACTTTTGTTTCACCGCCGCTGCCACGGCGGCCTTAATGCTATGGGGCATGGGTTTCTGGGAAGCATTGGACCATGCCTTCTCCACCATTGCCACCGGCGGTTTTTCCACCAGAAATGAAAACATTGCCTACTATCACAGCTTTTCCCTGGAAATGATACTCACCTTTTTCATGGTTATTTCCAGCTCCAACTTCGGCCTCTACGTGGACGCCTGGAAACGGGGTCTCCATGTACTCCTGCAGGATACGGAATTCAAAGTCTACCTCCTCATGGTGGCAGCGGCGGTCCTTCTCATCACCGCCTCCCTGGTGCTTCAGGGCCATATGCCCCTTCCGGAATCCCTCCGGGAAGCCCTCTTCCAGTCCGCCTCCTTGTCCTCCACCACCGGCTACGTATCCGCCGACTTCGACCAATGGCCTTCCTTTGCTAAATTTATCCTTCTCCTCATCATCATAGCCGGAGGCTGCGGCGGCTCCACCGCCGGCGGGCTGAAGGTAATGCGCCTCATTCTTCTCTTCAAATGCTTCTCCGCCATTCTGAAGCTCCACATGCACCCAAGGGCGGTTTTCCACATGACCGTGGGAAAGGAAAAATTCTCCCGGAATACGGTACTCCAGGTGCTGGCCTTCTTCTTCATCTACATGGCCCTCTCCACCCTGTGGGCAGGGGCCATGATGTTTGACGGCCTTGCTTTCATGGACGCCCTGGGCGTGGCCTTCTCCACCATGAGCAACGACGGCCCCGCCTTCGGTGCATTCGGCGCCACCTGCACCTACGCAGCCCTGCCGGATTTCTCCAAGGTCATCGTCTGCCTGTCCATGCTCTTCGGAAGGCTGGAATCCGTAACCCTCCTCTCCATTTTCATCCCTTCCTTCTGGAAAAAGAGCGGATGGTGAGGATGAGATGATAGAAGATAGACGATAGATAATAGAAATTAGAAGATAGAAGGTAGACAGTCAGACTTCAGACGGTCAGACAATCAGACACCTGCGACCCCCTACTGTCATGTTGAGCGGGGCTGCACGGCGGTATTGGCGGTAAGTGTTTTATTTCCTATTGATACTCTGAGCCCAGAAATCTCCCGCCACAATGTTGCTTGTCCCGTTTCGGAGTGAGATTTCTCCACTCCACTTCGTTCCGGTCGAAATGACAGGGGCGGCGGGCTGTGTACAGGCGTTTGAGGAAGAAACAGAATGGCACAGGTGCTGCCCCACCTCTACTGTCATTTCGAGCGGGGCGGCATGTCGGTATGAGGGTAAAGGTTTTATTCTCTATTGATACTCTGAGTCGAGAAATCTCCCGCCGTCATGAGGCTTGTACCATTTCGGAGTGGGATTTCTCCACTTCGCTTCGCTCCGGTCGAAATGACAGAGACGGCGGGCTGCCGACGGTCATTCACTCCAAATACGGGCATTCAAAAAAGCGTGGAAACGAAGTTCCACGCTTTTTTGATGTCCCTATTTCTTCTCGCCGAAGAGGCGGAGGAGGTAAATGAAGATGTTAATGAAATCCAGGTACAGGGTGAGGGCGCCCATGATGGCTATCTTCTGTCCTTCGTCGGTGGCCCGGGAATGATAGGTGAGGGCCAGGCGTTTGATGGACTGGGTGTCATAAATGGTGAGGCCCGTGAAAATCAGGATGCCGGCGTAGGAAATAAGCATCTGCAGCAGGGTGCTGTCGAAGAAGAAACCCACGACCGTGGCCAGGATGATGCCGAAAAGTCCCATGAGGCACATATTTCCCAGCTTCGACAAATCCGCCTTCGTCACATAGCCGTACACCGACATGATGCCGAAGGTGCCGGCGGTCATGAAGAACACGCCGCCGATGGAAGAAAGGGTGTAGGTCAAAAATACCGCCGACAGGGTAATGCCGTTCAGCACCGAATACACCAGAAACATGACCGCCGCCGTTTTCAGAGACATTTTCCCCATGGCAGAGGACAGACGCCATACCAGGGCAAAGGTGGCCACGATGAGCACCAGGGTGCCGGTGCGGCTTCCCATGAAAAGCCCCCGGAGCAGGGCATTATCCGCCACGAACCATGCGCTGAATCCCGTCACCACCAGGGCGATGGCCATCCAGGCATACACATCCTTCATGAGACCGGGCATATTGATGGAAATACTTTTCTCCCGTTCCGCTGTCAATTCGTCATACATAGAAAGACTCCTTTCTGAATGAAATATCTTATATCGATTTATTTGAGAAAAGAAGCGGCCTTCGCAAAGAACGCCGCCCTTTTATGGCCTTTTATATTTATATTGTAACACAGCCTGTACAGTGTCACATCATCTGTACATCCTTATACAGGGGAGATTTCACCCACTGCCCGTGGATATCCACAAGCCCCCAGAGTCCGTGGGATTTCACCGGTGCCAGGCCATGTCGGAAAGGCCGCGCCGCCTCTCCTTCCGGAAGGGTGAACAGAATCTTTCCTTCCCGGTCCAGGGCATGGATTTTCTTTCCTTCTTCCAGCCAGGCCAGCCCCTCTTCCGAATAGGGCTGCATGACGGCGCCGGAGGGAAGCTCACGAATGACGCCGCTTTCTCCGGAAAGCACCGTTTTACCGCCCATTTCATAAAGCACGCGGTCTTTCCCGAGGAATGTAATCCGGTCATACAGGAAATCCATGACCTGCCTGCCGTCCTCCAGACGGAAGGCACCCATCTTTCCTTTTTCCTTATCCCTCAGAGTCACCAGCCCTTCCTCTTCATAGAGCATGCCGCCGGAAAGGTCATAGCGCCCCGGCGGGATGATGTACTCTCCCTTCCGGTTCACGAAGCCCAGAAGGCCGTGGTCCTTCACGAAGGTGCCCCATTCTGTCATGGGATATACCTCGTCGGAGCGGCTGTCCACCACGATACGTCCCTGCCGGTCCAGATAGCCCCGCTTCACGCCGTCATAGGAAAGAGGAAGCATTTCATCGCCTCCGCCGCTGCCGCCAAGGCCCCCAAGCACGGCCCCTGCCAGGGTGCCCCAGTTGAAACGGTTCACCTTCCGCCGGTACTCCGCCAAACCATCCTCATAGGGTCCCACGCTGTCAAATTCCGCGGTAAAAAGAAGTTTCCTCGACCCGTCGATGCCGCCCTTCCGTCCGTCGGAAAGCTGCACAAAAGCAATGCCCTCACTGAAAGGCGCCAGCACCTCCCTATACAGCGGCGCCGTCACCCGATTTCCACGGTCATCAAGAATACCGTATTTCCCCTTTCCCCTGTAAAAAGAAGGGCCCTCTTCTCTATCCGGAAACGCCACGCGGCCATCTGCGGTGATATAGGAAATCTTCTTTCCCTTCTTCACCTGAAACAGCCCATTTCCTTCATAGGACATGGAATCCCAGAAAGCAGGAACGATTTCATGTCCCTCCCGGTTCAGGAGCCCCCAGCCCTTTTTATTCCGAAACGCAGCGGTGACACCATAGCCATAAACATCACTTTCCCCCCTGCGCCGGTGAACATCGCCGGGAAGGCCGTTCTTTGCCAGGTAGGGATACAGCAGGCCTCCCGCCGCCGGCGAAGAAGGCAGGTTCACCGATATATCGTAATGGGTGGTCTTTTTCGATGATTTTTCCCTCGTCTCCACCCTGCCTGTCTCCATAGTGGAAACAGAGCCCTCCTGATGGATATGGGTATAAGAAAAAGCCGGTTCCTCTCCCCGGGCAGGAGAAAATGCAGCCGGCAGAAGCAGGAGGGATGTGATAAGCAGAATCTTTCCGGTTCTGTAGTTCATAGAGCGTCCTTTCTATTTAGTGCATGCTGAATAACTATTTATGATAGAATATATTAGATAACTACTGAGATTTAACATGTAATATTGTATAATATATGCATAGTTAATTTTAGCATCCCCAGATTTTCTTTGCACATAGGAGCTCTATTCATGTATAAACTCACTCCCCAGTACCAGCAAATTTCTATTTTTGACTTCAATCAGCCGGGTGGGCTCCAGCTTTCCTCCGACAATAGATGGGTTCAGCTGGCGGATTCCCTTGAGTGGAACAAGTATGAAGAACGCTATGCTGAACAGTTCCCTTCTAAAACAGGACGTCCGGGAATTCCTTTTCGTATTGCCTTTGGCGCATACATTATCCAGAAGGTAACCGGAGCTTCTGACAGGAAATTATGTGAGCTCATTGCAGAAAATTCATATTATCAGTATTTCCTTGGGCTCCCATCTTTTCAGCCTGAATGCCCGTTCACCTACTCTGCTATGGTGTATTTTAGAAAGAGATTCACGCCTGAGTTCCTTATGGAAGTCAATGAAATGATTCTGGCAGCGTCTGATGTAACGCCGGAACACAGGGAGGATAAGTTGGAGGTGCCTGATGGCACTGCTCTCCCCGACAATATGGGGACCTTGATTCTGGATGCGACCTGTTCTCCTTCGAATATCCGGTATCCTCAGGATTTCTCGCTTCTCAATGAAGCCAGGGAGCATCTGGAGGGGATAATTGACTATTTCAATGATACCTACCATCCCTGGGCTAAGCCAAGGACTTACCGGGAAATCGCAAGAAAGGACTATCTGAAGCTGGCAAAGTCCAAGAGAAGGTCTGCAAAAGCTGTCAGAATGCAGATTCGGCGGGAGTTATTCAATCTTGCCCGTGATATGCGCTATATCGAACAGTACCTTGCGGCAGGCTATGAGCTTCCGGAGAAGTATCGGCAGTTGTACCAGACCATTCAGAAGCTGTATGAGCAGCAGAAGTACATGTATGACCACAAGACACATCGAATCGAGCATAGGATTGTCAGCCTGCGTCAGCCCCATCTGAGGCCCATTGTACGCGGCAAGGTCAAGGCACCGGTAGAATTTGGCGCCAAGTACGATGTGAGCATTGATGAAAAGGGACACGCCCGGATGGAAAAGCTGTCATTCGACCCTTACAATGAAGGCGGCGTTCTGACTGATGCAGTGGAACGGTATAAAACCCGTACCGGCCATTATCCTACGAAGGTGCTGGTCGATCAGATTTATCGCACTCGCACAAACCGAGAGTTCTGCAAGCAGCGTGGAATTCGCATGTCCGGGCCTCGCTTAGGGCGTCCGCCAAAAGAGAAACAGAAGCCAACAAAGGAAGAATACCAGGACAATGTCGATATAATCGAGGTTGAGCGCTTCTTCAGCTTAGATAAGCACTGCTATGGTGCCGGTCTTATCATGACTAAACTGCCGGAGACGACGTTGTCTTCTATCGCCATGTCTGTTCTTGTGGGGAATCTGTTCAGAATCCCCACGGGGTCTCTTTTTTTGCTCTATTTTGTGGATTCAGGGGCAGAATCAGAGTCTCAGCACTATATGGAGTTAGCAGACTGAGGTTCCAAGGCATTCTCAAGGTCAAAAATGCCTTCTGAGGGGTGAATTTTCACATTTTGAGGGTGTTTTAGGTTATTTTTGCAAAGGGTGGTTTTTTAACAGCCACTAAGTATAGTCGAGTGCTATGCTAAAACTGGACAGGGGTGGGATAAGAATTTAGACAGCCTTTGTAGTATATTGGAATCAGAATTAAAAACATTGGACGCCACATTCAGATTTCATACAGGAGGCAGTCTTATGAAGTACACAAAGAAAGAGCGTATGAACATTGGTCGCCAGATTTATGAGGATCAAATCAATAAATACGAAGCTGCAGGCAAATACGGCATCAGTGCTCAAACTGCTAGAGAATATATGAGGATGTATAGGAACACAAACCATCTTCCACCTAAAACATCCAAGCCCCGTGATTACGGTCTTGCCAAAGCAAAAGTTATTCCTGAAGCGGCCAAACTCGATGAATACCAGAAAATGTCCAAGGAAGATCTCATCAGCGCCTTGATTGATGCCAGGATAAGAGAAGAGCGGCTGAAGCTTGGTTACGAAGTAGTAGAAGAAGATGATTCAAAAAAAAAGCTCATTACTTACGTCAAAAAGACTGCGAAGTAATCGTCGCGCTTTCCGGCTCCTTCCCTGTCGAATTGCTTTGTGAAAGGCTGCGTATTCCGCGTAGCAGCTTCTACTATTGGCTGTATCATACCAGGCATCCTTCTGAACAAAAGAATCGTCTTTTGGATACCATAGAACTGCTCAAGGAATGGCATAAGAAGTATCCATCCCACGGATACCGCTGGCTAAGGGCCAAGCTTCTGCTTGACACAGGCCTCTTCATGTCTGAATCATACGCCTATAAATGCTGTCGTTTGGCCGGGATCAAGAGTGTTTCCAAACACTATAAGTACAAAAAGCCTGGTGAATCCAGGACTTATCCAAATCTGCTGCTTGCAGGGATTAACATAGATGGGCCCTCGCAATGTATTGTGTCTGACATGACTGCATTCTACGTAAAGAACACATACTATGAGCTGACGATATATATGGATCTTTGGAATAACGAGATTGTCGCCCACGCACTTTCCTCAAGGCGTGGAGACCGTATGACATATATTAACGGACTGCACGACTACCTTGAATTTACGAAGAAATTCCCCGGCGTTAAGCATATTCTTCATTCTGATCAGGGATCAGTATATGCATCAAAGGATTTCAACCAGCTGCTCCCGGCGTATAACATCACACGATCCATGTCCAGAGCAGGAACGCCAACGGATAATGCAGCCATGGAATCCATTAATGGATGGATGAAAGCCGAGCTGTTTTCAGATTTTCATATTACTTCAACAGAGGGCGTAGCGGGTCAGATTGATGAATACGTCAAGTTCTTTAATGAAGAGCGCCCGGCATATGCACTGGAGTACCTTACACCAAAGCAGTACAGAGAAAAATATGGTTTTTAAGCAGGTTAATGCCTTTTGTCCAAATTAAGAGTTACACAATTTCATTTAATTTCACTTATTTATTTTTTTGACATCTAATTTTTGAGATTTTGTGTCCAAAATACGTTGACCAGTGCAAATGATTGGCTGACCGCGCCTTCCCCGCTGGGGCAGGTCAAAACCTTCCGTGCCGGCGAAAACGGCTATTATCAATGGCGATTTAAATGCGTTTACCGTAAATGAAAACCGTATTAAATCTCGTTCGATACTACCCATCAGAATCGAGAAAACCTGTTTCAGCGAGGAAGGGTGTCACGGAGTGACAGGAAGGAGTGCAGTTCCTGAGCGCAGCGAGGTTGTTTGGTTTCTCTCCGCTCCCATCATCATTCCCTCTCTTCACTTCTCCCCAAATCCAAATAAATATCCTGTCATGGAGAGGGATCCGGTGTTTCTTACGTTGTTGAAGATCTCGGGTTTTTCTCCCTGGGCGGCGCCTAGTGTATAAAGTAAGGGGAGGAAGTGGTCGGCTGTCGGGGCGGCGTAGGCGGCGTCGGGGTTGTCTTCGTAGTGGATGATTTTTTCGTTGTCTCTCTTTTTGACGAGCCCCGTGATGAAGGCGTCGAAGCGGTCGGCCTGCGGGGAGCCGTTGGGGTTGTCCCATTCTAGTCTTCTGAGGTTATGGACGATGTTGCCGCTGCCAAGGAGCAGGTATCCTTTTTCTCTCAGGGGCGCGAGGGCTTTTCCTATGTCGTAGGCGTTCTGCGGCCCTTCGATGCCATCGATGGAGAGCTGGACGACGGGGATCGGGGCGCCTGGGAACATGTGGACGAGGACGGTCCATGTGCCGTGGTCGATGCCCCAGTCGTCGTTGATGGAGATGTCCGGCAGCAGGGCGAGGATGTCGTCGGTGAGTTCCTGGCAGCCTTTGGGATGTTACTGGACTTCGTAGAGTTCCTTCGGGAATCCGTACATATCATAGACCTGGCGCGGTTCGGGATCGCTCTGGACGTACGTCCCGCGGGTGAACCAGTGGGCGGAGAAGGAAAGGATGGCCTTTGGCTTCTCAAATTCGGAAACGACCCTCTCTCCGATTTTCTGGAATTCCTTTGTCAGCTCGTTATCCTCGAGCGCAATCATCGGGCTTCCGTGTCCGGCAAAAATAACAGGAAGTTTCATCATGATCCTCCTTTCGATAAGACCGTATTGATTTTCTTACCTTTATTATAGGTTCGGATTGAGAAAGACGCAAAGAAAAGCAGGCCTGCCCTGTTTCTTTGATACCAATTAATAATAAGTTAGGTCAAGATTTAATATATTGGTGCAAATGATGAACTATTAGTATATAATAGATGAGTAAATAATAAGAATTCATATAATAATAAATTAAAAAAGAAAGAGAGGGTTCGGAAATCGGGGAATGAGAAACCTTTTATCATCATTCATTGAGGAGGAAATTTGATGTATAAAGGGAAGTTATTAACGGGAGCAGTACTTTCAGTATTCATGGCAGGCGCATATGGGAACGCCTGCGCAGCGGACGGGACAAGTGACGCTGTGTATTCATTGAATCCAGTCGTCGTCACGGCAACGCGGTATGAGAAATCCGATGCGGAGATTCCTGCTGCGACGCAGACCTTCACCGAAGAGCAGATCGAGCAGACCGGCGCGGACAATCTGCAGGTCGCTCTGCAGTACCTCGACGGTGTCATCGATGCCGGCATGGGACCGAATGGCACTTCCGTATCGTCCATGACGACCAAGAACGTCATCCGCGGCGTTTCGAACGGGACCGTCGTCATGATCAACGGCACGCCGATCAACTGGCGCACGAATTACAATCTGGAAAACATTCCGACCAGCGCTGTCGAGCGCGTCGAAGTCGTCCGCGGCGGCGGAGCTGTCCTCTATGGCAGCCAGGCGACCGGCGGCGTCATCAATATTATCACCAAGAAGACACTGCCGAACGAAGTGAAAGTCGGCCTCGGCAACAAAGGCCGCCAGGAATACGCCGTCACAGCGAATGCAGGAGACCTCTCCATCGCATACACGTACAATAAATGGGGGAAACTGGGATACGTTTCCTCGTCCGACTCCTCCATCAAGCCGGACAAGACACGCGTCCCCGTGGAAATGAAGCAGCGCTTCTTCGGCTCAGAGAAGAATGATTTCCTTGCCACGTACAAACTCAATGACCATGCGGATTTTCTGTACAACCATAACGAATCAGCCAGCCGCTGGGCCTACACCTATACCGGCATCACCGATCCGGACTACGAGGACATGAACGACCATCCCCGCTACATCCGCCGGTACGAAAACGACAAGGATTTCCTGCAGTTCAATTTCCATGGCCTGGACGGCATCAGCGGCCACGTCTTCTACAATTACAACACACTGAAGACCCACGGCACCGATTACTATTCCTCAACCGGCAAGAAATACGCGGCGCCGAAGGCCGTACGCGGCCAGGAAAAGAACAAGACCTACGGCTACGACGTGCAGAAAGTATGGGATGGAAATCCGGACCAGACCTTCCTGATCGGCACATCCCTCGTCAGGGAAACCTTTGAAAATGAAACGAGCGATACCGGACGCAACATCATCTCCGCCTTCGGATCCTGGGAAAAAAATCTCACGGCCAAGGACGTCCTGACCCTGAGCGGCCGCGGCACATGGACCACCGGCGGCATCCAGAACTTCCACAACTTCAGCGGCCAGGCACAGTACCTGCACAAACTGGACAATACGCAGAGCCTCTACGCCAGCGTAGGACAATCCTTCGTCCTTCCGACCTTCAGCCAGATGTACTCCCGCGAGCAGGCAGGCGGCATCAGCAACATCATCGGAAACCCGGACCTGAAACCGCAGAAAGGCCTCCACTACGAAGCAGGCTGGAAGAAAGAAGAAACCAACCGCCAGTACAAAGTCGCCCTCTTCACCGAAAAAATCGACGACAACATCTCCTACTCCGGCACCTCCGGACGCTGGTATGCCATCAACGAAGACTTCAAGAACCACGGCATCGAAGCCAGCATCAGAGGCCAGGAAGACAACGGCTTCACCTGGCACGCAGGCCTCACATGGCAGAACCCGAAAAGCAAGCAGACCACAGAAAAAACATCCGCCAAGAGATACTGGGACCGCTCTTACGGCCGCATCCTTCTCACCGGCGGCGTAGGCTACGAAAAAGAGAAATGGACCACAGCCCTCAACTTCTCCTACCTCGCAGACCGCGTCCAGTCGCCGACTGCTGCTCATTCCCACAGCGTGAAACCATACCTCCTGACCAGCATGACCGTGAAATACTCGCCAAACAAATCCAGCGACATCATGCTCGCCATCGACAACCTCCTGAACCGCAAAGACATCGTCTCCCACACCACCAGCGACTACTACGCGACCCCAAGAAACCTCATCCTGTCGTACCGCTATAAATTCTAAGGGAGAAGCGGAGGAAATAAGAAATAGCGAAAGCAAAAAAGGACACCGGAGAAAAATCGGTGTCCTTTTCATGTGGGGAAAATGGGGGCGAGCATTAGCGGCGCGCGGGGAAATAGAACTCGCACCGCTCGTCATTCCTGAGCGTTGACTTTTGAGAATGATAATAGCGGTAAGCGGCGCACCAGAAAGGCTTCCCCACGGGGGAGCTGGCGACGGAGTCGACTGAGGAGGTGCAGTTATCGAGCGTCAGCGAGGTTGTATGGTATTAAACTTGACTTCCCTTCCAGGGCAAGGTCAAGACCGGTCTGCAGCCCTTTTTCCTTATTGGGAAGGCGAGTGTTAGCGGCGCTCTCGAAGGTTCATTCACTTCTTCACGTCCGGGAGGATTGCGGAATAGACGTGTTCGAAATAGGTCGGGGCGTACCAGGTGCTGTCTATTGGTTCGATGTACTTGATCACTTTCCATGAATCTCCTTCGGCCAGTACGGCTAACTGGCGTCGGCATCCTTTTCCTTCTGCTGCTGGATCACGTGCACTGTGTCATCCCAGGGCTGGCCATCGTGGTAAAAAGACTTTGTCTTTACCGATAAATTGTTGTACGTTCCTTCATCCATGTACCGGCTGACGTCGGAATAAACGGTGTCCTTCGAAGCTGCTCGGTTCAGTACCCTTTCGCAGTCGACGTAAGTGACGAAAGGCCTATGGTTGAGAATCCAGTATAAATTGACCGTCGACTTCACAGTCGACATTGGAAACAAAAAAGAGAAAATGACAAAAAGGAAAACGCAGCCGATTACGCCAGTCAGGATCTTCTTCATAACAATTCCTCCTTTTCGCCTAGAATACCTATATGTAGTTTACCATATTCCTTATTCATCACCGAATCCCGCAGAACTCGCGATGCTCGGGATTCCTGAGCGGGGACTTTTGAGAATGATAATGGCGGCAAGCACCGTACCATAAAGGCTTCCCCACGGGGGAGCTGGCGACGGAGTCGACTGAGGAGGTGCAGTTCTGCGAGCGTCAGCGAGGTTCTTCGAGTGTTACCGCATTTTTCCTGTCATTTTCCGCAGTATACCCTCATTTCCTTAGGGTTATACAGCTTACCGCTTTTTTATGGAGGGTATGTTCAGTATCTAAAGATTTTATGGTACTGTTTTGGGACATTCTGGCGGGCGTGGGGGTTTTCTTTCGATGGTATCGAATGCCGTTAATGCCTATCTACATTTAAATAATTCGTTATAGAAATAGTTCATATCTATCGTACGGAGTTCTCTATAATTCTGACAGATAGATATTTTTTTATCATAGAATTATGATTAAAAGTAAGAAAGTGCCTGTTGGCCCTGTTGATTGTGTATGAGCTGCCTTGGGAAGGCTGCTCGGGGGAAGGAATCTGGCGCCTTGGGAAGGTCTGAGGATTCCTTGCAGGAAGGCACTTGTTTCTTTTTTTAGATGCATGCCCAGGGCTGCATCTTCAGGGTGAGGATGGCCAATCATGAAAAGGGAGTACAAGATTTTGACAGCTCTGGTCGTATCCAGCTTAATGGGATTTTCTGCCATGACGGCAGAGGCTGAGGCTTTGACGCTGACGGGGTCAATTACGGATACGAAAATTACCGGTAACAGCGACACGGGGACGACCAGCGGGAATACGCTGAATGTGACGAATGCGTCAGGTAATTCTTCTTTATCAGGATCCGTTATTGCAGGCGGAAGTATACCCGATAAAGAGTCAGGCGACGCATCGAATAATACCGTCAGTATTTCAGGAAGTATACTTACCCAATATAAAATTTATGGTTCTTCACGCTTTCTCGTGGGATAAAAATAATAACATATAAAATTGGCATTGAAAAAGAGCATTATCTACT
>ERZ772816.913-NODE-913-length-29587-cov-5.321583_pt1 | contig 29587 bp, 23 predicted proteins | sample MGYA00511359_ERZ772816 | MGnify/ENA primary metagenome ERZ772816 (study PRJEB29015, sample SAMEA2737710) | human gut metagenome | biome: human gut; feature: human-associated habitat; material: faeces | place: China | collected 2012 ...
AGGCCTCTTTTTTTGCGTAATAGGAAATTTCTTGGAATTTTCTATCACACAAAAAATAGACCGGGGCAGATTTCTGCGGTCCGGTCTATTTCTACTTTGCTTAAAAGCAGGTGTTCATTTTATTTGAAATACTCCACACCTGAAGCAAACAGCTGCATATCCTGATTTCCATAGATATTCATGCCTGTATCGCTCCAGCAGCGCTCGTTGTGACCCATCTTACCAAGAATACGTCCATCCGGGCTTGTGATACCCTCGATGCACTGGTAGGAACCGTTCGGGTTCCACTCCTCGCTGACGGATAAGTTTCCGTTCGGATCGCTGTACTGGATCGCGATCTGACCATTTGCGCGAAGTTTTGCAAGCCACTCATCGTTGGCTACGAAACGTCCTTCACCATGGGACATCGGGTTGCAGTATACACCGCCCAGTTCAGCTTTTCTGAGCCACGGGGACAGGTTAGATACAACCTTTAAATATGCCATGCGGGAAATGTGGCGTCCAATGTTGTTGGTTGTCAAAGTCGGGGAATCTGCTTTCTGCGGCTCAATCTTGCCTCCGGTTAAAAGTCCCAGTTTGATTAATGTCTGGAAGCCATTGCAGATACCCAGTACCAGGCCATCCCGGTCATGAAGCAGTTTGTCGATCTCCTCCATCATCGCCTCGTTGCGGAATACCGTAGCGAAGAATTTAGCCGAACCATCCGGCTCATCACCTGCGGAGAATCCACCCGGGAACATGATGATCTGGGATTTCTTGATATCCTCTTTGTACTGCTCGATGGAAGAACGGATATCGGATGCATTCTGGTTGCGGAATACACGCACAATCGTCTCCGCTCCGGCTGCCTCAAACGCTTTCGCGCTGTCCAGCTCGCAGTTGGTACCCGGCATTGCCGGAATAAATACAGTTGGTTTTGCCACTTTATGTTTGCATACATATACCTTATCGGTATTGTAAAGTGTCTCTTCTGCTGCCTTCATCGGTGCGCCGGAAGCGGTCGGGAACACTTTCTCCAGGGTTCCGGTCCATGCTTTCAGAGCCTCTTCCATAGAGATCACGGTACTGCCATACTCGAAGGTTCCCTTGTCAGTTACCTCACCGATCACAGTGTACGGGATGGACAGCTCACCTACCTTGCCATCCGGAACCTCGCAGACGATATTGCCCCAGCCAGCGGCGAAGAAGTCTCTCGGATCTACATTGTGCTCAATCTTCACGCCCAGGCGGTTACCAAATGCCATCTTGCTGACAGCCTCTGCCACACCAGCACCCTCAACCGCATATGCGGAAATAATCTTTCCAGACTCCATATCGCGGTAGATTTTCTCGTAACCATCCATGATCTGGCTGTAAACCGGCAGGTCATGTGCATCTTTCTCGATGGTAAAGAGAACAATCTTGCTGCCCGCTTTCTTAAATTCCGGAGATACCACGTGTTTGGTATCGGAAATATCAACTGCAAAGGAAACCAGTGTCGGCGGTACATCGATTTCTCCGTGCTCTTCATCATAGAAGCTGCCGGACATACTGTCCTTGCCGCCGATGGACGGAAGTCCAAATCCGAGCTGAGCACTGTAAGCACCGAGCAGAGCGGAGAACGGTGTGCCCCATCTCTTCGGATCTTCCGTCATACGTTTGAAGTACTCCTGGAAGGTAAAGCGGATCTTGTGGAAATCACCGCCGTTTGCCACGATCTTAGCAACAGAATCCAGCACTGCGTAAGTAGCGCCGTGGTACGGGCTCCAGCTGGACAGGTACGGATCATAGCCGTAGCTCATCATGGTAACGGTATCGCATTTGCCCTCGCTCATCGGCAGTTTTGCCACCATCGCCTGTGTCTCGGTCATCTGGTGGACGCCGCCATATGGCAGGAATACACTGCTTGCGCCCACGGTGCTGTCGAACATCTCAACCAGACCCTTCTGGGAGCATACATTTAAGGAAGAAAGCATGGACAGCCATTTTTCTTTGACATCCTTTACTTCCTGTTTATCAAATACATTGCCTTCCCTGGTCGGAACCTCAACGGTAACGGTTGTCTCCTGATGAGCACCGTTGGTATCCAGGAATGCACGGCTTAAATCTACGATCGTCTTGCCTCTCCAGTTCAGAACCAGGCGCGGGGACTCGGTAACAACGGCAACCGGAACTGCCTCCAGGTTCTCTTCTGCTGCATAAGCAAGCATCTTATCAACATCTTTCGGGTCTACCACCAGAGCCATACGCTCCTGTGACTCGGAAATCGCAATCTCCGTTCCGTCCAGACCTGCATATTTCTTCGGAACCTTGTCAAGGTCAATCTGAAGTCCGTCAGCTAACTCACCGATCGCTACCGACACGCCGCCGGCGCCAAAGTCGTTACACTTCTTGATCAGACGGCTGACCTCTGGGCGGCGGAACAGTCTCTGTAATTTACGTTCGGTCGGTGCATTGCCCTTCTGAACCTCTGCGCCGCAGACCTCGATGGACTCCTCGGTATGTACCTTGGAAGAACCGGTTGCGCCGCCGATACCATCACGGCCGGTACGTCCACCCATCAGGATGATTACATCGCCCGGATCGGAAGTCTCACGGATGACGTTTTTGCGCGGAGCTGCTGCCATAACAGCACCGATCTCCATACGTTTTGCCACATAATTTGGATGATAAATCTCTTTTACATAGCCGGTAGCAAGACCGATCTGGTTACCGTAAGAGCTGTAGCCATGTGCTGCATCCTTTACGATGCGCTTCTGCGGAAGTTTGCCGTGCAGTGTCTCCGACATCGGACGGGTCGGATCAGCCGCACCGGTCACACGCATAGCCTGATATACATAGGTACGTCCGGAAAGCGGGTCACGGATAGCACCGCCTAAGCAGGTGGCAGCGCCGCCAAACGGCTCAATCTCGGTCGGATGGTTGTGGGTCTCATTCTTAAAGTTTACCAGCCACTCTTCTTCCTTGCCGTCGATGGTAACCGGAACTACGATACTGCACGCATTAATCTCCTCAGACTCCTCCAGATCCTCCAGCTTGCCCTCACGGCGAAGCTTCTTCATAGCGAGAACAGCCAGATCCATCAGGCAGACAAACTTGTCATCGCGATCTTTGTAGAGAACCTCGCGATCTGCCAGATACTGTTTGTAGGAAGCTTCCATCGGCTCATTGTAATCGCCCTTTGTAAAGGTAACGTCCTTTAACTCAGTCTGGAAGGTCGTATGACGGCAGTGATCGGACCAATATGTATCCAGCACGCGGATCTCGGTCACAGACGGATCTCTCTTCTCTTCGTTCTTAAAGTAGTTGTGGATATGCTCGAAATCCTTGAACGTCATCGCAAGGTTCAGGGAATCGTAGAGTTCTTTTAACTCTGCCTCGCCATAACCGCAGAAACCATCGAAAATCTTGACATCCTCCGGCTGCTCAAATACCGTTACCAGCGTTTCCGGCTTTGCGTTGTTATTCTCACGGGAATCCACCGGGTTAATGCACAGGGACTTGATGCCCTCGATCTGCTCCGCGGTCAGTGTTCCGGAAATAACATAAGTTGTCGCGGAACGGATCACCGGATTTTCCTCTTCATTCAGAAGTTTCACACACTGTTCTGCGGAATCGGCTCTCTGATCGAACTGTCCCGGCAGGAACTCAACGGAAAAGATCGTATCGCCTTCCTTGGACGGGAATGCCTCCTCATAGACAAAATCAACCGGCGGCTCAGAGAAGATAGTAATCAGCGCTTTCTGATATGCATCCTCCGATACATCCTCAATATCATAGCGGATCAGTACGCGGACATCGGTGATCGTGTCGATCCCCAGATAGCTTGCGATCTCCTCTTTCAGATCGTGAGCCAATACGGCAAATTCCGGTTTTTTCTCAACGAAAATACGTCTTACGCTCATGTTTTCCTCCTGTTTTTTCGTATTTTAATGTTTCATGTTCTGTAAAATACATTCATTTTTTAGCATAAAAGGCAAATGCCTTCTTCTAGCATCTGCCTTTATCATACACAATTTTTATAGATTAGTAAAATTAATATATTTAATATTTTTTATTAACACATCTTATTGGTTGCTGTTCCAACGTCCCTGTCTCATTCAGTGCAAGCAGCTTTCCCATCCCCGTCGAACGGTCATACGAAACAACCGACAGACTGGCATTCGCCACAATGATCTCCTGCGGCTCCCGATGGAAACGGAGCAGATAATTCATCAAAAAGACGAGGATCCCACCGTGCGCCACGATCACCGCATCCCCGGCTGTCTCCTCCAAAATCTGTCGGATCGCCCGTTCACTCCGCGCCTCGCAGGATTTTCTTGATTCTCCGCCGGACGGGATGCCGACCATCGGCTGTTCCCTCCACAGATGAAATTCATCCGGGTACTCTGCTTCCACCTGCTGCCAGCTTTTGCCTTCCCAGCATCCAAAATCGCGCTCCCGCAGCCCCGTCAGGCGGCGGAGCGGTAATTTTTCTTCCTTTGCCAGGATCTCCGCCGTCTGGAACGCACGCGCAAGCGGGCTGGCATAGACCGCATCGATCCGCGTTTTTGCCGGATAGCCGCTCCTTTCTTTCAGGACAGTGGCAAGCTGCTCCGCCTGCTGCCGTCCTGTTTCGTTCAGCGGAATATCCGTCGTTCCCTGTATCTTTCCCGCCCGGTTCCAGTCGGTCTGACCGTGGCGTACCAAATAAAACAGCATTTTCTATTACTCCTGTTCATCTATCTCTTTCTGAGCCATCTCTGCCGCCTGACCGCTGACCTTCATCGCGTCCATCGTCAGCTTCATGATGTCACGGATCTCATCCTCGCTCATCTTCATGCGCTCCGCCAATTCCGCAAGGGTCGCCTCACGTCCCAGCTCCCGCGCCATGCTCGCAGAAATATCCTTGAGGACATTAACACGCGCCGCCATCTCCTCCTCGATCTTCGTCTCGCGGTTCTGAATCTGCAGCGCATCCTCGATCGCCGCACGCACCTTTTTCTCCATCTGCGCGTCGAAATCACCGTTTTCGTACTCACTTGCGAACAGAAACAGCGCCATATTTGCCTCCTGCACCAGATCGCCCGCCGGAAGTCCCCGATCGTGGTACTCCTCCGCGATCTGAACCGCCTTCGCCAGTTTTAACTCCGTCAGACGGGAAGCCGCTGTCTTGTCCCCCTCCGTCAGTTTTTTCAGAAGCGCCGTTTCCTCCTCCGGCGTGCCCTGCGGGAGATTTTTCAGTTCCTCTAAGTAAATATCATAAAATGTATTAGATTCCATGTGGTATTCCCTCCTAAAAAATACATACTTCTAAGATGATTCCGTCATTTTATCACAAACAAGACACAGATACAATCATTATTGACTCCGCCCTCCAATCATGTTACACTGAATACAGTTCTATAAGGAGGACTAATAAATGGATATCAACTATGAATTATATAAAGTATTTTACCACGTAGCCTCGACGTTAAGTTTCTCCGAGGCATCTAAGCAGCTTTTCATCTCCCAGTCGGCGGTCAGCCAGTCGATCAAGGTACTGGAGAAGAAACTGAACCAGACTCTTTTCATCCGCAGCACAAAAAAAGTACAGCTTACCCCGGAAGGCGAGATCCTACTCAAGCACGTGGAACCGGCGATGAACCTGATCCGTCAGGGCGAAAACCAGCTGCTCGACTCTAACAGCTTAAACGGCGGTCAGCTCCGCATTGGCGCAAGCGATACGATCTGCCGCTATTATCTGGTGCCATTTTTAAGCGAATTTCACAAGCGCTACCCGAATATCCACATCAAGGTTACCAACCGTACCTCCATCGAATGTGCGCGGCTTCTGGACAACGGTCAGGTCGATTTTATTCTGACGAACTATCCAAACTCCGGGCTCGGTGGAACGCAGAATATCCATGTGCTGCGCGAATTCAACGATATATTCGTCGCCAATGAGACCTATTTTCCGATGAAAGACCGCCCGGTTACACTACGCGAGCTGCAGGCGCTCCCAATCCTCATGCTGGATCGCAAGAGTACCACCAGCGAATTTCTGCACAACATGTTCCAGAAGCACCAGCTCGACCTCGTACCGGAGATTGAATTAAGCAGCAACGATCTGCTCATCGATCTGGCGCGCATCGGTCTCGGCATCGCATTTGTCCCGGATTTCTGTCTCCCGGCTGGCGAAAAAGAACTTTATGCCCTGACCCTGACTGAAGCCCTGCCGCCGCGCCAGCTCGTCGTCGTCCACAATGAGACAATGCCGATCTCACAGGCATCGCGTGAATTTATTGAACTTCTGGAAAACGGCTCCAAAACGCCTGAAGCTCCTGCTCCAGAGATGAAAGACTGACCCGTTTGACATCGCTCCATTCCCTTGGAAATAATTCCCGGTACTCCCGACGCCAGAACCGGTCATCCAGTAAAAGGATGACGCCCTGATCGGACGCGGTCCGGATGACCCGCCCTGCCGCCTGGAGTACCTTATTCATGCCCGGATACTGGTAGGCATATGCAAATCCATCTTTTCCCGCTTCTTCAAAATATCCCTGCAAAATTTTCTGCTCCGTGCATACCATCGGGAGCCCGGTTCCGACCACGATCACGCCGATCAGCCGGTCGCCTGTCAAATCGATTCCCTCCGAAAACAGACCGCCCATCACGCAGAACGCCACCAGGGAGGTATCACGTTCAGCTGTTCGTTCGGGAGAAAATTTCTGTAAAAATGCTTCTCGTTCCTCCTCGGTCATGTGAGAATCCTGGATCAAAACTTCCATACTTTTTCCGGTTTTCCCAAAACGTTTTTCCACTTCCCGCACCCGGTTCATATACTGGTACGACGGGAAGAACACAATATAATTGCCTTTTTTTGCACTTGCCATCGCCTGGATGTAGTGCAGCACCCGCCGGTATTCCGTCTCATTGCGCCGCGTATACCGGCTCGTCACATCCGTCGCCGCCAGCAGAAGACGCCGCTCCTGCGGAAACGGGGACGGCACATAGACCGTATAGTCCTCCTCCTGATCCGACAGAAGCATCCGGTAATACCGGAGCGGCAGAAGCGTTGCCGAGAAAAAGACCGCCGCTTTCCCCTGCGACAGGCACTGCGCCAGATTTTCAATCGGATTGACACAATAAAGCCGGATGACAAATTCGCCGGACGGCAGAAGTTCCGTGTAAATCCTGTAATGCTCATCGACCCGCTCATACATATTTAAAAAATGTCGCACCGAAAAATAAAAATCCAGAATCGTGTCCCGTCCGTCTTCCCCGCCCGGCTTTTCCAGATACTTTTCCATTTCTCCAAAAACACCGTTTAACACTGAAACCAGATGTCCGGCATCCTTGAGCAGCTGGTAGCCGCCGCACTCCCGCTTCATCTCCAGAAGCGCCTTATTTAACCTTGTAAGCTGCCGCCCCAACGCCGGCGCACGATGTCCCAGTACCTTTTTCGTCAAAAGCACTTCTTCCTTTATAATAGAAGCACTATACATTTCCCGCGCGCGCGATACCAGATTGTGGGCTTCATCCATCAGGAAGAAATAGTCCCCCTCCGCCCCATCCGCAAAATAACGTTTCAAGCGCACGTCCGGGTCAAAGACATAATTATAATCGCAGATGATCCCATCCACAAACGAAGAAATATCGAGGCAGAACTCAAACGGGCAGACCTGAAATTTTTCCGCATACTCTAAAATTACCGAACGCGTGATTCCAAATTCCTGATGCAAAATTTCATACACCGCATCGTTGACACGGTCAAAATGCCCTTTCGCACGCGGGCACATTTCCGGATTACACACCGGTTTTTCCAAAATACACAACTTTTCCTTTGCCGTGATCGTGACCGAACGAAAATACAGCCCGCGTTCCCGCAAAATCGCCAGCGCCTCTTCCGCCACCGTCCGCGTGATCGTCTTCGCCGTCAGGTAAAAGAGTTTCTGCCCATGCCCTTCCCCGATCGCTTTAAGCGCCGGAAATACCGTCGAAAGAGTCTTTCCAATCCCGGTCGGGGCCTGGACAAACAGCCTGCGCCCGCGCTCCAGCGTCCGGTAAACCGCCACCGCCAGATCCCGCTGTCCCGCCCGGTACGGATAGGGAAATTCGAGCGCTTTGATTGATTCATCACGTCGCAGCCCGTTGTGATAGAGGTAACGCGCCCATTTGACATATTCATGGATCAGACCAGCAAACCATTCAGAAAGTTCGTCCATCGTCTGGATCTCCTGAAAGCGGCGGATCTCCTCCGTCTCCAGATTACAGTAGGTGAGCTGCAGTGTCACTTCGTCCAGCGCTTCCTGTAATCCATAGATATAGCCATAACAGCGCGCCTGCGCCATATGCACGCCAACCGCTTCTTCCAGACAGTTTACATCCTGGTAAACACACTTGATCTCATCGATCGTGACATCTTTTCCATCCCGGATGATTCCATCCGCACGCCCCTCGACCACGATTTGGAATCCGTCCTCCTCCACCGAATGGCGCAACGACACCTCCGCCTGATACCCTGAGCCCATCCGCCGCTGTATCTTCCGGTGCATCCGTCCTCCAGCTAACATCGCCTCTTTCTGTGCACCCGCCGTGCGCCGGTTATCAATATCCCCCGAACGCAGAACGAACTCAACCAGATTGCGGACGGAGATCCGTATCTGCCTGCCGGTCAGCTCCATGTGTGGTTCCTCCCTTCCCCATACATGTACTCTCGGAATCTTTCTGTGCTTGATTTTGTGAAATGATTTTTTGTCAGTTGTGCCCAAATTTCTGAGGCGTACGCGGTGCGTACGTTGATGAAATTCGGGTGCGGCTGGCGGAAAATCAGCCACAAAAGCACGTGCAGAAAGACTCCGAGAGTACATATATATGTCTATCAAAAAGACTGCAGACACCATCTTCTCTCCGGCACCCGCAGTCTTTCTTTATTTTCGTACTATCAACTTTTCTTTCATCATACCGATTCGGGTCATACATATCCTTCCAAAATATCTATGATATCTATGTTCCGCTTGAACCAGCCTTCCAGCCCTTTTATGCCGCTGTCACATTGTTCGCTTCCATCGTGTCAAGAAACGCCTCATACTCTGCATCCTCGCCCATGTACTCAACGGTCAGAATCTGTGTCAGATCCAGGCTCATAACTCCCAGAATCGACTTGGCGTCAATGACAACACGGTTATAAAAAACATCAATATCAAAATCGCATTTCATAGAAGCATTGACAAATTTCTTTGCATCTTCTATCGTTTTCAGCATAATTTTTCTCTGTTTCATAATAAACAACTCCTTTTTACTGAATGTACCAACAGAATTTTTTCCTCCGTTTTTTAGGCACATTTAAAACCATAAAGATTTATTCAGTGTTTATAGCATGATTTTTGTCGAATGTCAATTTGATTTCTTTTATACCGCATATTTTTAATACATGATTTTTACCAAAAAAGCAGAGTGTTTCTTAGTAAAATATTCCGACGTCTAGAACTATCGTCGTATTCATTTCATGATATATTGTCATTATTTATATACATCAAATGGTTTAACGGATTGGTTTTGGGCAGTTGAACTAAATATTCATTGTGATTTTCCACCCAGCATGAGCACACAAATTCTCTTTTACCAAATTATCCTGATCTCTAGTTTCCATATAAAATGATGAATGATACTTAATAAATGGAAAAAAATATATTAAATCAAAAAAAATGAAAAATCACAAAAAAATTGTTGACTTTTCGTTATGGCTATGATATTATAACTGAGTCAGCAACGAAGGGGAATAGTTCAATGGCAGAGCAACGGTCTCCAAAACCGTTAATGGGGGTTCGAATCCCTCTTCCCCTGCTTCTAAAGGCGTCAGTGATTCAGAGATGAGTCATTGGCGTTTTTTGTTTTTTTAAACATTCAAGTCGAACGTCCGTGAGACTTGGCGCGTGATTCTGGTCAGAGAAGCTGACATATTCCTATCAGAATCACTGCGCATCCTCGCGGAGCGTTTATCTCAGTCTTCTCGACTGAGATAAATCCGTCCAGCCGGCGCTGTCTCATATATTTATCAGAGAAAAATATACAAAACTCTACTGCTTATTTATTGTAAGAAGATATCTCTTCCTGCTTTTAATTAGTTGTTCTTAGCTGCTGCTTTAGCTTCTTTGATCTTCTCAGTCAGCATCGGAACGATCTTGTTTAAGTCACCTACTACGCCGTAGTCAGCAACATCGAAGATCGGAGCAGACTCATCTTTGTTGATAGCAACGATGATGTCAGACTCTTCCATACCTGCCAGATGCTGGATAGCACCGGAGATACCGATTGCAAAGTATACGTTCGGACGAACAGTCTTACCTGTCTGACCTACCTGAAGATCCTTCGGTTTCCAGCCAGCATCTACAACTGCACGAGAGCAGCTTACGGTACCGCCGATAGCCTCTGCCAGATCATCCAGAATCTTGAAGTTCTCCGGGCTTCCTACGCCACGACCGCCGGATACAAGGATCTTAGCATCCATGATATCAACGGTGTTGGATACAGCCTTAACAACTTCCAGAATATCAACATATTTGTTGTTCTTTGTGAATCCCGGATTGAACTCAGTAACAACAGCTTTTTTGCCAGCTTCCTTCGGAGCCTTCTGCATAACACCCGGACGAACGGTTGCCATCTGCGGACGGAAATCCGGGCAAGCGATGGTAGCGATGGTGTTGCCGCCGAATGCCGGACGAGTCATAAGCAGCTGATTGTGCTTTGTCTCTCTACCCGGAACCGGATTCATCGGGAAATCACCGATATCAAGTTTTGTACAGTCTGCAGTCAGACCTGTATGGATTCTAGCGCAAACACGCGGACCAAGGTCACGACCGATTGCAGTAGCACCGATCAGGAAGATTTCCGGTTTGAACTCTTCAATAACAGATGCGATTGCATGTGTGTACGGCTCTGTACGGTACTCTTTTAACTCCGGATCGTCTACAACGATAACCTTGTCTGCACCGTACTCTGCTAACTGATCTGCAAGACCCTTAACGTCAGAACCAACTAAAACAGCGGTTACCTCTACTCCTAAATCTTTTGCTAATTCTTTACCTTTGCCAATCAGCTCAAAAGCGATATTGCTGATAACATTATCCACCTGCTGTGCAAAGACAAATACGCCCTTATATGCTTCTAAGTTGTTCATCTTATTCACCACTCTTTTCTATAAAATAATTAGATAATGTGTTTCTCTGCCAGTTTGCCAACGATATAATCTGCGGAAGCTGCCGGATCCAGTTCTACCTTCTCGCCAGCACCCTTTCTTACCTTATCGGAAGCTTTTGCGATCTGTGTCGGTGAACCCTTCAGACCGAGGTTGGAATCCTCAACCTCTTTCAGATCTTTTCTGCCCCAAACGGTGATCTCTTTTGCGTATGCATCGAAGATTCCGCCCGGAGTCATGTAACGCGGCTCGTTTAACTCTGCAAGAGCGGTTAAAAGACACGGAAGCTGTGCTTTTACTACGTGATATCTATCATCATACTGACGCTCAACTACGATGTATTTCTCAGCTTCGTTTACTTCACGGATGTTCTGAGCGTAGCTGATTACCGGAAGTCCAAGATGCTCGGAGATCTGCGGACCTACCTGAGCGGTATCGCCATCGATAGCCTGACGGCCAGTGATGATTAAGTCATAATCAAGGTTGCGAAGTGCACCTGCGATAGTCTGGGAAGTAGCCCAGGTATCTGCACCACCGAGTACACGGTCAGTTACAAGAACACCATTGTCTGCGCCCATAGCCATAGCCTCGCGAAGAACCTCTTCAGCCTTCGGAAGACCCATAGTAACTACGGTAACTTCTGCACCATACTGATCTTTTAAGCGAAGCGCTGCCTCCAGACCTGCTTTATCATCTGGGTTCATGATTGCCAGCATTGCGCTTCTGTCAAGAGTACCATCCGGGTTAAATTTAACTCCGCCTTTGGTATCCGGAACCTGTTTTACACAAACTACAATTTTCACGGTATTTTCACTCCTTATTTTTTTCTTTTTTCTCTAGGACTGAGATTGTTCTGATTTCTCTGCAGACTGAATTATTTTAACAGATCAGCGGAGATAACCATTCTCTGAACCTCAGATGTACCCTCGTAGATCTCAGTGATCTTAGCATCACGCATCATACGCTCTACATCGTACTCTCTCGTGTAGCCGTAACCACCGTGAAGCTGTACAGCCTTGGTTGTAACTTCCATAGCAACCTCTGCTGCATACAGTTTAGCCATAGCTGCTTCTACAGAATAGGTTTTCTGTGTCTTCTTAGCAACGGCTGCTCTGTAAACAAGGAGCTGAGCTGCTTTAACTTTGGTAGCCATATCTGCCAGCTGGAACTGAGTGTTCTGGAACTGACCGATAGCACGACCAAACTGTTTTCTCTCTTTTACGTAATCAACAGTTCTCTCAAGAGCGCCCTCTGCAAGACCAAGTGCCTGGGAAGCGATACCGATACGTCCGCCATCCAGGGTATGCATAGCGATGTGGAAACCTTTGCCCTTCTGGCCAAGCAGGTTCTCTTTCGGGATACGGCAATCTGTGAAGATCAGCTCGTATGTAGCAGATCCACGGATACCCATCTTCTTCTCTTTGGTACCGAAGGTAAAGCCCGGAGTTCCTTTCTCTACGATAAATGCAGAGATCTCTTTTTTCTTTCTGCCCTTTACTTCAACAACGCCTGTTACAGCGATGATAACGTAAATGTCAGCCTCTTTACCATTGGTAATGAAAACTTTGGAGCCGTTTAATACCCACTCGTCGCCGTCTAATACAGCCTTGGTCTGCTGACCCTGAGCATCTGTACCAGCACCCGGCTCAGTAAGACCGAAAGCACCAAGCTTCTCGCCCTTAGCAAGCGGAACCAGGTATTTCTGTTTCTGCTCTTCAGTACCGAAAGTCTGGATCGGATCGCAGCACAGAGATGTGTGTGCAGATACGATAACGCCGGTAGTACCACAAACTTTGGAAAGCTCCTCAACGCACATAGCGTATGTTAACGGATCACAGCCCTGTCCGCCATACTCCTTCGGAACCGGGATGCCCATGAAGCCAAGCTTCTGCATCTTTTTAACGGTTTCCTCCGGGAAGTGCTCTGTCTCGTCAACTTCCTGTGCCAAAGGTTTTACTTCGTTCTCGGCGAAGTCATGGAATAACTTTCTCGCCATTTCATGCTCTTTACTTAATGTAAAATCCATGTGTCTATTCCTCCATCATTTTCTTATATACGCTTAAGAGGCGGCTTTAAGCGCCGCCCCGTTGCGGTTCTTAAAAATCTGGTACTCTATTATGTTTTCATCTGGTCAAGAAGCCAGACTTATGTACATATTAGTTGTACTTGTAGAAGCCTTCGCCAGACTTACGGCCAAGCTTGCCGCCGCGAACCATCTTTCTAAGAAGCGGCTGCGGACGGTACTTCGGGTCACCAGTCTCAGACTGAAGTACTTCCATGATAGCCAGAACAACGTCCAGACCTACCAGGTCGCCCAGTTCAAGCGGTCCCATCGGATGGTTAGCACCCAGCTTCATAGCGGTATCGATACCCTCTACAGAAGCCTCGCCCTCAGCGTAGATACCGATAGCTTCGTTGATCATCGGGATGAGGATACGGTTTACTACGAAACCAGCGCCCTCTTCTACCTGTACCGGGATCTTGCCGATCTCTTCAGAGATCTTCTTAACTTTGTCAACAATCTCTGCCGGAGTGTTTAAGCCTGCGATAACCTCAACCAGCTTCATAACCGGAGCCGGGTTGAAGAAGTGCATACCGATAACCGGGCGGTCAAGACCTGCACCGATCTCTGTAATGGACAGAGAAGATGTATTGGTAGCAAATACGCAGTCTGCCTTGCAGATAGCGCCCAGCTCTTTGAAGGTCTGTTTTTTGATCTCCATGTTCTCGATTGCTGCCTCAACTACGAGATCGCAGTCGCTGCAGATAGTCTTAACGCCGGTATGGATTCTGGCAAGGATCTTGTCTGCATCCTCTTTTGCCATCTTTCCTTTTGCTACTCTCTTCTCAAAGTTCTTGGTAATTTTCAGTTTGCCGTTGGAAGCAAACTCTTCGTTAATATCACACAGGCATACTTCATATCCATCTACCTGGGCAAATGCCTGAGCGATTCCGGAACCCATGGTTCCTGCACCAATAATACCAACTTTCATGACAAATCCTCCTGAAATTATACAACTATAATTTAACTAACTATCTATTGTTAAACTGCTCCACTTTCCGTTTCTCAAGGAATGCTTGCATACCGTTCTTCTGATCTTCTGTCTCGAAGCATCCGCCAAACAGTTTTTCCTCGATCACGATAGCCTGATCCATATCAGTCTGAAGTCCGTCGTTCATCGCCTTCTTGCTGTTTCTGACAGCGATCGGAGCCATCTTTGCGATAGCGCCTGCCAGCTTCTTCGCAGCCGGCATCAGCTCTTCCTGTGTATAAACAGCATTTACAAGTCCGACACGGTATGCCTCGTCCGCTTTGATGTTGCGGGACGCAAATACCATCTCTTTTGCCTTGCCCGGTCCGATGAGACGTGCGAGTCTCTGTGTACCGCCGAAGCCTGGTGTGATACCAAGACCTACTTCAGGCTGTCCGAATAATGCATTGTCCGAGCAGATACGGATATCACAGCTCATGGCAAGCTCGTTGCCGCCGCCGAGTGCGAAACCGTTTACTGCCGCGATAACCGGAACCGGGAAGGTTTCGATCTTGCGGAAAATATCGTTGCCGAATTTACCGAAGTGCTCGCCCTGCTCCTTGGTCATCACGCTCATAGCAGCGATGTCAGCACCGGCTACGAAAGATTTCTCTCCTGCGCCGGTCAGGATAATTGCACGAATTTCGGAAAGGTCTACTGCATCAAATGCAGCTTCAATATCCTTCAGCACATCCTCGTTTAACGCGTTCAGTGCCTTCGGACGATTAATAGTTATGACTGCGACGTGTCCGTCTACCTCATAGTCTACAAATCCCACTTCCAGTTCCTCCTAAAAAGCTCTTGAATTGAAATACGTAAAACCAGAAACAGCCGGAGCGCCGGGGATAAGCCCCGACGACTCCGGTTCTGCGTCAGAAATTAGTCTCTCTCAACGATCGTTGCGCAGCCCATGCCGCCACCGATACACAGAGTAGCCAGACCCTTCTTAGCGTCACGTTTCTGCATCTCGTATAACAGAGTTGTCAGGATACGGCAGCCAGATGCTCCTACCGGATGTCCGATAGCGATTGCACCGCCGTTTACGTTCAGGATGTCTTTGTTGAAGCCAAGGTCACGAGCTACAGCGATAGACTGAGCTGCGAATGCCTCGTTTGCCTCGATCAGGTCGAAGTCTTCTACCTTCCAGCCTGTCTTCTTCAGAACTTTCTTGGTAGCTGCAACCGGTCCAATACCCATGATGCTCGGATCTACACCGCCCAGAGCGCCTGCTACCCATGTAGCCATCGGTTTGATACCCAGTTCTTTTGCTTTCTCTTCGCTCATAACAACTACAGCTGCTGCACCATCGTTGATGGAGGAAGCGTTACCAGCTGTTACACGTCCGTCTTTCTTGAATGCCGGACGAAGCTTGCCAAGAACCTCTACAGTGGAACCCGGACGCGGACCCTCATCGGTATCTACGATAACAGTCTCTTTTTTCTTCTTAACTTCGATCGGAACGATCTCGTCTTTGAAACGTCCAGCCTCGATAGCTGCGCAAGCCTTCTGCTGGCTAGCTGCTGCAAACTCATCGAGTTCTTCTCTTGTGATACCCCACTGATCGCAGATGTTCTCAGCGGTGATACCCATGTGGTAATCGTTGAATGCATCCCACAGAGCGTCATTTACCATGGTGTCGATCATGGTCGCATTGTTCATACGGTATCCGTAACGAGCCTTCATCAGAGCATACGGAGCTGCGGACATGTTCTCTGCACCACCAGCTACTACGATGTCAGCATCGCCTGCAAGGATCATATCTGCTGCTGCGTTTACAGCATTCAGACCAGAACCGCAAACCACGTTCAGGGTAACTGCCGGAACTTCTACCGGAAGACCAGCTTTCAGAGACATCTGACGTGCTACGTTCTGACCAAGGCCAGCCTGGATAACACATCCCATGTATACGTGATCAACCTGCTCCGGAGCAACGCCTGCTCTCTTCAGAGCCTCCTTGATAACTACGGCACCCATCTCAGCTGCTGGAACAGTACTGAGCTGGCCACCCATGGAACCTACTGCGGTACGGCATGCACTTGCAATTACGACTTTCTTAGACATTGAAAAAATCCTCCTTGAAAATGATCCACCACGTAAATAACACAACTGCAGTAAATAGTAAAATAGTGATAAATATGATAGTGTATTTGTATCTTAACACCCCGCGCGGCTCCTGTCAAATAATTATCAATGGATTTATAAAGATTTAAGATTCTCATTTTTCCGCGTACAATCCACTTATTTCTACATCGTTTTGATCGCCTTTAGGCGGAATGCACAATTTTTTTCTTCCGTTTTCTCAATAAAAGTGGTCTTCTCTGGCATTATAACCAACATGGTATTTTGTTTGTGAATTAATAGACAAAGTCATTTCTTTTCTATTTACATACACTTATATCTGTAATTCATAAATATGAATATGTCGTCATTTTCCCCTATTTTGTCCTCCGCCTCTTTCGTTGACAAGGGGTAGTGGAGATGATACACTGATAAACAACGGGGGATGTCCGAATCACGCATTTGTACGGACTTCTTCATATTATTAAAAAGGACAAGGTGAATAAGTATGGATTACAAGAAACTGTATGCAGAAAAGCTGGTTTCCGCTGAAAAAGCTGCTTCCGTCGTTAAATCTGGCGACTGGGTTGACTATGGCTGGACCACCGGCACTCCGGTAGCAGTCGATGCTGCTATCGCAAAACGTCTTCCGGAACTGGAGAATGTAAACTTCCGCGGCGGTATCCTGATGTGGGTACCGGAGATCTTCAAGATCGAAAACCCGGCAGCTCATATGACCTGGAACTCCTGGCACATGAGCGGTATCGAGAGAAAGGCAATCGCACAGGGATTCAGCTTCTATGCTCCGATCCGTTATTCCGAACTTCCGAGATACTATCGTGAGTCCGCAACCAAACCGGATGTAGCTGTATTCCAGGTCGCTCCGATGGACGAGCACGGTTATTTCAACTTCGGACCAAATGCTTCCCATATGGCAGCCTGCTGCGAGACTTCCAAGGTTGTCATCGTAGAGGTCAATGAAAATATGCCAGTCTGCCTCGGCGGATTTGAGAACGGCGTTCATATCTCCAACGTAGACATGATCGTAGAGGGCAGCAACCCGACCATCGCAGAGATGGGAGGCGGCGCAGCAGCGACTGATGTCGATGAAGCAGTTGCAAAACTGATCGTAGACGAGATCCCGGATGGTGCCTGCTTACAGTTAGGTATCGGCGGTATGCCGAACGCAGTTGGTTCCCTGATTGCGAAATCTGACTTAAAGGATCTGGGTGTTCACACCGAAATGTACGTTGACGCATTCGTTGATATTGCCGCAGCCGGCAAGATCACAGGCGCTCACAAAGCACTGGACAAAGGCCGTCAGGTATACGCATTCGGCGCTGGTACCAAGAAACTGTATGACTACTTAAACAACAACCCGGCCTGCATGAGTGCTCCGGTTGATTACACCAACGACGTCCGCACCATCGCAGCCCTGGACAACTTCATGTCCATCAACAACGCGGTTGACCTCGACCTCTTCGGTCAGGTAAATGCAGAGTCCGCAGGAATCAAGCACATCAGCGGTGCAGGCGGACAGCTTGACTTCGTTCTGGGCGCTTACCTGTCCAAGGGCGGAAAGAGCTTCATCTGCTGCTCCTCCACCTTCAAGAACAAGGCTGGCGAGCTGCAGTCCCGTATTCTCCCGACCTTAAATCAGGGTTCCATCGTAACCGATACACGTGCAAACCTGCACTACCTGGTAACCGAGTACGGTAAAGTAAACTTAAAGGGTCTTGCAACCTGGCAGAAATGCGAGGCTATCATCTCCGTTGCACATCCGCAGTTCCGCGATCAGCTGATTAAGGAAGCTGAGAAGATGCATATCTGGAGACAGAGCAATAAGATCTGATAAGAACTCAAGATCTGATAAAATCGGCAGGATTCGGAGACAAAATCCAGCAAACCATCTATGGTATCTGAGACTCCCGGTTCTCCGATACATCAGATACGTTTATTTTCTAAAAAAAGTGCTTTTCCTCTCAAGAAATTTTCTTCGAGAAGAAAGGCACTTTTTTATTTATACTTTTTTTCTTATAGTTTTTGTTCTACAAGTCTCTGTCTACCATCCGCTACTGTTCCAGAGACTTCCACCGGAAGTTCGGAATCACATCCGACCACTTATTAATTCCGATGATTGATTTTGCAAAATTCGAAGTTTCCAGCGTGTATCTCTTCTGATCAATGTCGTGGAAAACTCTCCAGAGCTTTCGATCCTTTACCGCTACAATCTCATTGCCCTGATTCATATCACAGGACCACAGACCGAAGCTTAAGCCTGCCCTTACCTCTGACGGCGCATCGACCTGACGACTCAGAATGTACGCGTCGATATACGGGTTACTGTCCACGATATAGTAAGAATATGCAAATGCCGCCGCCTGGATATCCGACACATCGCCGCGCGTCAGACTCTGTGCAGTAAATCCTTCCTCCGTCAGAATGACATGGCGCACCTCGCCAGATGCTGTCTTCATCGAATCCTGATTCAGATAATCGGTCAGTACATGCAGGTTTGCAAAGTTGACAATCGGTGAATCTGCACTCTCGGTTACCAGCCCCGTTGCCGGATCATCCCAGAATTCCGGTTCCGTCATCGGGTACGGATACGGATGGTAGGCAATGCCCCAGTCCATCTGACCTTCCGTTACTGCCAGGGCGTTAAACGTATCAACAATGCCTTTGCCCGTATAATGCACCTGATCGTTCAGGTTCTCATACGGAGCTCCCCACCAGAAATCAAGTGAAAAATAAACCCGGTCATTCGCACTTGTGCTCTTGATCGCCGTGTAGAACGTGCGGAATACCTGCTGATACGTGGATACATATGTATTCAAATCTGCCGGTCCCATGTAGTTCCAAATCTGGTTGTTGATCTCATTGCCCAGAATCCAGTTGGAAATCTTCGCATAATTTGAATTATGATTCTTGCCGCTGTAACGATCCGCCAAAAACGCGAAGATCGCACGCGTTGTCTCAAATCCTTCCTGTGTCTTCGTGTTAAACATATAATAATTGGCGCTCGAAGATTTCGCAGTTCCCGCATGAACCAGTTCCGGGTGCGCGTCATTCCAGTCATTTAAAACGATCGCCGTCACAGATATATCTTTTCCGATATATGTACTGATCACCTTGTCATAATTTTCAACCACCGACTTATTAAAATGATACGTTTTTCCATCGTACTCATAATCAATGCCACTTCCTAAAAACTGGGAAAATGCGATATTGACCGCCACATGTTTGACGCCCAGTGTAAATGCATCGTTGAGCATATTTAACTGGATATTCAAGCCCTTTTTCGTCAGCGGCGTCTTAAACGCATCCTGATTGGATGCAACCACCTCCGGATTTGTGATATAATGTGCCGCGCCAACTGCCGTAAATGCAGTTCCGTCAAACACTGCCGGAACAAACCGGCTGTAACGGCGGTCCTGGGCAGTTCCCTTGTTTAAAGGAATCGAGACGGTCCTCGTTTCCCCTGCGCCTACGCTGCTGACATAATCAGTCCGGCTTCCAATCTCCGACTCATACGGCCGCAATTCAAACAGATAAATCTTTCCGTCCGTCCCCGTTGTATCACCGTTGCTTGAAAGTGAAATATCCACTGTATTCTGCCCCGAACCAATCAGACAGGAGCCGATCGAAGCGGTTATCTGAAACGTCTGCGCCGCCAATGCTGTAAACGCAGCCGCCACACTCAGGCAAACCGCTGCAGCCAGGACAAGCGCCGTTTTCATCCATTTTTTCATCCTGTTCCTTCCTTTCCGTCTAATATCCTATGGTATTTGATCATACTTCATTCTTCCGTCAGATTCAATTACTATTTTATTAAGGATTATTACAACTATTTTGGAAATTCTGTATGATTCCCAGCATTTTATCTTTTCCAAGCCTTGATTTCTTTCTTATTCCTATTCTTTTACCACTTGCAAATATTGGTTTTATATATAAATCCCTTAGAGCCGCAAGTTTAAAAAGCTACAGTTTCCGGAACCATCAAGTATTCCTTCCGCCATAGCTTTTTGATATTAGCGATTATTTAGTTCTTAATGCCCTCATCGCATTTAAAATTGCAATGACGGAAACACCGACGTCCGCAAACACGGCTTCCCACATATTAGCCACTCCAGCCGCGCCCATCAGAAGCACAACCGCCTTAACCGCCAGGGCAAACACGATATTCTGGTGCGCGATTGCCATTGTCTTGCGTCCGATTTTAACCACACCTGCAATCTTCGCCGGGTTATCATCCATCAGGACAATGTCCGCCGCCTCGATCGCCGCGTCACTTCCCATGCTTCCCATTGCAATACCGACATCTGCGCGGGAGAGAACCGGTGCATCGTTGATGCCGTCGCCGACAAATGCCAGCTTCCGCTTTCCGGTCATCTCCGCCAGCATCTCCTCGACCTTCTGCACCTTATCCGCCGGAAGCAGCTCCGTGTACGCCTGATCGATGCCAACCTTCGCAGCCACCGCCTCTCCGACCGCTTTCCGGTCGCCCGTCAGCATAACAGTACGGCGGATTCCAGCCGCCTTCAGTCCACGGATCGCATCCTCCGTCTCCGGCTTGATCGTATCGGCAATCAGGATACTTCCGGCAAATTTTCCGTCCTTTGCCAGATAAATCACAGTGCCGATGCCGTCGCATTCCTGATACGGTATATTTTTACTCTTCATCAGGCGTCCATTACCCGCCAGAACTATGTGACCGTCGATCGTTGTCTCGATACCATGACCGGAAATCTCGTTGGTTTCACCGATGCGGGTTAAGTCGATCAGGGGTTTGCGTACCACTCCCTGCACACCCTCTTTGGACTGCACCTTCTTTATTGTGTCATTGTCAGCATCCAGAACGATTTCTGCTGTTCCCGCATTCGCCTTTTGAGTTTCTGCTTCTGCCAAACTGCCTTTTCTCTCACGATACGCCTCCCGTATCGATTCCGCGATCGGATGCGTCGAATAATTCTCGGCATACGCCGCCAGCTCCAGAAGCTCATCCTCACTGATTCCCGCCGGATGCAGCTCCGTCACTTTAAACTCGCCTTTCGTCAGGGTGCCTGTCTTATCAAATACAACCGTATCCAGCTCCGAAACTGCCTCCAGATAATTGCTTCCCTTGACTAACACACCGATGCGGGATGCAGCACCAATGCCGCCAAAGAAGCTAAGCGGAACCGAAATCACCAGCGCACACGGGCAGGAAATTACCAGGAAAATACAAGCTCTCTGAATCCACTCGCCAAATTCTCCGCCCAGCACAATCGGCGGCACAAACGCCAAAGCAACCGCCGCGATCACGACCACCGGCGTATAATATCTGGCAAACCGGGTGATAAAGTTCTCCACCTTCGCCTTCTTGCTGCTGGCATTCTCCACAAGCTCCAGAATCCGCGCCACCGTCGAATCATCAAATTCTTTCGTCACGCGCACCCGCAGAAGCCCGCTGCCATTGACACATCCGCTGATGATTTCATCCCCGGCTGCCGCACGGCGCGGTACCGATTCACCAGTCAGCGCCGAGGTATCGATCATCGATTCACCCTCTACCACCACGCCATCCAGCGGAATCCGCTCTCCCGGCTGTACCACGATGATGTCATCCACTTCCACATCATCCGGATCGACCTGCTCTAACTGTCCATCTTTTTCAATATTGGCATATTCCGGACAGATATTCATGAGATCGCTGATCGACTGGCGCGAACGGTTGACCGCATAACTCTGAAACAGCTCGCCAACCTGATAGAACAGCATAACCGCAACCGCCTCAGAAAACTCGCCCACACCGAACGCCCCGAACGTCGCTACTGTCATGAGGAAATTCTCATCAAACACCTGACCATTTTTAATCCCCCGGAACGCCTTGTATACAATATCCCATCCAATAATCAGATACGGAATTAAAAATACGACTAACTCTGTCCACGGCTGCGGCATTCCGGCAAATACATTCATTTTTTTCGCTGCTGCCGCCGCGATATATACGATTGCCGCCGCAACGATCCGCTTCAGCATCGTTTTCTGCTTCTGATTCATAAAGCCTCCCTTCATTCTGGAAACACATTCCCAGAAAAAAAGATATAGGAAAATGTGCCGGCACAGCTCATTTGCCTATATCTTTTTACTTTGCCCTTCTGTGCATTACACAATCTGATTTTATTCTTTTAAAAAGCAGCTTTTGATCCGATTATGCCTTTTCCAATTTTACATATTAATAATGCAGTCCGGTTCCACCTTCTTGCACACTTCTACAACCTCTTTCATGATCTCGTCGAAACGTGCGTCATCCGCATCGATCGTCATTTTCTGCATCATAAAGCTGACACTCGCATCATTGACTCCATCCAGCTTCTTGATCGCATCCTCCATCTTTGCTGCACAGTTTGCACAATCCAGATCAGTTAATTTAAATTTCTTCTTCATGATAATCCTCCTCTTTTTATTGAGTTATAAATTTTTAATGTTTGCTTTTCGAGACCTGCAATTTTTTTCTTTACAGATAGCACCGCTTTCACATTCATTCAATCCATTATCATCATTCAAGGAACTTGCTATTCTTTAATATGCTCAAAGCCCTGGTTGATAATCCGGTAAACATGGTCGTCTGCTAGCGAATAGAACACCGACTTTCCGTCCCGGCGGCTCTTGACAAGCTGCGACTGCTTGAGAATCCGAAGCTGATGCGAAATCGCCGACTGCGTCATATTAAGCAGCTGTGCAATGTCGCAGACACACATCTCCGACTCAAACAGCACAAACAAAATCCGGATCCGCGTCGAATCACCAAATACCTTAAACAGCTCCGCCAGATCATACAAATCATCGTCATCCGGCAGCATTCCCCGGACCGACTGCACAACCTCATCGTGAACAGCACACTCCTCACAGCACTCTACATCATGAATTGCCATCCGATTTCTCCCTTCATGCTACGCGTTTCTGCCCTGCTTCACTGCTTCTTTCGTGAAAGCAGTTTGCAGGATTTTATCAAGATTTCTTTGAAATATTTTTATTTATATGAATCATTGTTCATATGTTCATTATATGAATGTAACTGGGAAATGTCAAGAAATATTTGTGGGAATTTAAAAGGAGTAAATGAAATGTTTTCTCAATTATAAAATGCTGCAAAAAAGACTGTTCATACAGACAAAATCCACTAAGTAATGCGCGTAAATGTGCTTCTTTCTGCCCGGTTTACAGATGATACTCTGTAAACCGGCACAGTTCAAATATCTATTCTCTACATCCTATGCTTTTTTGTCTATTTATGAACAGTCCGTTCTTTTTTATTCATTATTATATATCTTTTGCAGTTTATTTTTTCGACACTGCTTGAGCTATATTATCCATTGGTATATATATCCATCGTCTGATGATCTTTTGCCTCTTTCTGCAACCCCGACTTAGACTTCTAATAGAATCTCTCCTCGCCCGGAATCGCATCCAAATGTTCCTGCCATTTCTCAGCCGGTACATCATGAACCGATACCGTCACAACCTTCGGATCCTTCTTTAATTCTTCTGATACCAGCGTTCTGACCTTCTCAGCCAGCGCTGCCTTCTCTTCCCAGCTCCGTCCCGGGTACATAGATATTGCAATGTGTGGCATGATTTTCCTCCTTTGTACTAATAGCACTCTTCCAAAATATCCAAGATTTCCGCGTGCGTCAACTGCCGATACCCGCCGTCATTGCGGATACATGAATCAGCAATCGTTTTCAGCAGGCTCTGATCTGTGATTCCCAGTTCCCGCAGCGTCCCCGGCAAACCAATCTCATGAATAAACGCCTGCAATGCGTCAATTCCGCCAAATGCCAGTTCTTCCTCATCGCCGCCATCTGGTGACATTCCCCAGACATTTACGGCAAATTTCACAAATTTCTTGATGCCGTCCCGGCAAATTCGACGATAATACACCGGATGGATCACGCCAAGTCCCATGCCGTGGTTGCAGTCCGTGTAAGCCCCCATCTGATGTTCAATCATATGCGCCTCAAAATCACACTGTTTTCCTAATTTGATAATGCCAATCTCCGCCATCGTGGACGCCCACATCAGGTTGCTGCGCGCCTCATAATTTTCCGGTTCCCGGATCGCCACCGGCAGGTTCGCAATAATACTCCGCATCAACGCCTCCGAGATCGCATCCGAAAGATTATCCTCATCCGGTGCACTGAAATATGTCTCCATCACATGGCTGAGCATATCAAAACCGCCCGCTGCCGTCTGGAGTGGAGAAACCGTGTAGGTATATTTCGGGTCCATCATCGCAAACACCGGATTGCAGCGCGGATAATTCCGGCTCGTCTTAATTTTCTGTTCCTCATGGGTGATTACACCCTCGCCGTTGACCTCGCTTCCAGTGCCGACCACGGTCACAATCACGCCCACCGGAACCGGCTCAAAATCAATCTCGCCCTTTTTGATCCAGTATTCCTCCCAGACGTCCTTGTCCGTCGCAGCCGCCATTGAGATCGCCTTGCTGCAGTCCATGACCGAACCGCCGCCCACTGCCAGAATCAGATCTACCTGATTTTCCTGTACGACTTTTTTCCCTTCCATCACCTTGCTGTAGGTCGGATTCGGCATGATGCCTGAAAATTCTATCACCTGTTTTCCAGCCAGCTTTAAGACATCCATCACTTCCTGATAAATGCCATTCGTCTTGATCGAGCCGCCGCCATATGCCAGCATCACCGTTTCCCCATACGGCTTCACCGCCTCCAGCAGGTGCTCTTTCACACAGCCTCCGCCAAAATAAATCTTTGTCGCATTTTCAAATGTAAACGCCCGCATCGTTCCCTGTCCTTTCTGAACCCGTTCCGGCAAATGCTTTTGCATCCGCCTGATGTTCTGCCTTCTTCTTTGTAGATATGTTTTTTTGAATCTTTATTTTGATTATTTTTCTCCTTTATCTCAGATTCATCAAATGTTCAGCTATAATTCACACTAGATTTGACAAGTTCTCTGTAAGTGTTCATATTATATCACGATTCGCATCTTCGATGCTTACCGCTGCTGACGCAGCTATCGTGATCGCCATTCGCCGTTCGCCATAAATCTGCAAGCAGCTCTCTGGCTCACTTGCGCTCATTATATCATATTACCTTTTTACATTCTATCTTTTTCAGAAATTTCACGCATATATTTTCATTTTTATGAATAAAATTGCACAAACTTATATCTGCGTGTCATTTTTATTTCCCCATCCACTTCCAAAATATTTTCCGAAATTTATGATTTCTTCACATTCCGAACATACTTTTATCACATTTTTTCGATATAGTAATACGCGTAAAGGCAAAAGACCTTTCATAATATACTTTTTCATACCTACGCCGACAGGAGTCCGTTCCTGTCGGCTCCTCCTATTTTAAGGGATATATCTACTCAAGCGGGCAGTTTCATGATAAAATAAACACACAGATAGAATCATCTCACAAACACAGATTCTATGTTAAATTTACAATAAAAATAGCTGCATGAATCACATATATTAGGAGGAACTTCTCATGAAACACGAACTGACACAGGAAGAAATCCTGGTTGAAATAAAAGACATTCTATTAGAATACGTAGAAATCACCCGCCCGCTGACACCGGCTGACCGCCTGATCGACGATCTGGGGCTGGATTCATTTTTGATCGTATACTTTATCACAGAGATCGAAGACTGCTTCGAGATCGATATTCCGGAAACGGATTTTATCGAGCTTGTCACGGTCAAGGATCTCTGCGAACGGATTCAGCTGGAAATAAAAAAGCACTCCCCTTATTAATACCAGCGTGTCATCGGCAAGTCATTATTAATTCCTTTTGTAAATAAAATCTGGTGCAGACGCAGGTTTCCCACATCCAGGATATAAAATCCATCTGCTGAACCACAAGAAATCATTTCCCAGAGACTTAGAACCATTACGCCCGGGAAAATATATTTTTTAATCCACGAATCGCCCGGATGTTCCTCCAGCACACTGATAAATTGCAGCAGAAACAGTCCGTTCCTTCCATCTTAACCTGAAATGGATACTCATCAAACTTTTGGTTATATCTGTCCCTGTTCTTTCAGATATGCCAGAAAACCCACACAGCCCTCCAGAACATCTTCATACGTCGCGTCAAAATCACCCGTATACCACGGATCCGCGATATCACGGTCTGAACCTGCAAATGTGAGGAATTTATATATTTTCCCCTCCGGATCGCCTTTCAGCATCCGGTTTAAATTTCGGATATTGGCACTGTCCATACCTATGATATAATCAAATTTCTCATAATCCGCCCACGTCACCTGCCGCGCCCGGTGCGGCACCAGAGGAATTCCAACCTTCCTCAGCTTATTCACCGTCCCCCGGTGCGGTGGATTGCCGATTTCTTCGGTGCTTGTGGCGGCGCTGTCGATAAGGAAGTGGGCGGAAAGCCCTTGGGATGCGACTTTGTGGGTGAATACACTTTGGGCTAGGGTGGAACGGCAGATGTTGCCGTGGCAGATGAAAAGCACTTTTATCATAGTTTTGTTTCTCCTTGTTTTGCCCTGGAATTCCCTGTTTTGCAAGGAATTTCGGGGATTTGTAAAATGTGTGTTTTGACTGGCATCTTGGCAAAATAGGGCAAGATTGAGCAAGTTGTTGCGGGCTGTTAGTAGTAAAGTTGGTAGTAAAATCAAACTTCCTACTACTAAGGCTTTTCATCAGTAGGAACATCCGAATTCACTTTCTTCTTTTCTTCAGCGTTTTCTATTAACCGAGCAGCCTCTAAATCCCCTGAGATTCTACTATATGTTTCTTCCATTTCGTCCGAAAATAATTTGCCATAAGAATTCAGCGTGTCTGCTGTTGCAGTCATACTTTCGATTGCAGGCATTTTACACATAGCTTTTATACTATTGGCTTGTGCCGCCATTTCGCTTGCTATTCTTGCTGCAGGGATATTAAGAGCATCCGTAGTCGCCATAATATTATTAATTCCTGTTATTTCGGGCATTGTCGGTAGTCGACTAGCCTGTGCTGCCATTTCACTTGCCATCTTCATTCCAGAACTATGATATAACGCCTTAGCCGCTGCCATTGCAGAGCTACCAATTTGCGGCACATTATATACGCTTTGAAAATGCTGAGACAATTCTGCGCCTAATGTTAATTGAGGCATTATATCTGGGATATTTATCTGTGGCATTGCAGCCTCAATAACAACTCTACCAAATGATGCTAATGCAGATTTCATACTTTCTACCCACTTTGGAACATAATCTCCAAGAATATTAGAAATTACATTTCCCAATGCTGAAACAACATCTACCAAGTGTGTTTCCGTATATATATCCTCTTCTAACACATTAATAGCATCTACCAAAAGTTTATTAACAGCTTTTAATGATTTTCTAACCTTTTCATATTCTTGTTGTGTTATCCTTTTATGGTGCATAACTGTATTTCTGTATGGTTGCAACTCTTCAATTTTTTCTTTGAAATTTTGAAATTTTTTATATTGCCCAAAGAACCTGTCCCACAAGGAAACACTTCGACATTTATCAATTATGCTTGTCATCTCTTCTTTTGACCAACTTTGAATATGTTCTTTCGCCAGTTCACTTTCTAATACCTCTGACAAATTTTGACTACTGAACGGCACAAAAAGATATTCTTTAAGTTGTTCATACGTCAATTCATTTAATGCACCTTCTACTAACTTTGTTTTATTCCCCTTACCCTTCAATGTATTTTGCAAACTTTCACTAAAGGATTTTTCATACCATCCCACTCCAAATATTTTTATAACGGTAATATAAACTAATTCTCGAGTTCTTCGTTCAAAAATTCCAAATAGCGGCATTAACTTATAACAATACAACTGTGAGACCTCATCATATGTAATTACAATATTCCAATCTTTTCTGTGCTCTCCCTGTATTAGTTTATTTATACAACAGTCCAAAACCCTTGCTGATTTAGCCGATGTATATTCGCATTCAAATTTTACAAATACCATATTAGCATTTTTTGTCGACAACTGATATTTTACATTTACACACTCTTCATTTAAATCAAACTCAAAATTTTCGTCTTGAAGATTATTATACAGTTTCTTAAATACATTTTTTACTGCCTGTTTCATTCCCATCTGTAATTTTTGCTTGCTTCCATCCTTAGGAAGAACAATTATATCCACTTCCATATTTTTCACTCCTATCCTATAATGCTAATCTTTATCTTTTTTATCTAATGGGGACCAAAACACAAAAAATCTATTAAGAATACCTATTGAACTTGAAAAAACAAATTCAACCCCACATGCAATAAATATACATATCCATAAATATTGAGAATAAATAGCCGTGTATTCATTTACAAAATTATTATCAAAAACATAACCCATCATTAGAAATATTAGAACATTTTCAAGGCTGCTTGAAAAACGGAATGATGCCCCTATCCTAAGCCTGTGAAAATAATCTATTCTTTCATTATTATTAGACACTTTATACATAATTTCATAAATAATTGCTGCAATAACAAATATTACGAATGCTATGATTACCAAACTTGTAAATAAATGTGCCACAATTCTTGCAATATCTAAAATTATACTTTGTATTTTCTCGCTTATCAGACCTTTAATACACTTCTGCACATTCCAAACCCTACTGGTAAACAAAATCAAAATCAACCACAAAAAAGTTACGGATTTTAGATGAAATAACCTATATTGCCTTTTTTCTTTATTTTCTCCCAATAACAGCTCAAAAATTTTAATTAAAAATTCTCCCATGATATATCTCCTCAAGTGCATTTTTCTCATAGAACTTTCATTATATTATATCGTCATTTTCACTTCTTTTCCATAGAAAAAACGCCCCAGCCATACCGGAGCGTCATCCATCTTCTATATCAAATTACCTTAAACATCTTGTGCGACATAGGCTTCTCTTTTTTCTGTTCAACCTCTGTCTGTGCTTTCCTAAACTCTTCTATCCGTTTCAGTTCTTCCTCTGCATCATTGAATCCAATATGTGTGTACACATTCATTGTGACTGATATATCCGAATGCCCCATGAGGTACTGCAGTGTCTTGGGATTCATTCCCGATTTTGCCATATTCGAACAGTAGGTGTGTCGGCATACATGAGGCGTGATATTTGGCATCTGCACCCGGTAAATGTCATTGTATCTGCCAACCATATGATTGAAGCGGTGCTGCCAATGCATTGCAACAAGTGGCATTCCATTATCATCGTAAAATAGGAATCCACTATATCCGTCTATGGATTTTTCCACTTTTGGTGCATTTCTATCCTCAATGATTGCCTGAAACATCTGTGCCACATCCTCTGTGATTGGCAATACTCTTGTTC
>ERZ772816.924-NODE-924-length-29367-cov-3.653725_pt1 | contig 29367 bp, 29 predicted proteins | sample MGYA00511359_ERZ772816 | MGnify/ENA primary metagenome ERZ772816 (study PRJEB29015, sample SAMEA2737710) | human gut metagenome | biome: human gut; feature: human-associated habitat; material: faeces | place: China | collected 2012 ...
ATTAATAAAACAAGATAATAAACAATGAAAAAGCTACTATCTGTGTCGCTCTGTCTTTTGTTTGCGGCGAGTCTGACTGCCCAGACGGGAAAGATTAGAGTTGCTACTGTTGGAAACAGTATCACCGGGGGAACGAATGATTATGGTTATTACGCGATGCCTCTGGCTGAAATGCTCGGTGATGATTATGAAGTTACCAAATTTGGTAAAGGCTCTTCCGGGGTATTTATAAAATTAAGAGAAGATGCGACTACTCCCGAAAATCCTAATGAATATCAATTCGCTTACATTAATTCTGAGCAATGCGCAGCGGCACTTGAGTATAAACCTAATATTGTCATTATTAAGTTTGGTGCAAATGATGCCAACAAGAAGAATTTCGAAAAATATTATATGGGATTTTTGTGGTTACAGCACTTCAATGCGCCTTGGAAGGAGGAGAACGCATATGTCAGAAAGAAATCATGAAGTTATAAAAAATCAGCAGCTTTTGGATAAACAAGGGAATATTACAGAACCGGGCTGGTCAAGAAGACAGTTGCAGCAATATTCAAGAGCACAGATCAAAGCTCCGAAATTCCGGATCAAAGAATGGGACTATTATCTTGTAGTGGGTGATGATTGTGCTGTGGCATTTACACTTTCAGATGACGGTTATGTGGGCTTGCAGTCTGTGTCTCTGCTTGATTTTTCGGAAGAACCGTGGGAACATACGGAGACTATATTAGATGCATTTCCGATGGGGAAACTGACGATGCCGGAGAATTCGTCTGAGGGGAATATTGTTTACGAGAAGAAAAATCTGAGATTAAGCTATGTGCTGGAAAATAGTATGTCAGGATTGTCGGATACAGAAGGACCGGGATCTGATGAGAAAATTACAAAGCAGAATATAACAAAGCAGAGTATAAGGATACGTCATATTACATGCCAGTTTGACAACTTTTACCAGGGCAAATCATTTTCCTGTGATATCCGGTTGCGTCAGCCAGATATGGATACCATGGTCATCGCAACACCGTGGGAGAAAAAGGGAAGGTTCTATTATAATCAGAAAATCAACTGCATGCGCGCGGAAGGCTATGCGGAATATGACGGAAAGCGGTATGAATTCCATCCGGACCGGCACTTTGGAACATTGGACTGGGGACGTGGTGTGTGGACTTATGATAACACCTGGTACTGGGGATCCGGGAACTGTGATGTGAACGGGCATGCATTTGGATTCAACATTGGTTATGGATTCGGTAATACAAAGGTGGCTTCGGAAAATGTGATTTTCTATGATGGGATAGCGCATAAGATTGATGATGTAGAATTCGTGATACCGGAAGATGATTACTGTAAACCATGGAAGGTTACGTCCAGTGACGGCAGATTCGAGATGGATTTTCTTCCAATATTAGACCGGTCGGCATGTCTGGATTATAAACTGATCGTGTCGGATCAACACCAGGTATTCGGACATATGAGTGGAACGGCAGTACTCGATGATGGGATAAAAGTTGAGATAAAAGATGTGCTGTGCTTTGCGGAGAAGGTGCATAACAAGTATTAGAGTGTAAGTAAAATAATCAGGATGTCTGTGAGAATAAGAAAAATATGTAATGAAATAAAAGAAGATTCAGGAGGAGAAATATGGCTGTACATATGAGTGTAAGGCTGGCATGGCATAGTGACGGATGGAATGGTCATATCTGTAAAAAACCATGTGAAAATGTATATTGTGTCGGACAACATTCCTATCCGGGAGAATTAATCGCAGAAACTCGCGATCTTGAATTTGAGAAAGCTCATGCCGGTGAACCGTGTTCAGCATTTCCGTGTAAAACCGCATGTGGATTGAGTGTAAATGCTTTTGGCAAAGAGAGCATTCAGGTAAAAGTAAATCCCCCATCGTGGTGGAAGAAAGGAGAAGCAGATTCGACAGTTTTGACATTGCCTCCATATACGGCTTGTACATGGTGCTATGAAGCAATGTATAAAGATGAAGTTTCTTCGTCGGTAAGTGGAAAAACTTATGATAATGACAAACGGCAGAAAAATGCAGAGGCATATTTTGCTCAATTTGAAGAGGGAAAATCGCTTGTATTTTATTATGCCGGATACAGCAATCCATTTTCGGAAGAGGAAGAAGATACATATGTCATCGTTGGTCTATCAAGAATCAGGAAGATAGATGATTTTCATTATTATGAAAATACAACAGAAAAGATCAGAGCGGATTATGCAGGAGGTGTAATATGGCAGAAACCGATTACATCCAATTATCCAAATGAGGGATTTTCCATTCCATATGCAAAATATATGGAAAAAGAAGAAGTACTGAATCGTATTGCAGTAAAACCACAGCACAGATCACCTTTTAAGTATGGAAGCAGGGAAGTTTCGAATGATGATGCCATAGAGATTATGAATCAGCTTCTTAATACGGTTGATGTATTGATTGAAATCGGGGATGATACCGAGAATTGGGACGAACGCAAGAAGTGGATTAACAGTGTTTTAAATGAACTTTGGAAAGCTAGAGGTCCATATCCCGGATTTGCATCCGCAATGGTAAATATGGGACTGGAGGAATTGGTACAGTATTATATTTCCATTACCGATGAGCAAGATATGAAGCGGTTCAGAGAGGAAGTGAAAGAACTCCTTGAAGGTGAGAGGGACGATGTATCCGGTCATATAATTTCTGATCTAAGGAAAGTCCGTAGAGAATATATGCTGAAGGAAGAGGAAGAACAGCAGCTTCTTATGGATATCCTTCCAAGATTTGACCTGAGTGCAAAACAAATGAAGGCTATTCTCAGTGAAAAAAGAAGTGATGTTTCGATTACTGCGTCACTTGCCGAAATGGTTGAAAATCCTTATATCATATTTGAACAATATATCGGAATGGATTCAGATGATACGATTCCGTTTTACAAGATAGATAATGGTATGATTGCATCGCCGGAATATGGGATTGCAGATATCTTTGATGCCGGTGCAACGGAACGGTTACGCGCATTCTGCGTCGATGAACTGAACCGGATTGCGGCACATTCTTTTGGTAAAGCGGAAACGATTCTAAAATCCATTAATCACAGACTGGACCGTATGCCGGACTGGAAGCGCTATACATATAAACTTAAGAACTTCAAAATTGACAGAGATATTCTGGATAAGGCACTTGAGATAAAAGAAGATGATGATAAGACTCTTTATTTATATCTCAAATGGGTATATGAAGATGAACGTCAGATTGAAAATGTCTTTACGATGTTGGCAGAACGTCCGGATATTTCACTAAAAATGGCAATTACAAAGGAGAAGTTCAAGAAAAAGTTAAGAAATCCGGAATCCAGGCTGAATGAGACTGCTTCTGAGCAGTATGAAGCCATTTTGGATAAACAGGCTGATATATGTATGCAGATATTTTCGAAGCCAATCTGTGTATTGGCAGGAGCAGCGGGAACCGGAAAGACAACGGTTATTAAGGCAATTGTTGAAAATATCGAAAGAGTGCATGGGCAGGCAGCCGGATTTTTACTTATGGCACCGACGGGAAAGGCGGCTGAAAGAATCAAAACCCAGACGGAGAAGAATTCTATGACCATTCATTCGTATCTGGCAGGTAACGGCTGGCTGAACAGGAATTTCACGTTAAAAAGAGTGGGCGGAAGTAAAGGACAGGATGTTAATACAATTATTATAGATGAATGTTCTATGATTGATTTGAATTTATTTGCTGCACTTGTACGCAGTATTAACTGGAACAGTGTACAGAGACTGATACTGGTCGGAGATCCCAATCAGTTACCGCCGATCGGCAGAGGAAAAGTATTCTCCGATACCATTGCATGGCTGAATGAAGAGTATCCTGATAATGTCGGAGTACTTACAGAGAATATCAGACAGCTGGTAAACAGGGTAGAGGGAAATGGATGTGGTATTCTTGATCTTGCGGAATTGTTCATTCAGGAGAAACAGTCGGATATGTCGGAGACTGTGGCAGCCGATGAGTTGAAACGGAAGAAAGAAGAATTATTCACGAAAATAGTGGAAAATGGGAATGGTGACATTGACAAAGATCTGGCCGTTTATTTCTGGAAAGAGCAGAACGATCTGGAAGATATATTGAGGGATGTACTGATTAAAGATATGGAAAATATAACCGGGGTAACGGAATACGCAGGACGACAGGATAAGTTGTGGCAGCAGGCAATCAGAAAATCAGACGGCAGTCCGAATCCGGATATGATACAGATAATTTCACCTTATCGGGGAGAATTTTACGGAACGCAAGCATTAAATTCTTTTATGCAAAGTGAATTTAACCCATATTGGAGTCATAGATATAATCTTGACGGAATCAGTTATTTTGACAAGGTAATTCAATTCCGGAACCGGCCGAAATCAGATATGGCATACGCTTATAATTTGAATAGCAGGGCTACTGAGCAACAGGAAGTCTTTAATGGGGAAATAGGACTTGTCCTGATACATCCATTTGACAGCAAGAATAAGGATTATCTTCATGCCAGCCGGATAGAAAGATTTCAGGTTGTTTTTTCCAATAAGAACAGGAAGAATCTGAAATATAACTATGGAAGAAATTATGGAAGTAATGAAAAGGGATGGAGGCTGCCGGAGCAGAAAGTGCAGGAAAACCTGGAACTTGCTTATGCGATAAGTGTGCATAAATCGCAAGGGTCTGAATTTGATTATGTGTATATTATTATTCCAAAGAGGGACAGTCACCTGTTATCAATGGAGCTTCTTTACACGGCGGTTACGCGGGCACAGAAAAAGGTTACAGTTCTTTTACAGGAGGATATGGGTACGTTAACTTCATTAGGTCATATCGAAAAATCAGCAGTTCGAAGAATCAATTCATCGGTATTCAGGTTTGAGCCATTGCCGGAAGAACTTCTTTATATCCAGAACTGGTATGCAGATGAGAAGAAGCTGGCAACATTATCGGAATATTTTGTAAGATCAAAATCGGAAGTTATTATTGCCAATATGCTGGTAGAAGAGGACGTGCCTTTTGTATATGAGGATCCACTATATGCCCCGGATGGAACCATGTTCTTACCGGACTTTACGGTGCAGTTCAGAGGCGAAACCTATTATTGGGAGCATGTGGGAAGATTAGATCTGCCAGATTACAGCGCACATTGGGAAAGGAAGAAAAAGTGGTATGAGCAGCATTTTCCGGGAAAATTACTGATAACATATGAAGGAAAAGATCTGTCAACGGATGCGATGGCGATTATAAAGGAGCATAAATGATCTGAGGGGAAGAAGCGGTTCGTTTGTAGAAAGAATTTGTCTGTAAGCAGAGATTTGCATGAAAGAAAGGATTTGTCTGTAGGAGGAAACAGCAGGTTGCTTTCCGGTCATAAGCTTTTCTGCTAAGATATCGGTATATCGATAACGGAGGTAGATGCGATGGAAACAAAGGATGTTATATTAGAACTTCGTACGAAGAAAGGTTTATCTCAGGATGAACTGGCCGGCAAAGTCATGGTCACAAGACAGGCAGTATCCCGCTGGGAAAATGGGGAAACAGTTCCGAATACGGAGACGTTGAAGCTTTTGTCAAAGGAATTCGGGGTGTCGATCAATACGCTTCTTGGTGCACCTAGAAAGTTAATCTGTCAGTGCTGTGGAATGCCGCTTGAAGATGATGAAATCATAAGCCATGACAGTGATGGGACGCTGAACGAAGACTATTGTAAATGGTGTTATGCGGATGGCACTTATACTTACAGTAATATGGACGATCTGATTGATGTATGTGTTAAAAATATGATCAATGAGAATTTCACGGAGGAACAGGTGCGGGCTTATATGAAAGATCTGCTTCCAAAGTTAGATTACTGGAAAAGATATGATGAGCTTGGTGACAATGGAGAATTTGAGGCATTCAAGAAGCAGCTGATACAGGAAATCAATGATCTTCATATAGAAGGAATGCCGAAAGTTGAAAAGCTGAATGCGCTTGTCGGAAAGTATGTGAATCTGGAATATCCGCTGCCGAATGGCAAACGTGTGAAGTTACTGGATGACCAGACGACGTATCTGGGGAATCAGCTGGAGTGTGAGTTTGGCGGCGACAGGTGCTTTGGAGTGCTGGCGGGGATGGATTTTATTATGGTTTGTACGTATGAGGCGGGAGGCGAAAATCCGGAGCTGGTGGTGTATAAGAAGAGGTGAGTGAATAGTAAATAAGCGAAACCATGGAAAAAGGTGTAGAAGAAAAAACACTTTTTTCTATGGTTTTTTTAGTAAGTTCTAGTATGGTATTAATAATGTCATTTAAGGTTTAATTTAGTCAAAAAACGATAGAATGACTAAATTGAATGAATTGACGACCAAGATAATTTATGCTATAAATATAATTAAATATGCGGTACATACTAGAAATAACTAAATAAATGATAATGGGGGAATTGAATGAGAGATTATAATTACAGAAAAAATTGGAATGATTTGCTAACGCCGGAAATAGTTAAGAAGCTTACTCTTATTCATGAATATAAGGGAGAACAAAGATTATTTATTGAAGCACATAAAGATGAACTAAAAGAACTGGTAGAAATAGCAAAAGTTCAAAGTACAGAGGCTTCAAATAAGATCGAAGGCATTTCAACAGCAGACGATAGATTGAAAAATTTAGTACAGGCGAAAACAACACCGCGAAATCGTGATGAATCTGAAATAGCAGGGTATAGAGATGTTTTGAATACAATACATGAGAATTATGATTATATTCCAATTAATGCCAATTATATTTTACAACTACACAGAGATTTATATAAATTTCTTGGAAATATAGATGGAGGAATATTTAAGACATCAGATAATATTATCAGGGAAATGGATGCGGAAGGAAATGAAAAAATTCGCTTTAGGCCAGTAGCCGCGTGGGAAACACCGGCTTCTATAGATGAATTGTGTAAAGCTTATAATGAAGCCAAGGGAGAAGCAGATTCATTATTACTGACTATGATGTTTATTTTAGATTTTTTATGTATCCATCCATTTAACGACGGAAATGGAAGAATGAGTCGGCTGCTTACATTGCTTTTGTTATATCAGTCAGGATTTATTGTAGGAAAGTACATTAGTATCGAAAAGATAATTGAAGGATCAAAAGAAACTTATTACGAAGTACTTCAAGACAGTTCAATAAACTGGCACGAGAATGAAAACGACTACAAGCCTTTTGTAAACTATATGTTGGGAGTAATCGTAAATGCCTATAAGGAATTTGAATCCAGAGTAAAGTTATTGACGAATCCGAATTTGACAAAAGCAGATCGTATTCGCGCAGTAATAAAAAATCATATAGGGGCAATTACAAAGTCTGAACTAATGGAAATGAATCCGGACATAAGTGATACGACTATACAAAGAACTTTAGCAGCGTTACTGAAATGCGGAGAAATAGAAAAAATCGGCGGAGGCCGTTACACAAAATACGTGTGGAAATTGGAGGACTAAATGATTACAGGTGAATTAAAAAATAAAATTGATAATTTATGGGATATCTTTGCTTCAGGAGGTTTGGTGAATCCATTAGAAGTAATTGAACAGATTACCTATCTGATGTTTATTCATGATCTGGACGATTCAGACAATACAAGAGCAAAAGAGAGTGCAATGCTTGGACTTCCATATCAAAGCATTTTTTCAGAAGAGGTGAAGATTGGAGAAAGAACAATCAGTGGGAATCAGTTAAAATGGTCGGTATTTCATGATTTCCCGGCTGACAGAATGTATTCTGTGATGCAGGAATGGGTCTTTCCTTTTATTAAAACGCTGCACAGTGATAAGAACAGTGCTTATTCTAAATATATGGATGATGCAATCTTTAAATTGCCTACACCATTAGTATTATCAAAGGTAGTAGATTCTCTGGATGAGATTTATGCGGTGATGAATGAAATTCAGACGACTGATGTGCGAGGAGATGTCTATGAGTATCTTCTTTCCAAGATTGCACAGTCCGGGCGGAATGGACAGTTCAGGACACCAAGACATATTATTCGTATGATGGTAGAGTTGATGGATCCGTCCAGTGACGAGATCATCTGTGACCCGGCATGTGGAACATCGGGATTTTTGGTAGTGGCTGGTGGGGATTTGAAAGAAAAGAAAAAAGAAGAAACGAAGATTCCGGATATAAGAGATATAAGAAAAGAAACGATGATCGATGAATTGCTGGAGGAACGAAGGGAAAAGACATCATATTATGATACCAGAGAACATGACTGGATATCGGAACAGGAGATGGGGAGTTCGATCATGAGAGAGACGGATAATCTATGGATGCCGGTAAAGCGCTTCCTGAATAAACACAAGAAGTCAAAATGGGGTGACTGGGACGGACTGCATATAGAGGAAGAAGAGCTGTGATAAAATTCAGTTAAATATAGAATAAAATGATTAAGAATTCAGGTAATCTATGTTATACTAAAAGAGACAGAAGATGAACAAAGCGAAAGGTAATGAAGCGTATAAATGAACAAGAATACGATTAAAGCGCCATGTACGATATTACTGGCAGCAGTGAATGTCATTGTATTTCTGGTCCTGTCTTTTCTGGGGATGACAGAAGATGGTGAATTCATGTTGAAGCACGGAGCCATGTATGTTCCATATCTGATACAAAGAGGAGAGTACTACAGGCTATTTTCCAGTATGTTTCTTCACTTTGGGTATGATCATCTTGTCAATAATATGATTGTACTTGTAGCTATGGGATGGAATCTTGAACTTGACATAGGAAAAGTAAAGTTTCTCATTGTGTATTTCGTAAGTGGACTGGCGGGGAATGTTCTGTCGGCATGGTGGGATATACAGACCGGAAGTATGGCTATATCGGCGGGAGCGTCCGGTGCTATCTTTGGGATCATTGGAGCACTTCTGTATGTGGCAATCCGTAACAGAGGACGGATTGGAGACATATCCGGCAGAGGCCTGGTCTTTATGATCGTACTGACATTGTATTATGGATTTACCAGTGGTGGTGTTGATAATATGGCACATATAGGAGGCCTGCTTGCCGGCTTTTTATCAGGAGTTCTTCTCTATCGGAAGCGTAAGGATAAATACCGTACCGGCATATCGTGCTGATCTAAGTGTAATTGTACCGTGATGAGCCTGGATGATCCGGCGTGTGATTGCAAGACCAAGTCCGGTTCCATCAACTTTGTGAGTGATGAATGGTTCAAAGATGTGTTCCTGATCTTCAGGAGCAATACCACAGCCGTTGTCAGAGATTTCGATATGAAGCAAATCTGCATCGGCGGTTACGGACAATGAGATCTGTGGGGAGTGTGCCGGCATATCGTGCTGATCCTGAGAAGGTGATTCGGTACGGACCGCATCAGCGGCATTGCGAAGAAGATTGAGCAGTGCCTGACGAAGTTTTACAGAATCGGCAGATAGAACTGGCAGATCTTCCGGTATGTATGAAGTGAATTCAATATCTGTATCTATAATAGAAGAAGCAAAGGACAGAGCAATTCTGCGGAAAAAGCTGCCGGTACTTAACGGAGCAAGATCCAGCCGTTCACCGTTGTTATAAGAAGACAGATCTTCTAATAACAGTTTCATATATTCGATGTCCTGGTGAAGCTCTGACCAGTGAGCGAATTCCAGTACTTCGGGATGTTGTGATTCGATAAGTTGAAGCGTGCTGTAAACGAGGGTCAGAGGATTACGGATTTCGTGACTGATGGTGCTGATATCCATCTGATGAGACTTAAAAATCCGGTTAAAAAGTTCTTCCGTTTCAGGATGTTCCTGCATAATCTGTTGTAATTTGTCATGGTCTGTCGATGATAACATAATAACTACCGCCCCTTTCTGAGGTATCAGTTTAGCATTGGTGGTTTAAATAATCAATCATTTATTTTCAGAGAAAGAAGGATAATATTATGAAAGACAATAACTGCATTTTTTGTAAACTTGCAAATGGAGAGATTCCTACAGCTACTATTTATGAAGATGAAGATTTTCGTGTGATCCTGGATGCAAATCCGGCAGCTAAGGGACATGCACTCATCCTTCCGAAAGAACATTATGCCAATCTTTATGAGTTGGATGATGAGCTTGCGGGAAAATCAATGATTCTTGCAAAGAAGATGATCACAAAGCTTACAAAAGCACTGGATTGTGATGGCTATAATATCGTTCAGAACAACGGTGAAGCAGCCGGACAGACAGTATTTCATTATCATGTGCACATGATTCCAAGACACAAAGACGATAAAGTAGGACTTGGATGGACAATGCATGAACTTACAGAAGAAGAAAAAGAAGATGTTTTATCGAAAATTTAACAGATAAAAGATAGGAGCGTAAAGTGGAAAAAGAGTTTACAGAGGGAGATGCCTTTGTGGCTGCATACAGCGAATACTTCGGTGTTGTATACAAAGAGGCATTAAAATACTCTGGAAACCATCACATAGCAGAAGAGATTGCTCAGGATGCCTTTTTCACCGCATATATACAGTTTGGAAGTGAATCAAAACAGCAGATTAGAACATGGATGCTTATGTTCGCAAGGTACAGAGCGATGAATTATATAAGAGATCATAAGCGTGAAGTTCCATTGGCAGAGATTACGATGGCGGATGACAGATATCCGAATTCATTGATCGATGACAGTTCAGAAGATCGTGTGGTTGCACTACTGAAAGAGCAATGTTTCCATGAACTTGGAATTGATATTTTCCGTGAACTGTATCAGAAGAATGCGAGATGGTACAAAGCCGTGACTCTTGTATATTATGCGGATATGCCACAGAAAGAAGTCGCAAAGAGAATGGGCATTACATTAAATGCATTAGAAGGCATACTAAAGAGAGCAAGAAAATGGATGATAAAAAGGTATAAAGATCAGTATGACCGCTTACACGATATATAAAAAACAGGTGGGATGTACAGCCACCTGTTTTTTATATCAAAGTATGCAAGAGGATCTGCCGATGGCAGATCCTGTACATAAGGTCAATAGATGAGAATGCTTCCGGATTAGTGTCTGGCAGCAGCCTCGATCAGATCAATGATGGTGTCGATAGAATTCTGCTGAGGAGAATTCTTCATGGTCTGAATGTATGTTTCACGATTCTGATACAGGTTCATGATCGCATCAAGAAGAACATCATGATTAAGCTCTTCCTCTTCAAGAACGACACTGTAGCCCTGACGTTCGAAAGAACGGGCATTTAAGATCTGGTCTCCACGACTTGCATTTGCAGAAAGTGGAATCAGAAGATTCGGTTTGTGCAGTGCAAGAAGTTCGCAGATCGCATTGGCTCCGGCTCTGGAGATAACGAGATCTGTCAGAGCAAAGAGGTCTTTTAATTCGTCTTTGATATATTCGAACTGTGCATAACCCTGAAGGCCTTTCAGAGATTCATCAACTTTGCCCTTACCACAGAGATGAACAACCTGGAAGGACTGAAGCAGTTCAGGAAGGACACTGCGGACAGCATCGTTGACGGCAACTGAACCAAGACTTCCACCGACTACCATGATTACCGGTTTGTCCTGTGTGAAGTGCAAGAATTCTAAAGCTTTATATTTATCACCGGATAACAGTTCCTGACGAATAGGAGAGCCTGTCAGAACAGCCTTTCCGGCAGGAAGATGCTCGATGGTTTCCGGGAAATTACAGCAGATTTTTGATGCCGATGGCATAGAAATCTTATTGGCAAGTCCCGGTGTCATGTCTGACTCATGGATAATGGTCGGAACATGACGGCTTTTACCGGCAAGAACAACAGGAACGGATACGAAGCCACCTTTGGAAAAGATTACATCAGGATGAAGAATCTTTACAAGTTTTTTCGCTTCGCCGAGTCCTTTGATTACACGGAATGGATCTGTAAAGTTCTGAACGCTGAAGTAGCGACGAAGTTTACCGGTTGAGATTCCATGATACGGGATACCGAACTGTTCAATCAGTTCTTTTTCAATTCCGTTGTAAGAACCTATATAGTGAATATCATAGTTTAATTCTTTCAGGCGTGGCAGAAGAGCGATGTTAGGTGTAACATGCCCGGCAGTACCGCCACCGGTTAAGATAATACGTTTCATAATTACCTCCAGACTTGAATATGTATTATTTTCGAATCAATAATATAATAAAGATTATACCTATATTATACTTTCTGAAAGAAATAGGTCAAGTGGCAAAACTATGGAGAAATTTGAAGACCAGTCAAAAATTTGAGGGTAGCAAAATGAATAATGAGAAAGATGAATTGAAAGAATGCATTGCCAGAGAATTTGAGGAGATTGCAAAAGAGGAAGAAGAGTCCCTTGAAAAGGATACGAGTCTTGTTGTGCCTGAGGGAACGAAGGAGGCTGTCCTTGCAAGATTAAAAGAACAGATGAGAGAATATCAGCGCGAACAGGCGGAAAATGAAGCCAGAGAAAGAGAAGAAGCCATCAATAATCTTTCCGAAGAAGACCGCAGAGCACTGGAACTCGGAAGAAAGATGCTGAAGGCCGAAGTTGGAACGGCAGATACATCAGAAAAGAAAGTTCATTATCGCAGAAAACCTCTGAAAATATATCTGGCACTGGCCGCTGTTATCGTATGCGTACTGGCAATGGGAATCACCAGCATGGGAGGACCGGAAAGAGTTGTACGGATGGTGAGACAGGCTGTTGGAGATAGAGAAGTTGAGAAAAATAGTACCAGCCGGAAAATTAAAACGATAGCAAGTGAGGATGAGGAAAAGGCTTATCAGGAAATAAGAGACACTTTTGATACAGATGTGGTTAAAACGTTAGTTTGTTTACCGGATATGAAGTTTGATACGATGAATCTGGATGAGAGTAAACAGGTCGCGGAGATTTATTATAGTTATAATGACGAAACAATAGGATATATAATTAATGTGCCATATAGAGATAGTTCTTTGGGAGTAGATTTTGAAGATCCAATAGAGAAAAAGTATTCCAAAGAAATTCATGGCTGTAAGATGAATATAACATTATACAAAATAGAAGATAGTAAAGTACCAAAATGTGTTGCTAAATTTAAATATGGAAGTATAGAATACTTATTGATGGGAACAATGGATGAACAAGATTTTGAAAAAATATTAAAAAATTTAGTTTTTCCAAAATAAAGGCGACAGTTTTTTGAAAGTTATGTGTATTAATATATGAGGGCGAAAAAATAAGTACGAACGGAGGTGAGATATGAAGAGGAGATTAGTGTCTATGTGTCTGGCAGTAATGCTAGTCGGAGGATTATCGCTTACATCGATGCATGAAGTGAAGGCTGCGGAAAATAAAGTAATAGATGGTTCAGAACTAACACATGATAATGAGTCAATTGGTTATGATACCAAGATTACCAGAGGTGTAGATTTAATGGCCGGATATTCGAAGTGTACAAAGCTTGATAAAGGAAAGATTTATGCAGGAGGAACTACAATAGGGGCACATAAGGTTGAGAGTATACAGGTCGCAGTGCTCGTAGAACGTGCCAAAGAAGAAGATACAGAATGGTCTTACTATGATGGATGGCAGAAAGAAAACCTGAATATGAATCGAGTGACTTCCAACAGGACTTTATACGTCGAAGGTGATTATTATTACCGTGTACGTTGCACGCATGTAGCTAACAGCGACATGAGCAGTTCATTTACTGATGGTATTTATATCGATTAATATCCTCAAAAGAGCATAGAAGCAAAAAACACAACACAAGAAGCAAAAAAACGACGATGAATGTTTAAAGTAGAACAATAGGACGGAATAACTCGAGGTAATTAAAGGACCGAAGGTCCGATGCAAGCAGAAGATTATAAAGCAGTGGTAAAAGATGTAGTTGGCAGGGATTGAAAAATAAGGTAGTTTATAACAAGGCAAAGACGTAAAAATATGTAATTATAATGTATAACAAAAAAACCATAAACTAATAAAGACAAATATCCATAAAACAAATAAAAGATAAGTAATGCATCAATACTAGTGAACGAAAAACAATTAAAAAAGTAACAATTGTAATAAGTAAACGAAACACTGAATAAAGATCGAAATCTTGCAGTATGAGTACATAAAAAAGAAGGTATCCCCATAAAAGGCTACAAGTCTTCCCCGATAAGGGGAGGACAAGTAGCCTTTTTTTTCTGTAGTTATGAAATTCGCAGAAAATTATTCTCCAAGAGCCTGTTTTAAAGCTTTGGATAACTGGTCAGGGCAAGATGTTGGTCTTGCACCACATTTTGTTCCTTCCAGACGTTTGATCACTTCGTGAGCGTCCATTCCTTTTACAAGGCTGCTGATTCCGGCTGTATTTCCGGCACATCCGCCTACGAATTCTACATTTGCGATTTTATCTCCGTCAAGTTCTACATGGATCAGTCGAGAACAGACTCCTGATGGTTTGTAATCCATATCTATTACCTCCTGTTGCTTTTGTAAATAATTGTTTTATTGTCATACGTCTCAGATTATAACAGAGATTCTGTCTGTTTGCTACTTATTTCGCCGGTTGAAATCGAATTTTCTATAAGATATAATAGGGCATAGACGAATTAATATAGAAAATATCGTAATAACAGGAGGATATAGAGCTATGATAGGTATTATCGGAGCAATGGAAGAAGAAGTGGCAGAACTTAAAAAAGATATGCAGATCGATGAGACTATAGAACAGGCAGGGATGGTATTCTGCAAAGGTTCATTGGGCGGCAAAGCTGTTGTTATTGTAAGAAGTGGTATCGGTAAGGTGAATGCAGGAATCTGTGCACAGATCCTGGTGGACAGATTTGATGTGGATACATTGATTAATACCGGTATTGCGGGTTCACTGGATGCACAGATCGATATCGGAGATATGGTGATCTCGACAGATGCACTGCATCACGATATGGATGCGACGATATTCGGAGATCCGGCAGGACAGATCCCAAGAATGGACACACTGTCATTCCCGGCAGATGAAAAACTGGTCAAGAAGGCAGTAGCAGCAAATGAGAAAGCCAATCCGGATATTCACACATTTACCGGAAGAGTGGTAAGCGGCGATCAGTTTATTTCGGATAAAGATGTGAAGGAAAGAATCTCATCATTATTCCACCCTATGTGTGTAGAGATGGAAGGTGCGGGAATTGCCCAAGCAGCTTACCTGAACAAAGTTTCGTATGTCATCATTCGTGCAATTTCGGATAAAGCTGACAACAGCGCGACTATGGATTATCCAACGTTTGAAAAGAAGGCAATTGCCCACAGTGTAAGACTTATGAAGGAATTACTGCCGATGATCTAGGTATAAGTGAAAAGGCATACAATTTAAAATATCACAGAATGTGCCCGGAACTGACATGATATGTGGTTTTCCGTGCGAAATATGAGGAACGAAATTAAGCGCCCTCCTGTTTGATTTACAGTATAATGCAAATCAAAAGGAGGGCTTTTATTATGCTGGAAATGTTATTGGACAAGAAGTTACTGTTCGTACTCATGGGGATCCTGACCGGACTTGGTGTGGTGGACAAGTGTGTCGTGAGTATGACGATGAAACGTATGGTGGAGGCGGCGGGAAGTATGAGTAAGAGTAACCACCCGCTGATGCGCCTGGTCCGTGCGAAATTCGAACACGCATGTATGATCAGCGATACGGTGGAAAACGTAGGGGTATTTGTGGATAAGTATCTGTATGAGTATAAAGTCTGTGGATTACGACTTCACACGCTGCGCAGACTGGAGAAGATATGTGCGGGACTGCTTATCGTAACCGGACTTGTCGGTGCGGGACTGAGTTATCAGGTATATGGCATGGGAGATGCTGTCCTGCGGATGGGTGCATGTGGCGCAGGACTTGGAATCCTGGTATGGCTGTTCCATCTGACAACGGATGAGAATTATTGCATGCAGATGGCAAAGAACTATATGGTAGATTATCTGGAAAATGTATGTCTCCACAAGTATGAAAAGGCAAATCAGAAAGAACGCACCGGACGAAGAGACAGTGTGATCAAAAAAGACGAGACAAATGATACAAAAGAAGAAAAGGCAGAAAAAGAGGACAAAACGGAGCAAGAAGAAAAAGAAGAATCTGTTCCGGTATCCGGCTCCGGTGTTGTGCAGATGCAGCGTGAGAGCCGCAGAAAAGAAAGAGTAAAGGAGAACGCCAGGAACCTGGCAAAAGCATCGGCGCGGCTTGCCGGTACAGACGGGAGTAAAAGGACAGAAGATATATTGCAAGAAGAGGTACAAAGTACCGGGACTCTGGCCGGTAATGCGCAGGCAATGGAGATTAAAGGAAATGCCGATAAGGAGTCTGCACAGGAAGATGTACAGGAAGAAATACCGAAAGAAGACACCATACGTGAGCTTCCAAAGGATGAGATGATCCGCCAGATCCTGCGGGAGTTTATGGCTTGATAATATAATGTTATTTTGCTAAAATATACGCATGAATAATATATTTGATAAATTAAAGAATTACAGCGATTCTGACTACTATGCATTCCATATGCCGGGGCACAAGAGAAATCTGGATCTGATGGACGGGACATCTCCGTACCGGATCGATATTACAGAGATTGATGGCTTTGATGATCTGCATCATGCAGAGGGAATTCTAAGAGATGCGCAGGAAAGAGCAGCAAGAGTTTACCAGGCGGACGAGACACATTTTCTGGTGAATGGAAGTACGGTTGGAATCATAAGTGCAATATTAGGAACAACTGAAAAAGGAGATTCCATACTTGTGGCAAGAAATTGCCACAAGTCTGTGTATCATGCGATATACCTGAATGAACTGGATCCGGTCTACCTCTATCCGAAATTCGATACGGAACAGGGACTTAGCACAGAGATTGATGCTGCGGATGTACAGAAAGCACTGGAAGAACATCCGAAGATCCGCGCGGTGATGATCGTGTCACCGACATATGATGGTGTGGTGTCGGACATCGAAAAGATTGCAGAGATTGTGCATGCAAAAGGGTGTCCGCTGATCGTGGATGAAGCACACGGTGCGCATTTCGGATTTGATCCGTATTTCCCAAAGAGTGCGAATATATATGGTGCGGATCTGGTGATCAACAGTCTTCATAAGACGCTTCCGGCGCTGACACAGACGGCGCTTCTGCATGTGAACGGGGACATGGTGAAGCGAAGAAAAGTGAAACAGTATCTGGATATGCTGCAGACGAGCAGTCCGTCGTATATATTGATGGCGAGTATCGATGCGTGTATCGGAATGTTGGAAGAGACACTTGAAACGCATTCGGATGCAAGATCAGATTATAAATATAAAAATATTTTTTCTGAGTATGCCAATCGCATTGAAGCACTTCGCAAAGATCTGAAACGGCTTAAGTATCTGAAAATTATCCAGACTGATAATACAGACCGCTATGACAGATCCAAATTCGTGATCTCCGTAAAACACGCACCGATGTCCAGTCACGAGCTGTATGAGATATTACTTCATAGATATCATTTGCAGATGGAAATGCTGGCAGGGACCTATGTTCTGGCTATGACAACTGTGGGAGATACGCAGGAAGGTCTGGACCGGTTGAGAGATGCGCTGCTAGAGATTGATAAAGAGATAGATACCAGGCAGGGCCGGCCGGCTGCTATTGAAACTGACCTCCCACTTTCCGGCAGACAGCCGGCACTTGAAAAAGTGTGGACGATCGCAGAGGCGGTGAACCGCAGGGATAAGATACAAAAACGAAGCTTTGAAGACAGTATCGGATGCATTTCTGTGGAATACGCATACCTCTATCCGCCGGGAAGCCCGCTGATTGTACCGGGTGAGCGTATTACAAAAGAAGCGGTAGAGATACTTCACTGGTATCAGGAACATGATTTTTCGATTGAGGGACTTCAATCGGAAGATGGCATAGAGGTGTGGATAGATGGGTAAGATATACTACATGATGGGTAAAAGCTCTTCGGGAAAGGATACGATTTACAAAGATATCAGAAAGGATCTTCCGGAGCTTAAGACTTTAACTTTATATACGACCAGACCGATGCGTGAAGGCGAGAAAGATGGAGTGGAATATTACTTCGTAACGGATGAAATACTTGAAAAATACCGTGAAGAGGGTAAAATAATTGAACTTCGCACCTATCAAACCGTGTATGGGGACTGGAAATATGCTACAATAGATGATGGACAGATTAATCTGGATGAAAATGATTATCTCATGATCGGTACACTGGAGTCTTATATAAAGACAAAAGAGTACTATGGAAATGAGAACCTGATCCCGCTTTATATCGAAGTGGAGGATAAAGAACGCCTGATGCGCGCGATCGTGCGAGAACAGCAGCAGGATCATCCGGGCTATGAAGAAGTCTGCAGAAGATTTCTGGCTGATCAGAAAGATTTTTCGGAGGATAATCTGAAGAAAGCAGGAATTACAAGAAGATATCAGAATGATGATAAAGTACGATGCAAAGAAGAGATAGTAGAGGTAATACGAGATGGGAAGCTTTAAAGATGTGGTTGGCCACAAAGACATATTAAAATATATCAGCAGTGCAGTAGAGAATAACAGGGTCTCTCATGCATATATTCTGAACGGGGAGAGAGGTTCCGGTAAGAAGATGCTGGCGAATCTGTTCGCCATGACGCTTTTGTGTGAGACCGGGGACAATGAACCATGTGGAAAATGTCATTCCTGCAAGCAGGCAGAGAGTGGCAATCATCCGGACATTATCCGTGTGACACATGAAAAGCCGAACAGCATCAGCGTAGATGATATCCGTACACAGGTGAATAACACTGTGGATATCAAACCATATCAGGGACCGTACAAAGTCTACATTATCCCACAGGCAGATATGATGACACCGCAGGCACAGAATGCGATCCTGAAGACGATCGAGGAACCGCCGTCATATGCAGTTTTCTTGCTGCTGACGGAGAATGCGGAGACATTACTTCCGACGATCAATTCCAGATGTGTAATGTTAAAGCTGCGTAATATCAAAGATACACTGATCAAAAAGTATCTGATGGAGAATCTGGAGATCCCGGATTATAAAGCAGATATGTGCACGGCATTTGCACAGGGTAATATGGGACGTGCGATCATGCTGGCCAATTCCGATCATTTTAACGAGATCAGAGAAGAAGCGGTACAGCTTCTGAAGCATATCAGTGAGATGGAATTAAATGAAATCGTTGCTGCGGTTAAGAATATATCCGTATATAAATTAGAGATCACAGACTACCTGGACATTATCATGATCTGGTACAGGGATGTCTTATTATATAAAGCAACAAAAGAGATTGATAAGGTCGTATTCAAAGACCAGTTACAGAGTATAAAAGAACAGGCGAGAAAGAGCTCTTATGAAGGAATCGAACTGATCCTGGAGAGCCTTGAGAAAGCGAAAGCCAGACTGAAAGCGAATGTTAACTTCGATCTGGTTATGGAGCTTTTGTTCCTGACCATAAAGGAGAACTAATCATATGACGAAGGTAATAGGCGTTAGATTCAGAACTGCCGGAAAAATATATTTCTTTTCACCGGGAAAACTTGAGATCAAGACCGGTGATAAGGTAATTGTTGAGACTGCAAGAGGTGTGGAATTTGGTTCCGTAGTAACCGGACCGAAAGAAGTGGAAGATGACAAGATCACACAGCCACTCAAATCCGTGATTCGTCTTGCGACAGAGGACGATAAGAAAAAAGAAGAGAAGAATAAAGAAAAAGAAAAAGAAGCGTTCAAGATTTGTTTAGACAAGATCCACAAACACGGCCTTGAGATGAAACTGATCGATGCGGAATATACATTTGATAATAATAAAGTGCTGTTTTACTTTACGGCAGACGGACGAATTGATTTCCGTGAGCTTGTAAAGGATCTGGCAAGTGTGTTCCGTACCAGAATCGAGTTAAGACAGATCGGAGTGCGTGATGAGACGAAGATCCGCGGCGGGATCGGTATCTGTGGAAGACCACTTTGCTGCCACACGTATTTATCCGAGTTCGCACCGGTATCGATCAAGATGGCGAAAGAACAGAATCTTTCACTGAACCCGACAAAGATATCCGGAGTCTGCGGAAGACTGATGTGCTGTCTGACGAATGAAGAAGAGACATATGAAGAACTGAACAGCCATCTTCCGGCGAACGGAGATCATGTGACGACACCGGAAGGATTAAGAGGAGATGTACAGTCAGTTAACGTGCTCCGCCAGCTGGTTAAGGTTGTTGTGACGCTGGATAATGACGAGAAAGAGATCCGTGAATATCCGGCAGCAGAACTGAAGTTCAAACCAAGACGTAAGAAGAAAGACGTAAGACTTTCGAAAGAAGAGATGAAGGAACTGAAGGCGTTAGAAGAAAAGAACGGAGCGTCAAAATTAGATGATAACTAAATTACTTCCGAATGAAAGACTGGATGATCTGCAGATCAAAGGATATGAGATCATTCAAAGTCCGGGCCGTTTCTGTTTTGGAATGGATGCAGTGCTTTTGTCAGCATTTGCCAGAGTAAAGAAGAATGAAAAAGCACTGGATCTCGGAACGGGAACAGGAATTCTTCCGATACTTCTGGAGGCAAAATATCCGGGACTGCATTATACGGGACTGGAGATCCAGGAAGAGAGTGCAGATATGGCAAGGCGCAGTGTCAGTTATAACGGGCTGGAAGAACGGATCGACATTGTAACGGGAGATATCAAGGAGGCAGCATCCATATTCGGAGCCGCCTCTTTTGGGGTTATTACAACCAATCCTCCGTATATGATCGGAGACCACGGACTGAAGAATCAGAATGAAGCATTGTATATTGCAAGACATGAGGCACTTTGTACACTGGATGATATCTTAAGAGAGAGTGCGAAGATACTGAAAGTTAAAGGAAGATTCTATATGGTCCACAGACCGTTCAGGCTTCCGGAGATCATGACAAAGATGTGTGCGTATGGAATTGAGCCGAAGCGTATGCGGCTGGTATATCCGTATATAGATAAAGAACCGAATATGGTTCTGATCGAGGGAATGAAGGGCGGCAATCCGAGGATGCAGGTAGAACCGCCGTTGGTTGTATATCAGAAAGATGGAAGTTATACGGAGGAACTGCTTGCACTCTACGGAATGAGTCCGTCGTAAGTAAGGAAAATATCACGGCGCAAAAGCCATGGCAGCAGATGGACCGGGCAGATAGATACAGAGCAGGCACCAAACATAAGATGGAGGAGTATGAGATGGCAGGAACATTGTACTTATGTGCAACACCGATAGGGAATCTGGAAGATATGACATTCCGGGCGGTGAGGATATTAAAAGAAGTGGATCTGATCGCAGCAGAAGATACCAGAAACAGTATCAAGCTTTTGAATCATTTTGAGATTAAGACACCGATGACCAGCTATCATGAATATAATAAGATAGAAAAAGGACACAAACTTGTAGAACGTCTGCAAGGCGGTGAGAACATTGCAGTGATCACGGATGCCGGGATGCCAGGAATCTCTGATCCGGGCGAAGAACTGGTGAAGATGTGTCAGGAAGCAGGGATCACGGTTACAGCTGTTCCGGGAGCCTGTGCATGTGTCACGGCGCTTACGATATCTGGACTTAGAACGAGAAGGTTCGCATTTGAGGCATTTCTTCCAACGGATAAGAAAGAAAGACAGGCCGTTCTGGAGGAACTGAAAGATGAGACGAGAACTATGGTCATCTATGAAGCACCGCACAGATTGGTTCGTACATTGAAGACGCTTCAGGAGACTCTTGGTAACAGACGTATCAGCATCTGCAGAGAACTTACGAAGAAGCACGAGACCGTATTTGCCACAACGATCGAAGATGCGCTGGCATATTATGATGTACAGGAGCCGAAGGGTGAATGTGTCATGGTGATCGAAGGAAAGAGCAGAGAAGAGATCCGCAATGAGGAAAAAGCCAGATGGGAAGAGATGAGTATCGAAGAACATATGGAATTTTATCTTGGACAGGGAATGGATAAAAAATCTGCGATGAAACAGGTGGCAAAAGACAGAGGTGTAGGAAAAAGAGATATTTACCAGGCACTTTTATAGGCTGTTCGTCAACTTGTATAGAAAAAGAGAAAAAGATTGTTCAACTTGGGCATTACCCGGGTTGAACTTTTTTTATATACTTTTATCAGAACGAAACAGATAACGACTGGAATAAAAATGATTATAAATCAGGAGGAATTATAGCAATGGCAAGTTTATCATTAAAACACATTAACAAAACATATCCAAATGGATTTGAAGCAGTGAAAGACTTCAACCTTGAGATTGAAGATAAAGAATTCATCATCTTCGTAGGACCTTCAGGATGTGGTAAATCTACAACACTTCGTATGATCGCCGGTCTGGAAGATATCACTTCCGGAGAATTAAAGATCGGAGACAGAGTGGTAAATGACGTAGAGCCAAAAGACAGAGATATCGCAATGGTATTCCAGAACTATGCTCTGTACCCACATATGACAGTATACGATAACATGGCATTTGGTCTGAAATTAAGAAAAGTACCAAAAGACCAGATTGATAAAATGGTTCGTGAAGCAGCTAAGATCCTTGATCTGGAACCACTGCTTGACCGTAAACCAAAGGCTCTTTCAGGTGGACAGAGACAGCGTGTTGCTATGGGACGTGCGATCGTTCGTGATCCTAAGGTATTCCTTATGGACGAGCCACTTTCAAACCTGGATGCAAAACTCCGTGGACAGATGCGTATCGAGATTTCTAAATTACATCAGAGATTAGGTACAACTATCATCTACGTAACACATGACCAGACAGAAGCTATGACACTGGGAACCAGAATCGTAGTTATGAACGCAGGTATCGTTCAGCAGGTAGATACACCACAGACTCTGTACGATTATCCATGCAACCAGTTCGTAGCCGGATTCATCGGATCACCACAGATGAACTTTGTTGACGCTACATGTAAAGTTGTCGGAGATAAAGTATACTTAGTAGCAGGACCTTCAGAGATCGAACTTCCACCGGCAAAAGCTAAGAAGCTGATCGAAGGTGGATATGCAGGAAAGACAGTTGTTCTCGGAATCCGTCCGGAAGATGTACATGATGAGCAGATGTTCATCGAAACTTCTCCTAATACAGTGATCGAAGCTAAGATCCGTGTATATGAGATGCTTGGTGCAGAAGTATTCTTATACTTTGACTATGAAGGATCAAGCATGACAGCAAGAGTTGATCCTAGAACAACAGCAAGAACAGGTGACCATGTGAAATTTGCTCTGGATGCTGAGAAGATTCACGTATTTGATAAAGAGACACAGGTTACAATCACTAACTAGTCTGTAACTACAGATAGGAATAAAGACCGCGGTAATCGTGGGGAACAGATGGATATAAGAGGGGCCGGGCGTGAGACAGCGTCCGGTCTTTTGCATTTTTTATGCAGACAATAAAATTTTACTTTGTTAAAGCGTTATTATCTGTTATAATGTATTCATAATGCAGTTCGTTAGCGTGTTAAAATGTATACAAGTATGCAAGATGACACAAAGAACAGTATTGCGGACAGGAAATGGAGGACAATGAGTGTTATCAAATCAGATATTACACAAAACAGCGCAGGATATCAGGGAGATCACCGGATTTGACTGTGCAATATGGGATATGCAGGGACTTTGTCTTGTAAGGACGAATGAGAATCTGACAGAGTATGAGCTTCAGATTCAGGATTTCCGTGATGATGAAGAAGAGCCGGATGAGATGATCCTGGATGAGATGGGAATGTTCCGCATCTATGAGGACAGTGATCCGACTTATATACTGATGCTGAAGGGAAATGCAGATGGTATGGAACTGGCGGGGCGCATGGGAGCAAGCCAGCTTAGGAATCTTCTTTATGCATACAAAGAACGGATGGATAAGAACCGGTTCATTCAGAATCTGCTTCTGGATAACTTGCTTCTGGTCGATATTTATAATCAGGCAAAGAAGATGAAGATTCCGGCAGAAATTAAGAGGGTTGTATTTGTAATCGAACCGAAGAATGAAGGAGACATTCTGGTACAGGAAACCCTGAAAGGTCTGTATGCGACGGGAACGAAGGATTTCGTAACCGCAATTGATGAAAAACATATCATTCTGGTAAAATCACTGCAGTCGACCGATGACTATCCGCAGGTAGAACAGATCGCCAAAGAGTTGGTCACAACACTGAACATGGAAGCTATGGTAAGTGTAAGAGCAGCATATGGAACAATTGTAGAGGAGTTAAAGGATGTATCCAGATCATATAAGGAAGCAGATATGGCACTGGAGGTTGGAAGAGTATTCTATGTAGAGAAGAAAATTCTTGCATACAATGAACTTGGGATCGGGCGTCTGATCCATCAGCTTCCGGCATCACTCTGTGAGATGTTCCTGAATGAAGTGTTCGAAGATGGCAAAGCAGACATTTTCGAAGAAGAAGAACTGACGACTGTTTATACATTTTTTGATAATAATCTGAATATATCAGAGACGGCAAGGCGCCTGTATGTGCATAGAAATACACTGGTGTACCGTCTGGAGAAGATTCAGAAGAAGACTGGACTGGATGTTCGTGTATTTGATGATGCACTGACATTCAAGATTGCTATGATGGTAGCGGATCATATGAAATATATGAAACAGTAATTTTGTTAGAAAGTGTCTGAATTCAGACATTTCAATATATTTATAACACGATAGTAGGAGGACAAAACATGCTGAAATTATATGACAAGGGAGTCTATTTACTGAATGGAACAGAGATTGTGGAAGAAAAAGAAGCAGTTGCTGCAAAGACAGGTAAAGATGTGACTCCACAGGAAGCTGCAAAGAATACGATGGCATATAACATTCTGGCAGCGCATAATACCTCAGGAAATATGAATCGTCTGCAGATTAAGTTCGATAAGCTGACGTCCCATGACATTACATTTGTCGGAATTATTCAGACGGCCAGAGCATCCGGACTTGAAAAATTCCCGATTCCTTATGTACTTACGAACTGTCATAACTCACTTTGTGCGGTTGGAGGAACCATCAACGAAGATGACCACATGTTTGGTCTTACCTGCGCGAAGAAATACGGTGGAGTCTATGTACCGCCTCATCAGGCAGTCATCCATCAATTTGCTCGTGAGATGTTAGCCGGCGGCGGCAAGATGATCTTAGGATCAGACAGCCACACCCGTTACGGAGCACTCGGAACCATGGCTATGGGAGAAGGCGGACCGGAGCTTGTAAAACAGCTTCTGAATAAGACTTATGATATCAAGATGCCGGGCATAGTCGGAATCTACTTAGACGGCGAACCAATGAAAGGTGTCGGACCACAGGACGTAGCACTTGCGATCATCGGTGCAACATTTGGAAATGGCTATGTTAACAATAAAGTAATGGAATTCGTAGGACCTGGTGTAAGCAAATTAAGCGCTGACTTCCGTATCGGTATCGATGTTATGACAACCGAGACCACCTGTCTGTCATCTATCTGGAAGACCGACGACAAGATCAAAGAATTTTACGACATTCACGGAAGAAGCGAAGATTATAAAGAGCTGAATCCTGGAGCTGTTGCTTACTATGACGGTATGGTATATGTGAACTTAAGCGAGATCAAGCCAATGATCGCAATGCCGTTCCATCCGTCTAATGTGTACACGATTGACGAAGTAAGAACGAACTTAAAAGACATCCTTCACGATGTAGAGCAGAAAGCTCTCGTAAGCCTGGACGGAGCAGTTAATTATTCTCTGCAGGATAAGATTGTGAACGGACAGTTATATGTGGATCAGGGAATCATCGCAGGATGTGCCGGTGGTGGATTTGAAAATATCTGTGCTGCAGCAGACATTATCAAAGGACATTACATTGGTTCTGATGAATTTACATTCAGCGTATATCCGGCAAGTACACCGATTTACATGGAACTTGTAAAGAACGGTGCAGTTGCTGACCTTATGGAAGCGGGAACGATCGTGAAGACAGCATTCTGCGGACCTTGCTTCGGTGCCGGAGATACACCTGCCAATAATGCGTTCTCCATCCGTCACTCAACCAGAAACTTCCCGAACCGTGAAGGCTCTAAGCTTCAGAGCGGACAGATTGCATCCGTTGCACTTATGGATGCACGTTCCATCGCAGCAACAGCAGCAAATAAGGGATTCCTTACACCTGCAACTGACATGGATGTGGAATACAAAGGACAGAAATATCACTTTGACAAAAATATTTACGCAAACCGTGTCTTCGACAGCCACGGCGTAGCAGATCCATCTGTAGAGATCAAATTCGGACCGAACATCAAAGACTGGCCGGCAATGGCAGCACTTCCGGAGAACTTACTCCTGAAAGTAGTATCCGAGATCCACGATCCGGTTACAACAACAGACGAATTGATTCCGTCAGGAGAGACATCTTCTTATAGATCAAATCCTCTGGGACTTGCAGAATTTGCATTATCCAGAAAAGACCCTGCTTATGTAGGCCGTGCAAAAGAAGTGCAGAAAGCTGAGAAAGCAATCGAGGCAGGACAGTGTCCGTTAGAAGTATTAGACGAACTGAAACCAGTTATGGCAAAAGTACGCAAGACGTATCCGGAAGCAGGAGAAGGCAACCTTGGAATCGGAAGCACGATCTTCGCAGTAAAACCGGGAGACGGTTCCGCAAGAGAACAGGCAGCATCCTGCCAGAAGGTACTCGGCGGCTGGGCAAATATTGCGAATGAATACGCAACCAAGAGATACCGTTCGAACCTGATCAACTGGGGTATGCTTCCATTTATTACAGAGGAAGATCATGAGAACTTAAGCTTCAAGAATGGTGATTATATCTTCGTGCCGGAGATCAGAAAAGCAATCGAGGATAAGAGTGCTGAAATTAAGGCGTATGTGGTTGGAGATACTTTGAAAGAGATCACTCTGAAGCTCGGTGATATGACGGATGCGGAGAGAGAGATTATCTTAAAAGGATGCCTGATCAATTATTATAGAGGATAGAGAATAAGGTAGATAGAGAATAAGAAAGACAGAAAATAAGACAGATAGAAACACTCCGGGAGGTCTGATAGACAGCCTGGAAAGTTTTGATTTTTCAAAAGTCCATTATGTATTTACGACAGTGGCGATTACCAAGGAGATTCCTGTACCAATCGTAGAAGTCGGAATGTTCCTGGGACAGGACGATGTACAGAAAGTTACGAATGTATTGAAGAAAGGACCAAGCGGATATCTGGAAGAATATTATGGAAGAAAGCGATTTTTTGTCAATGTGCCGGGCGATGAACTCTTAAGCCAGGGACATGGACCACATACAGATCTGGTGCAGAAAGAAGCGGCCGGTGAAGACGCGAAGATGAGTACGGAAGTATTCAAGGTTTTGGCAGAAGAAATGATCGAACTTTATAAAAAAGTGAACAAATAAATTAGAATTATTTTAATAACCTTTTTTCTCTCCAATATAAACAAATAAAAACTCTTCAGAATTCTGAGACATGAAAGATTTGTCGGGATTTTGAGGAGTTTTTTGACGTCATAATAAAATAGGTAGATGAAAAATAAAATTAAATTTACTATATACAACCTGAGTGCCTTATGCTAGAATATATCCAAGCATTATATTTCTATATTTTCTAAAGCAGAAAAACTGTTTCTATATTCAAGCGAAATACATATCAGAGATTTTCAATGCTTAAGATTCACAACATATTAAAATGAGCGGGAGGATTTCTGAAAAAGTATAGATCCTCCTGAATTGCAAGTGGAGGATAATGGATGGAAGAAAACAAAAGAGAACGATGGAAAAAAGCAGTGTTACCGGAAAGAGACACAAAGATGAGATTTTATCTTAACAGTAGAGCACCATATGTTTTGTACGAAGGGGAGACGAAGTCACGATATTTTATTGATAAGACATTGATGCTGGAAAAAATATTTGGATTTATAGAAGAGGAAGTAGACGGGCTATATGAGAAGTATCTTGTGGATACGGTGAATCCGAATGGGAAATTATTGGACAAATTCTGGTCCATATGATGAGATCTAAAGGTTGATGATACGGCAGAATCAGCAGTGCGTCAGATCAAAGAAAAGGGTTATGCGTTACGTTTTCAGGGAAAACTGGGTGATGACGAAATATACACGGGTGACATTCTGGCAATTGGAATCGGTTATTGGAAGGACTCAAAGGAACATGAATGTAAGATAGAAAAACTTTCAATTTAGTGCAACAGAATCTGGAGTAAAAGACTCTTATATATGTAGATGATAGAGAAAAGAAAGAAAAACCATGAAAACTCATATCTGAGGGAGGACACGATATGAAATGCAGTATAAAGAAATTCTCGGAAATGTACGAGACTGTCTACCGTGATCTGTACCGTTACGCACTGTGCCTGATGAAGAATCCGCAGGAAGCCGAAGATGCGGTGAGTGAGGCGGTTATCGCAGCATACGAGAACATACATAAATTAAAAAAAGAAGAAGCATTCAAAAGCTGGATATTTACAATTCTTACGAATAAATGTAAGAAGAGATTGAAGAAAGCGTTAAAAGAAACACCGGGAAGAGAAGAAGAACTTCCGGAACAAGCGACAGCACCGGATTATGATCTTGCAATCGATGTTAAGAAAGCATTCTTTGTGCTGTCGGAAGAGGAACAGATATTAGTCGGATTATCCGTATTTGGCGGGTATTGCAGTCAGGAGATCGGTGAGATGATGAGGCTGAATCCGAACACGGTACGGTCGAAGCGGAGCCGGGCACTTAAGAAGATGGAATGTGTGCTGGGCAGTTACGGCGAAGATGAGAAGGAAAGAAGGGAGTGAGAAGGTATGAAGCGCGAGAATGAACATAAAGAATATTGTGAACAGGACATCCTAGATCAGATTTCAAGAATGTCAGAAGATACAGAAGTCCCGGATAGTCTGAGATCGGAGAATATAGATAAATTATTGGAAAAGAAAAAACAGAAGAAACATGATTTCCTGTATTGGGAATTTGATGAAACAGACCAGATTGCCGTACGCATGGACGATTGGAAGATGGTGGTAAAAAAAGGAACACCGTTCCTCTACAACTTAAAAACGGACATTCACGAAGATACTGATATAGCACTCCAACATCCGGACGTTGTAGAAAAGATGAAAGCTATCATCTTCGAACAACATACGCCCAATCCATATTTCTCGGTGACGCTACCCAAACAGTAAACGTACGGATAAAGAAATAATGAGTAATCAGCAGTTAGAAAGCAAGGTTTCATTCATTTCAGTACAGTTCTTAATTAAATGGGAATTTAGCAGTTAAATGAGAATTTTGCAGTTAGGCTGAAAGCCTTACAATTATATATTTATTGGGGTGCCCTGAAAGGGCTTA
>ERZ772816.938-NODE-938-length-29048-cov-21.764771_pt1 | contig 29048 bp, 29 predicted proteins | sample MGYA00511359_ERZ772816 | MGnify/ENA primary metagenome ERZ772816 (study PRJEB29015, sample SAMEA2737710) | human gut metagenome | biome: human gut; feature: human-associated habitat; material: faeces | place: China | collected 2012 ...
TATCGGGAGGTAGAGTTCTTTTGTTACTTTTCTTGCTCATGAAAGAAAAGTAAATCTAAATAGCATCTATATATATGTTCATCTCTTTTGTAGTAAACAAACAACACCATAGATAAAATTTTATAATCACCTTTATATTACTAATAAAAATAAAATCAATATCTCAAAATATTTTCTTTTTGATTTATTTTTCTTTTAATAAAAGAAAAATGAACATTACTATAAGGAGGAAAAAATTTTTTATGAATATTTTACTAGCTATTGCTGTTATGATTATTATCATTATTGCTAGTTATTTAGCTGATAGAAAATACCCTACAAAGAGAATATTTATTATTCCTTGTGGCATTATTTTACTTTGTTTTGTAGCTGTCTATAGTTCTTTAGTGATACCATCTTCTTCAAATTCTATCTCTACTGAGCAACGTTTGGCTATTTTAAATGAACAACCTTATTTTATAACATGGTACAATAATTATAAAGAAGATATCAATCAGCTAGATAGATTTGCTACAGTTTATCACAAAATCATTTCTAATTATGAAAATCAATCCATATCTGCAACTGAAGCTTTAAGTCAATTGCAAAGATTATATGATGAAACAAATGCTTTTAATAATTCACTACAAGATGCTTTACCGCCAAGTGAATTATCACAAAACAATTATACATTAGTTTATAATATTTTGGAAAAAACTCGTGTTTATAGTTATAAATTAAATGAAACTATTCGTCAAAGTATTGTAATCATCAATGAAGGAACTTACAATCAAATTGAACATAAAGATATTGTAAATAATTTAAATCGCATTTATACTATTGAAGCTCCTATAATGTTAGATATCAATAGCGAAGTATCGCAAATTAAAGATAATCTAACTATTCCAGAAAATTAATCATAAATTTAATATAGATAAAATAAAAGGTGATACTAAAAGTATCACCTTTTTTATTATAATTCTTATTATAAATCCTTTACAATTGTTTTGAGGTATTCCGCAAAGTCTCCAGATAAATCATCACGACGGAGAGCAAATTCTACTGTAGCTTTTAAAAAGCCTAATTTATCGCCTACATCATAGCGTTTGCCAGTGAAATTATAAGCATAAACATTTTCACGTTTTGCCATAACTTTGAGTGCATCTGTCAACTGTATTTCTCCACCTTTACCTGGCTTAGTATTTTGCAATACTTCAAATACATCTGGAGTGATGATATATCTACCAAGCACTGCCATTTGACTTGGAGCTTCTTCAATGCTTGGTTTTTCAATCATGTCATTAACTTTCATCAATTGTTCATTGATAGTTGGTACGCCTGCTACAATACCATAAGAAGAAACCTTTTCTTTTGGCACTTGTTGACAACCTAAAATAGTAGCACCTGTTTGATTATACATATCCATCAACTGTTTTAAAGCTGGCATTTCAGGATTATAAACTATATCATCACCTAATAATACAGCAAATGGTTCATTATCAATGAATGCTCTAGCACATAAAATAGCATCACCTAAACCACGCATATGTTTTTGGCGAATGTAATGTACATTGATTTCTGATGTTTCCTGTACCATTTCCAATAATTTAGTTTTACCTTTAGCTTTTAATTCAGCTTCTAAAATTGGTGCACTATCAAAATGGTCTTCAATTGCACGTTTAGCATGACCACTGATGATCAAAATATCTTCAATACCACTAGAGATAGCTTCTTCCACTATGTACTGAATTGTAGGCTTATCTACTATTGGTAACATTTCTTTAGGTGTTGCTTTTGTCGCTGGCAAAAAACGAGTACCAAAACCAGCAGCAGGTATAACAGCTTTGCGAATACGTTTCATAACAATCTACTCCCTATAATCTATTCAAATAAATAAAATACTTTAAATTATGACAATTTTATACAATCAAAAATCATTATATCATAAAAAAAGATTTTCTTCATAAAATTATTAACTCTATTGATTATAAAGTTTACCAAATTATAACTATGAAGAAAATCTCTCTTTATTATTAATTTTTAGCTATCCTATTCATTCCTATTGTAAGTCTTATTTTTTAATTACTAATCTTATCATTACTATTTCCTCAAAATTTAAGGCTTTATTCTTCGTTTATCTTTTTTATTTCTTCTACACTTAAATTAGTATATTTAGAAATAAGCTTTATATCTACTTTATCTTTTAACATATTTTTTGCAGTTTGTATAGCTTGTTGATATAGCCCTTTTTGCATGCCTTGCTGTAATCCTTGCTGTAAACCCTGCTCTAAACCCTGTTGCAATCCTTCTTCTTTAAATGCATTCATATAGGAATAATAATCTCTTATAGCTTTTTCTCTCTGTTCATATGCTCTACGTTCTATTTTATCCTGTAAAAATGTATCTTCAAATTCTACTGCTTCTTTAATTGCTGGAGTTGTCATCGCTATTTCCTCCAATTCTTCTTTACTATATTTCCCTGAAAAATAAGCAAGCCATGCTTCAGATACTCTTATTTTTCGCATATCCTTTAAGGTAAATTTGGGCAATTCTAAAAAATGTATCTCTATATGGTCCGTAAGTTTTTTATGAGATTTCACATTTAATAGATTATAGATGTTATGCCATTCTTGCTCATCTTCCAAATAATCAAATGCCAATAGATTTATAGCTATAGCCTTCTTTAATTTCTTATATTCAGCACCTTTTTCTAATTGCTCTGAATACATCTTTGACCAATAATATAATGAACGCTCAGCCATTAATTTAAACGGACAAACTTGCACCTCAATATCTACTTGCGTACCATCATTTAAATCCGCTCTAATATCTAATTTAGATAATTTACCATCTAAAGTTAATGGTTCATTATCTTTATCTAAAAAACTTATATCTGTAAAATAGTTTTTATCATCTTTATTTAAAACTCCATTTAAAAAACTAAGTGTTAAATTCTTTCTTTTTTTATCCCCCAAAAGTTTTTTAAAATATAAATCATTTAATCTATTAAAATTTTCCATGATAATATTCCTCCATCATCTATATTATAACACAGAAAAATATCGTAAAAAAATTAAACTGCACTTTCAAAAGTCAAATATAAAGCAACTTTTAAAAATGCAGTTTATTATACTTATTATAAATAAAATCTCTGTTTTTATTTTTATTAATGATTGACCTGTTTAGCTAAAGTTTCATTCATATGTCTTATACCTTCTTCTAAATTAGCCAAATGTTTATCCATGCGAAATAACAAAAAACTTGCCACTACCATAGGAAAACCATAATTTGCTATATACGTAAAAATATATTCCATATTATCACCTTAATTCTTTATTTCTCTAGAGATTTATTAATAAAAGCTAATGCTTTACGATAATTTTTGCTTACAGCTTGTACAGATATGTGCAATAATTTTGCTACTTGTTTATATTTTAATCCCTTAAATACTACCAAGATAAAGACTTCATACTGTTTAGGTGGCAATTGATGAATAATCTTCATTATATCTAATCTAGAAGAAATACTATCAGCTAAATCCTCATCTACTGCCAATAAATCCCCAAATTCTTTTACTTCATCTTCATCATCTGTATTCATTTGAGCAGATAACGATACTTCATTTTGCCAAATACGCAGATATCTACGAAATAAAGTATGTACACCTTGATATACTTTTACTTTAGCGTAACCAGCAAAAGGCACACCTAAAGACTCATTAAAATCCTTAATTGCTTGATAAAAACTAATCACGGCTTCTTCATACGCCTCTTCTTGAATAGATATTAAATGATGTTGTCTAGAAGCACTATTTAATAAATTCTTATACTTATTTAATAATAACTGTATAGCATAATTATCTCCAGCTTTAGCTTTTATTAATAGTCTTTCCATCTAATCGTCTTCTTTCTATCATCAAGAGAATAATTTAAAAGAAAAAGGGGTGACACGCACCCCTTTTTCCTTATTCCGCAGCTATTTCTGCTGTGTCCTGACGATTTACACTACCTAAATTATATTTTTGTAAGCCCGCTATTTTTTGACCGATATCTAAAATATCATCTTCTGCTAAAGAAGGATTGATATAACCGAAACTACGACTGCTATAGCTAGCTTTACCTGTAGAAGTAGTACCTGTTTCCACTTTAATAATGATTTCACATTCTGCGTTTTTCTTAACTGCCATAATACATTCCTCCTAATGAACTATAAAATTATAAATTAAACTTAAGCTAAAACATCTTGTGTAGTAGTTGTGATATATGCTTCTTTAATCGCTGTTGCTTTATGATTATTTTTGATAATAGCCTGTATATCAATCATTTTCTGCATGACTACATCGACTTCGCTCTTTGTCAATTCATCTTTAGGATCTGCCAAATTATATTTAAAATCGTCTCCATTATCTAAAGTAAATACCATTGTTAATTTGCGTGTATCTGCCATTAAAAATCACTCCTTAATTTTAAAATTTAAAAATACATCATAGCTTTAATTGATAACATCTTTTACCGCCGTTTCTTATTCATCTTATCAACTCCTTACACTTATTTACTTGCAACTTAGATTGCAAAAATCAACCCCTAAATCAAAAATTTTTTCTTAGCAAATAAAAAAGGCAAACTATTATCCAAAAACATAATAGTTTGCCTTTCGCTATATGTGCAGTTATGAATTTAAACTTTATATATTTTCTGCGAAGTATTTTCTAAACTTATATTTTTAAGGTCAAATAAATTTGAGGCGTAAAATTTATCCATTCTCATACCAAAACCAATACAAATTTTAAAAATAGTATCTTCTGTAGGATTACGACTTTTTTCACTTAATAAGCTAGCCACAGTTGAAGGTGGCATTCCTGCTTTATTTGCCAAGCCATTTATGCTCAAATTATAAGCCTTACACAATTCCAAAATCCTATAATCTACTGCCTTTATAAGTAGCATTATAATCATCTCGCTTTTTCTTAAATTAACTATATTATACTCTTATAAAAATAAAATGTATTCGACATATCGTAAATTTTTATAAAAATAACAAAAAATTCCCCCTAATTTGCTTAAAAGGTTTAATTTCTTCATTTAAACTGCAAGTAAATCATTAAAGGAGTGATTACTTATGCAAAATTTTCAAGTAGTAGATATCTCAGCTTGGCAAGAAAAACTCAATTGGCAAAAACTAAAAGCAAATAATATTCAAGGCGTTATCATCAAAATAGGTGAGTACACTCATCTAGATGAAATGTTTATCTCACATGTAAATAATGCTGTAACTTATAATCTGCCCTATGGCATATATTATTATGCTCATGCTTCAACAATTGATGAAGCTATAGCAGAAGCTAATTGGGTAGATAAACAAATCAAAACATATCTCAATGGACAAAATCCACCACTTGGCATCTGGTATGATGCAGAAGATAAATCTATACTCAAAAACAATATCAATGTAGCTTATATGATTGGCAATTTCATCAATCAACTAAACGAACTAGATTATAATTATGTAGGTCTATATAGTTCCTATAATTGGCTCACCAATATCATTGACTTAAATCTCCTAGCCGATTATATTCCCATCTGGTCTGCTCAATATTACCATGAAAACAGCTTTAAACTAGAATATCCTAATCGCATTTGTAAGATATGGCAATACACAGATCATAAGCAAATAGATGATATGATACTTGATTGCAATATTTACTATGTATAAACTATACTAAAAGAAAACCGCAAAGAAAATATCTTCTTTGCGGTTTTTTCTATCTATTATTATACATTCTAAAATAATAATCTTTGTATTCACCACTAATTATTTTTTCCCACCAAGATTTATGTGTCAAATACCAATCAATAGTTTTTTTAATTCCATCATCAAACTTAGTAGCAGGAAGCCAACCAAGTTCATTATGAATTTTCGTAGGATCAATAGCATATCTACGATCATGACCTGGTCTATCTGTTACAAATTCAATTAAGTCTTCACTTTTACCAAGCTCTTTTATAATTGTTTTTACAACTTCTAAATTAGTGCGTTCATTATGACCACCAATATTATATACTTCGCCAATTTTTCCTTTGCGAATGATTAAATCTATAGCAGAGCAATGGTCTTCTACATAGAGCCAATCACGTACATTTTCGCCTTCACCATACACTGGTAATTTTTTATCATTTAAAGCATTTGCTATCATGAGTGGAATTAATTTTTCAGGGAAGTGATATGGTCCATAGTTATTTGAACAGCGAGAAATAGTTATAGGTAATTTATAAGTACGATAATATGCTTGCACCAATAAATCTGCTGAAGCTTTTGAAGCTGAATATGGACTAGAAGTATGCAGTGGTGTTGTTTCTGTAAAGAATAAATCTGGTCTATCAAGTGGTAAATCTCCATAAACTTCATCAGTAGATACTTGATGATAGCGAATATTTCCATATTTACGACAAGCATCCATCAGTACACTTGTACCAATTACATTCGTCTGTAAAAAGATTTCTGGATTTTCAATAGATCTATCCACATGAGATTCTGCTGCAAAATTTACTACAACATCAGGCTTTTCACTTGCAAATAATTCATCAACAAAAGCTCTATCTGCAATATCTCCTTTAACAAATTTAAATTTAGGATTTTTCATTGCTACTTCTAATGTTTCTAAATTACCAGCATAAGTCAATTTATCTAAACAAATTACTTCATCATTTGGATAATTATCTAATTCATAATAAACAAAATTACTACCAATAAATCCTGCTCCACCAGTTACTAATATTTTCATAATTTTTCCTCCGCTATACGCATTAAATATTTCCCATAATCTGTTTTTAACATAGGCTGTGCTAATTCTATTAATTTTTCTTTTGATATATATCCTTTACGATAAGCAATTTCCTCAATACAAGATATATACATTCCTTGTCTATGTTGTACAATTGCTACATAATTAGACGCTTCTAATAATCCATCATGTGTTCCAGTATCTAACCAAGCCATACCTCTACCAAATAATTCAACTTTTAAATTACCACGTTTTAAATATTCTTCATTAATACTAGTAATTTCTAATTCTCCACGGGCTGATGGTTTTATTTTTTTTGCTATTTCTACAACACTATTATCATAAAAATATAATCCTGGTATAGCATAATTAGATTTAGGGTTTTTTGGTTTCTCTTCTAAAGAAATTACTCTTCCACTCTTATCAAATTCTACCACACCAAAAGAGGTAGGATCTGCCACATAATAACCAAAAATCAATGCTCCATTTTCAATTTCAATAGCTCTCTGTAATAATTCTGAAAAATGTCTTCCATAAAATATATTATCACCTAAAATTAAAGCTACAGAATCTGTTCCTATAAAATCTTCACCCAAAATAAAAGCCTCTGCTAATCCATTTGGTTTTTCTTGTATTGCATATTCAATACTTAAACCATAATCATTACCATCACCTAAAAGTTGTTTATAAAAAGGTAAATCTCTCGGTGTAGAAATAATTAAAATATCTCTTATTCCTGCAAGCATCAATACGGCTAACGGATAATATATCATTGGTTTATCATATATTGGTATAATTTGCTTTGATATTGATTTTGTAATAGGATATAATCGTGTTCCTGAACCACCTGCTAAAATTATGCCTTTCATTTTATAACTCCTTATATACCCAATATTTACTTAAAATATAATTTAAAATTATAACAACTATTATAAGTACATATTTAGATATCATTATATTGAATTCCATAAATAATGCTACTAATAATCTTATATTTTCAATTATTAATATTATACTATTATTATCATTAAAAAAATATAATAGTATATAAAATATACTTAAATTAACAATAACTATTAAAATACCAAAAATAATATAATTTATTTTTTCTTTCATTTTATGTTATTTATTCAAATATACTTCTATTTCTTTAAATCTTTCAAATGTATGTTCTATTACTACATCCATATTAAAATATTTATATTCTGCTAAACGACCACTTAAAAATAAATTATTATATCTTTTAGATTTATTATAATACTGTCTATAAACTTTATTATTTTCGTCATTCATTATTGGATAATATGGTAAATTACCCACTTCAGCATCTTTATCGTATTGAAGCGGATATTCTGTTACAACTGTAGTATATTCACAATTTTCTTTATGCCAATTAAACCATTTATATTCTGTTTTTCTAGTATATCCTTTAGCTTGTGGATATGAACATACTTCAGCTGGCAAAATTTTATCAGCTTTTACAGTTTCATATTTAAAATCTAATGAACGATACGGTAATGCACCATATTCATAAGCAAATAATTCATCTATCATACCAGTAAATATTAATACTTCTACTTCTTTATTTTTATAAAGAACTTTATTATTTTCATCATCAAAGCTAATATTCGGTATAGCATTAGTATTTAATTCTATAGTAATATTTTTATGATCAAGCATTTTTTCAAATAATTTTGTGAAACCATATTTAGGTAAATATTGAAAATCTTTATTTAAATAACGCTCATCATAATTTAATGCCATAGGGACACGATTCATAATATATATATCCAATTGTTTAGGATCTAATCCCCACATTTTTGATATATATGTTTTAAAAGCTTTTTCAAATAATAATTTTCCATAATTACTTATATCTTTATCTTCATCAGAAATAATTTCTAAAATTGAAACTCTATCTTTTCCTGAAAAAGTTTCTCTAAATTTTTTTAATAATATTTCAGCTTGTTTACAACCAACTAATTGTTGTAATGTTTTAAAATTAAATGGCAATTGTACATATTTTCCATCAATATAACTTAATAACTTTGTACTATGTTCATACATCTCTGAATATTGACTTAAATATTCAATAATCCACCAATAATTTGTATTCAAAAAATGTGGTCCATATTTTTGAATTAATATACCTTTCTCATTAACTTCATCATACATATTTCCTGCAATATGATTTCTTTGCTCTACGACCAATACTTTCATATTTTTTTCTTCAGCTAATTTTCTAGCTAAAATACTTCCAGAAAAACCTGCTCCTACTATTATTGCATCATACATATCGTTTACCTTCTTTTTATTAATCTAATGTCTTTAAATAATCTTCTATCCTATAACAATAATTTAAACCTAATAATTTATCTAATTTATTAGAATTAAATACTGTATCGCCTGTTTCTATTGCTAATGCTTCTTGAGGCCAATCTATAAAATTTAAATTAACAGCATATTTCTTTGCTACTTTTTCAGCAACTTCTTTTAAAGAAAAAGTTTCCCCTCCAATATTAAAAACATCATTAATAATCTTTTTATTATTGGCAACTTCCCATAATACTTTTACTAAATAATCCATACTTGTTAATGTTCTTTTTTGATTACCATCTCCAAATATAGTTATATCTTGTTTAGATTTTGCTTTATTTATAAAAAATTCCATTAGACCATAAGATAATTTACCACTTTTATATGAACCATATGGAACACATAATCGTAAAATAACATAAGGTATATTATATAAATTGTTATACATTTTTAAATAATTTTCACAAGCAAACTTATTTATAGCATATATTGTTTTAAAATCTTTTGGCATATCTTCTGTTAAAGGTTTTTTACTTCCCTTATATACTAATCTAGTTGATAAAAATATTATTTTAGCTTTAGATTTTTTTTCAATATATTTGTTTAAAATATGTAACAAATATTTTTCATTAATATCCAAAAAATTTTCATATTCTATAAAACCATTTAATGTTCCTGTTTTACCTATAAAAATATAAATATAATCTGTATTCCAATCTATTTTATTTAATTCATTTATATTACTAAAATCTATTTTTATATAATTTTTATAGGCATCTATTTGTTTATCTGAATGTCCATATAATTTTATTTCACTATCTTTATGTTCTTTATTTAAATAATATATATAATTTCTTGCTATATAACTATTCGCACCTAATATACTAATCTTACTCATTATATACCTCTGTTTACTTTAAAACATTCCATATATCTTACTTCTTTTACTATTACCTTATAAGTTATATTTTGTATTTCTTTATCTATAATACATTTTTTTAAATAATTTATAGAATTATAAAATTGATTATCTATACCTATATTTATATTTGTTACACCATTATTATCTATAATTTCTAGATTAACATCAAAATTATCAGGTGCTGTAAAAATTCTTGGTGCTTTTAAAGTTGCTTTACTTCCCCATACTTCTAATTCACATTTATAAGCATTATCCATACCAAAAGATACCTGTGCTGTCATTCCTTTATCATTTTGCAATGTAGCATTTCCATATAAATCTACTTCAAAATCTTCTTTCACTAAATTACTACAAACAACTTTTGTTGTATCACCTAATAAATAGTTAGCTAATTTTAATGTATATCCTCCACAATCTAATAAAGCACCACCACCAAATTCTTTATTATAACGGAAATCATTTTTTTCTCTCATTGGAAAACCAAAAGCAATACGATAAAGTCTTATTTTCCCTAAATATCCTGAATCAATTATTTCTTTTATTTTAGTCAATTGCTTATGATACATAAACATATAATTTTCATGTACTGCTAAATTTCTTTCTTTAGCTAATGCTATTAATTCTTCTGTTTGTTGTAAATTCACACAAAATGGCTTTTCCATTAAAATATGCTTACCTGCTTGTAAAGCTTTTTTCCCCCACTCAAAATGTAAAGCTGGAGGCAATGGTATATATACTGCATCAATATTTTTGTCTTGTAAAAGTTCATCATAACTAGAATAACCTTTTCCACCATAAGATTCAACAAATGGCTTTGTCTTTTCAATATTTCGTGAAGCTACTCCAATATATTCAAACTCATTATGTTTTTTCAATGCTGGCAAAAATCTTCTAAAAGCAATTTCAGATGTCCCTAATATGCCTAAACGTATTTTTTTCATATTATACCTCCATTATATTTCCAATAAAGATAATAAATTACGCAATTGAATATTTAATATATTATTATGCTGAACTAAATAATTTAATGTCTTATAATCAAGCCACATATATTCTCTAGGAAGCTCAAGATCAAAATTTTGCTCTTGCATAACTAATAAATTACGATTCTGCTCATGATAAAATCTTCCGCCTTCTTCAGATAAATAATGATCAAAAACTATATTCTTTTTATTATTAACCTGATTTAGAAAATATTTTTCTACATTATCTAACTCTTCATTGTGGACAGCTTCAATTTGTAATGTAGGTGCTAATTCCACTTCATCAAAACAACCAAGCTCATGCTTTATCTTTACTAAAAACTCTCGTTTTCCATTCTTCTTATTATCTCTCATCAGCAGTCCAAAAATAGCATCTCCAATAGCTTCAAATAAAGGTTGCGTCCATTCTTTTACTTCTCTACCTTCTATAGCTATCTTACAAAAAATAATTTTATATGGATATGGTTTTTTACATACAAATTCTCCATCTTGCATATACCATGATTTCAAATCTTTTAATTTTACAAATTCAGACGTTTTTTCTGAATACATCTTTATATCATTTATTCTATTATAAATACTTACTAGATCTATCGGATCATTATTAATAATAGATTTATATAAAGCCATATCTTTAAAACTTTTTTCTATAGCTTTCTTATCTTTATCTTTTAAATCATTCCATTTATAATAAGGAATACAAGACAGTACAGTTCTTGTATCCATATTAACTAGATTATCTATTCGCATTAAAACTTTTATTTGTTTCATAGTCATCCATCTATAACTTGGTAAAACCTCTATTTCTTCATCAACTTTTATAATAATATTACGATTTCTTTTCTTATAAAATCTTGAAGATTGTTCTGATTGAATTTGATCTACAATAATCTTATATTTATCAGCATTCATAAAGTAATCTATATATGCAGGACATTTGCCACCATGTTTTTGTGTAAAATTGCTTTTTGTGGCTTGAATTGTAGGTGATATCTGGATTTTATTTATATTTCCAGGTTCTATTTTAGCCTGCATTAAATAATACATAGTGCCCTCAAATTCTTTACAAATAATCCCCAAATATCCTATTTCATTCTGAATAATTATCGGCTGTTCTATAAGTTGTTCTTTCCCATTTAACTTATAAGTTTCTCTCAATCCTGTAATATGAAAAAAACTATTATTTTTATTTGTAATAATACCTTTTTCTTCATCATAAAACCAAAAATTACTATCTTCTAAAAATTCTTTTTGTACACTCACGTTTAAACTATCATTTAAGATATCAATCCATTTTATTATACTATTAATAATCAATAATATCTACATCCTTTTCATTATAGTATTTTTTAAATAAGATATTATATATTCTTTTGTAAAATAATTTTCTACTAAAACTGCTCCACCCTTTCTTATGTTTTCATATAATAAAGAATTATTTTCTAATAATTTTATTTTAGATATTAAATCTTCAAGATTTTCTTCTACAAATATACAATTCTCTCCATCTTTTAAATATGAAAAATAAAATTCTTTATGTTCTCTTTTTACTACAAAAATTACTCTATTTAATAAAAACAATAATTTCAATCTTCCACTATATCCTAAACTTTGTATATCAATTAAATATTTATATTTAGCATGATCATAAATACTTATAAACTTACTAGCTATTTGCCTTTTTCCTACCTCTGAAGTCAGCCATTCAGAAGATATTGCCTCTAAATATTCTGGATACTGTTTACTCAATTCTATTAAAAGTTCTCTTGTTTTATGCAATTTTTTAGTACCTATCCAAAAACATTTTGAAAATTTATATTGTTCCTTACCAGATAAAATGCATTTATTTCTTGTCTCTTCATATGATTCAATTCCTATTTCTTTCCATGATTCAAAAATAAAATCCGGTATTGGTATTACTTTATCTTCTAATTTATCAGTTGTACTATATGCATATATATAATCCAATCTCAATATTCTTCTAATATGATTTGCTTCATCGGCTCTATCTCCTGTATAAATCCAAAAATCCAATTTTTTACCCAAAAAATCACTATGATACGTATTAAACATTGTTTTTATCAAATTTATCGTAGAATAATTTCTTTGTTGATATCCTCCATTATCTATATACATTATATTTGGATAAATTCCTCTTATATGTATTGTTTGATAAATTTTCTTCACCTTAAAAAAATATAAAAGATCTATTATATATTTCTTTATTAAATTCATATATTACATCTCACTTTATTTTAGTTTTTACTTTATAATAACACATTGAAGTAACAAATAACTCTGTAATAAGCATAGAATAAGCTACACCCTCTGCTTCTAAAAAATGTATCCAAAAAAATATCATTAATGTATTTAAAACTGCTGATTTTATAACAATTTTACTAAATACATTTTTATAACCAAATGGTATAAGTGTTTGTATTCCCCACATATTACTTAATAAAGTTATTAAAGGTAAAAAAGCCATAATTTTCAATAAGCCTATTGAACTTATAAAACTCTTTCCTAAAAAAATATTAACAAGAACATCTGAAAAAATATACAAACCTATAGAAATGCATCCCGTTCCAACAGATAATACTAATGTACATTTTTTTATAAATAAAAATGCTTCTTTTTTTGATGTTTTTATTTTTGAATTTATATACGGATATATTGCTTGTGTTATTGGTGTTAATAATCCATTTATACAATCAATAATCTTTTTTACTGCACTAAAATACCCTACAATAGTATTATTTGTTAATAAACCCAAAAAAAACACATTACTAGATGAATAAATATTTATAAATATTATAGATAAAAAAATTTCCCATCCATATTTTATTTGCTCTTTTATATCAGATAATCTAATTTTTACAAAAATAAATTTATATCTAGTTAATAATACAAAAAAAGACAAACAACCTGCAATAATAGGTGTGATTGATAAAAACAATGCTGCTAAAATATAGTCATTTGATGTTTTTATAAATATAAAAATTAAAACTGTTGCTATTGTTCTAGACACTATATTAACAATTGTAATATATCTCATTTTTTGAATACCCTGAAAAAACCATATAGGGAAAATTACATTTCCTATAACATTTAAATAAATAACAAAACATAAAATTTTATTTGTAAATATATTATCAAAAATAGTTATAAATAAAACTATAAAAAATGAACATAATCCTAAAATTATTATTTTTGTATACATTATAGTAGTAAAAATTTTCCCCCAATATTTAGGCTCTGTAGTAGCTAACTGTTGAGGTGCCGTTAAATTAAAGCTATAATCTGTAACTAAAATAAAATAGTTTATAAAACTTTGTGTAAATGTTATTACCCCATAATATGTTGGACCTAGTGTATGCACTAAATAAGGAAAAGTTATAAAACCTATTATATATTCTAATCCTTTTAAAGTAAATAAAGACACTATATTCTCAAATAAAGTATCTTTTTTTAACATAAAAATCATCCTTTTATAGAAAGTATCTTTCTAAAATTTCTTATATATCTAAAGAGCTTTAAAAAAATATAATGATTAATTCTTATAAATCGATAATATCCAAAATTCATTTTCTTTATATGATTTGAATATAATCTATTCATCCTAATATCAAAATCTTTTAATACCTTATAATTATCTATTTTTTTCATTATCATAAACCAATGATATAAGTCTCTATATAAAATATTTATATTTTTTATTAAATATATTTTTTTAGATTTATCTTGTATATTATCTTCTACTTCACAATAAATCCCTAATAACTTTTCTATAATATACATCAAATCTTTAAAATGAATAGATATATTATCAATACTTACACTTTGCCCATCTTGACCTAATCTATATTGATAAACAATATCGTTCAAAAATATTATATTCTTTGCATATATCATGGAAAAAAATACATATTCACTATCTACATAAAATCTGTGTTCAGATATTTTATATTTTATCAATTTAATTATATCTAATTTTATGGTCATTGATTGTATTCTAAAAACTTGTTTTTTATTTATTTCATTAAAATTCAATATTTTATTATATTGATTTCTATTATTAATATCAACATACTTTTTCTTATCATTTACTATTTCTTCATAATTATTAACTATAATATCAACATCTAATTTATTTAGTCTTTCAATTAGTTTATCTAATCCTTTTGTATTTACCCAATCATCACCTTCTACTGTTTTAAAATATTTTCCTGTTGCCATTTGCATTGATATATTTACAGTAGATCCATATCCACCATTATCTTTTTTTACCAAAAATACGCTCTTAGGATATTTTTTCACATATGTTTGAACTATATCTCTAGTGTTATCTTTAGAACCATCATCTATTACTAATACTTCTATAAGCTCTATATATTTTGACTTTACAATTGAATCTAAACATTCATTTATGACTATAGCAGAATTATATGTTGCAATTGATATACTCAATAACTTTTCCATTTCAATCGTCCTCTAATAAATTATTTATTAATTTAATTTTATTTTCTAATTTAAAAACTTGTCTTATTCTCTCTTTAGCATTATTTTTAACAATCTCTTTTGTATTCTTTGGTTTTGCCATAATATCTTCAATAAAATTTGCAATTTGAGGTATATTATCATCATATTTAAAAATATATCCATTCTTATTATTTTCAATAATCTCACTTACTCCATCTACATCTCTAGCAATAACAATTGTCCCTCTACTCATTGCTTCTAGTATCACTGTTGGTAATGGATCCCTATCACTTAATAAAATCAAAGCATCTATATTAGGATAAATATATTTAAATATTTCTTCTCGTTTCATATCATTAATAAATAAAATAGGATCTTGTATTTTTAGTTTCATTTCTTCATAAAAATCTTTATCAGTAATTTTCCCAATTATAATACCTACATATTTATTATTATATTTTTTGTTTAAACAATCCACAATATTTATAAATAAATCTTGTCGTTTTCTTTTACAAACTTGTCCAATAATACATATAATTTTTTTATTCTCATTGATTTTAAATTTTTTTCTTATAAAATTACATTGTTCCTTTTTATCTTCATGTAATTCTATTCCGTTATAAACAACTTCTATCTTTTTATCATTTATATTACATAAAATTAAGGATTTTTTTGTTGCTATAGATGGTACAATAAATTTATCAATATATTTACTATTTCTTTTTATATATTTTATATACATTTTTTTTTCTAATATATCATGTACATGTGATATTACCTTAATATTAGAATTTATATATTTTCTATATAAGCTTATCAATAAAATATCTAATGTATTATTGCCATATAAAACTTCTATATTATATTTTTTTACAATTTTATTTATCGTATACAAATCATAAAAAATATTCAACATTGCCTTTATAAAATTTTTTCTAATACTAACAATATCCATTTTTTCAGAACTAAATATATTTTGTTTTTTTAAAACTTGTTTATATTTATCAATGACTTCTTTTCTATTAGTTGTATATATATACATATTAGTTGTGTCAATACGTTTTAAATAATCCCATAAAACATATTCTGCTCCGCCAAAAAAATTAGTATAACTTATAAATAAAATTTTTTTCATAAAATAATCTTCCTAATTAAAATTTCTGTTTTATTTTCAAACTTAAATTTATCAATAATAATAATATAAAATTAAATGGAAAATTTGTTAATGTATTATTAAAGAAAAAATCTATTACTAATACATAAAATAAACAATATTTTATTCCTAAAATATCTCTTTTATAAAAATTTATTATAAAATAAATCAAAATAAATATATAAAAAAGTATACTTACTATACCATAGTTACTAAATAAATATATATATGTACTATCTGTAGCTATTGGTATAATGCCATAAAGCTCTTTATCTAAACCAAACATTCCATTAATACCCAAACCTACTCCTAATAAAAAATATATTCCATTCTGACTAATTTCATCTATTATTTGCCAATGTTGTAATACTCTAAGTAATATACTTGAATAAGCTTTATCTGGATATATAGTATTAACAAATTCATATACACCTAATCCATGTGTTGTATATAGAAAAAAAATAAATAATATCACAGAAAAAAATATAAATGTATTTATTTTAAATATCTTATAGATGAACTTTATTATAAAATATACAATTAATCCTATAATAGCAGTTGCATACGTTGATAATAATATTGCTACAAGAAAAATTGTTTCTAATAAATACTTTATTATTTTATTTTTTATATTATAAACCATATTCTCATTTAAGATAATAAACGCCATTAATACCAATGTAGTAGCCTGCACAAAACCACTTTGTAAACCTATTGGTCTTAGAAAATCTCCAAATGTTATTATTTTCACGCCTACAGCAGTTCCCCAATTTCCCATATCCAATCCAATAAGATTCAAGAATTGCTCAAAAAAAACAAATTCTAAAATCATTGCAATGGCATTAACAGCTCCTAAAAATATCATTATTTTTATTAATTTTATGGAAAAATCTCTTATTACTTTATCATCTATTTTAATAAAAAAAAGATATATACAAATAGCAAATAAAAATAACAATAAATCATTTTTTAATTGATAAAGTATAATATCATTAGGTATATTCATTAATAAACTATATATCATTTCTATAAAAAAAAATCCACCTCCAATCAATAAAAAAAACAATACATTAATATTTATATTTTTTAATTTAATGTCAAAAAAAAGTATACACATTAATATTACATACAGTTCTTTCCATAATTTTATATATTGATTATCTACAAGATATGATAAAAAACTAAATATACCTGCAAAAAAACACAATATAAAAAAAAACTCTATTATTTTCAATTCAACATTTTTTTTATTTATAACTAAACGCATAAAAACTCCTTTATATTAATTTAAATAAATTTTTCATTTTTTTATAGTTTTCTTTTTCATAAATTGTCCAAAATATAATATATACCCTAATATCTTAAAATATCAAAAACAATTTTATTATTTTATATATGATAAATTGTTATCAATTCATCTACAATATTTTTTATAAATTAAATGGATTATTTAAATTTAAACATTTTCTTGATCTACTATTTACTAATTAATTTTTCTATTAAATCATCATTAGATATTTAAATTTATTCTCTTTAAATAATATTTTCTTAATAACCTATTTTAATTTTCGTTACTACATCTTCATCATACTACATAAGTATATGCAAAATATACTTTCATATTTAATTCTTCAGAAAAAAATTCATTATATTTTACAAAATAACAAGAATTTTTACGACGATTAAGATAGTTATTATAAGCAGATATAAAGCTATACTTATTCTAAAATTTATTACGAGATCTATACGAATATGTCAAGATATGTTAATATGATAATAACTCATTATAAATTTTCGTTTAGATTTTGTATGATAACTTTATTCTACATGAAAATTCATAATGAGTTTTTTTTTTTAGTATCGCACTTTATTATAACAATCCATCATTTAAATAAAAATTGCTTAATTTTTCCAAAAGCTTTCAATGAACGTTTTAAATCCTCAGGATTTTTTAGACCTAACCAAAGTCTATGCAAAATATAACTTGGTCTTAAATAGTATTTTTTTCGAGCATTATCACAAAAAGCTACCATTTCCTCTGACGATAAACCTGGTAAATTTAATACACAATTTATAGTACCATCTTCTTTACAATATTCATCATATTTTCCTGTTATATATCCATTATTTTTAGCCCAAAAATAAGCTTCTGTTCCCGGAAATGGTAACAATGGATAAAATTGTGCTGTATCTGCATTTAATTCTAATGCTAACTTCAAAGTTTGCTCCATAGTTTCTTTAGTCTCTCCCTCATTACCAACCATATAACAAGCATGTACTAATAATCCTGCTTTTTTAGCATTTTTCATATATTCTCTTATAAGTTTTAAATTTGAACCCTTCTTTATATTCTTTAATATTTGTTCATTACCACTTTCAATACCAGGAATAATTAATCTACAACCAGCTTTTTTCATCATTTGCATAGTTTCTAAATCTAAGTTAACTCTTGCATTACATAGCCAACTTAAACGTTTATTAAGACCCTTATCTATTAATAATTTACAAATATCCAAAACTCTTTGCTTTTTAGCTGTAAATGTGTCATCCTCTATTACTATTTCTTTAACATCAGGAAATGTTTTAGCTATATATTCAAATTCTTCTACTACATTTTCTGGACTTCTTAATCTATATTTATGCCCATGTAAAGTTTGTGGATATACACAAAAATTACAATGTGCCATACATCCACGTCCTGTAAATATTTGAATTTCTGGATAAGATGAAGCCGCAAAAAAATAATCCTTATAATTTAAATATTCCTTTATAAATTTTGATGCAAACGGTATTTCATCAATATCTTCAATATATTCCATATCTGGATTACTTTTTATTTCACTATTTAATCTATAAGTTATACCTTTTACATCATATACATTTTTATTATCCCTTATCGCTCTTGCTATATCTCTTACTATATAATCATACTCTCTACGAGCAATTGCATCTATTGCTTCACTAAAACCTAAAGTTTCTTCTGGTAATGCGGATGGATGTGTTCCTACCATCACAAAAAAAGCTTTAGGATACATTTTTTTTACTTCTTCTAAAAATTTTATATCACTAAACAAAGATGGTGTACTTGTTTCAATTACAAATAATTTAGTACCATCACCATGTTGTTTTATTATCTCTAGCGATTTTTTTTCATTTAGTGGTGTTGCTGGTGCATCTAAAAACTCTACATCAAAACCATCTTTTTGTACTACTGATGCTGCATATATTAACCACAACGGATAATATAATGTACCACTTCTAGTTAATGCTGGACTACGATTTTCTCTGGAAAATTTTCCATATTCTGCTTTAAATGGTGGATTTATAAAAAATACTTTCATATTATACAATGATCCTTTCTTTTATTTTCTTTATTATTAAAATAAAAAAGCATATATAGTGATTTTATACGTTTTTTTAATAGTATCCATATCATTTGAAAAGTTTCATTATAGCAGTATCCTAATAAAAAAATAATACCATATGAAATAAATATATAATACCTACATATTAAAATACACCATGACCTTCAACGACTAAAAGACTACTATACCTTTTGCAATATCTATTATTTCTATTCATTATACATAACATATTATTATTTACAATCGTTCCATAAAAACTCAAAACATTTACTAGAAAAAATATATTTATATTTTATAAATAAATATATTAGACCTTTTATATGTTCCCAGTTATGTTTACTTAATATTTTTTTCCTTGATATTCTTTGCCATTCATGAATAATTTCTACATTTTTATCATATAATACATTATATCCATTGACCCATGCTCTCAAACAAAATTCTACATCTTCCGGAGCATAAAATATATTTTCATCTAATAATCCTATTTTATCTATTAATTCTGTTCTCATAACCCAACAAGCAGACATTAAATAACCTACTTTAAAAATATTATTATCATATAACATTTTATTTTTATCTATTTCTTCTAAAGATTCCCCTTTCTTTTGTAAGTAATCAAATGGTAATGCTTTAAGAAATTTAATAGTCAATGTTGGTATATTTCTTCCTGATGGCTGTATATATCCATCACGACTTATCATTTTAGGACCAATAATTCCATTTTTTCTATCTATTTTCAGTAAATTAATCATATGCTCTATTGATTTTTGATTTATCTCTGTATCTGAATCTAATATACATAAATAATCTACATCTTTTTTTATAGATTCTATGGCTATATTTCTACTAACTGTTGTTCCTAAATTTTTTTCTAATTTTACTAATTTCATAATAACATTTTTATTAGAAATTTTAAATGAATTTATTATATCTATTGTTTTATCTTTAGAACCATTATCAGCTATTGAAATATATATTTTTTCAAAATTTAAATTTAATATAGATTTTATACATGTATATATATACTTCTCAGAATTCCAAGTCAATATTATAAAAGCTATTCTTACCATCAGTTCATACCTCTATCAATAACCTTTAATATCTTTTCTAAAGTTTTATGCCACGAATATTTATTCATTAAAAAATTATCTTTATTTATATTTTTTATTTTTATTAATTCTTTTTTATTTTTGATTTGTTCTGCTAAACTTTCTGGATTATCTTTCTCACAATATAAGACTCTTTCTCCATAAATTTCTTTAAAAACTTCTATATTTGATAAAATACACGGACAATTATTCGCTATTGCTTCTAATGGTGGAATTCCAAATCCTTCATATAATGAAGGATATACAAAGCATTCAGCTTTACTATATAAAGCTACTAATTCTTCATCACTAACATATCCTATAAAATGGACATTTGAAGGAACTTTAAAATCTTCTACATTAAAAATATTACTATCAATGCCCCCAGCAATAATAAAATTATAATTAGGAAGTAATTTTGCCGCTTTTAATATTAATTTAAAATTTTTAGAAGGCATTAAACTACTTACTGCTAATACATAATTTTCTTTTATATTACATTTAACAAAAATATTATTATCTTTTTTTACTCTAAAAATATGTTCAATTCCACAATTAGCTACATAAAATTTATTAATGTTTATATTAAATAGACAACTAATTTCTTTTTTAGAAAAATTTGATACTGTAAATAATTTCTCTAATCGATTTCCTAAAACACTATATTGTATTCTATACCATAATTTAAATAATGTAGTAAAAGTTTCTGGCATTCGAACTGTTGCTGCATCATGAAAAAAAACAGTCTGATTTTTTTTTATAAGTGGAGCACAATTTCCAAAATTAAACAAAAAATTACTTTTTACATATAAAGGAAGTTCTATTTGTTCCCATAACTGACCATTAAAACAACCTTTATTTACTAATTTTATATGTTTTAATTTTATCTTATGTTTTACTTTTTTAGGAGCAATTAATATATATTCAACTTTATCTATGTCCAGACTATGATCTAAATATTTGTCTAAAGCATGTACTATTTCAAATGCGTATCTTTGTACCCCAGTTATTTTTTGTGTCAAAAATCTTCCATTGATATATATCTTTTCTATTTTTCTCTCTCCTTTTTAATAATAACTATATCATCATCATTAATATATTTACCAGATTGTACCTCTATAATAATCAAAGGTATTTTCCCTGGATTGGATAATTTATGTTTTACTCCCATAGGAATATACGTACTTTGATTTTCCGTAAAAATACTTTCTCTATCATTGATAATAGTCTTACCTGTACCAGAGATAACAGTCCAATGCTCACTACGATGATAATGCATCTGCATAGTAAGCGACGCCCCTGGATCCATCTCTATCTTACGCACTCTATAACCTTCACTCTCAGTAAGTAAAGTATATTTCCCCCATGAGCGATACATAGTGACATTTTCTTTTGCTTCCTTACGTTTATTCTGCTTAAGCTTATTCACTATATTTTTTACTTTTTGGCTTTCACCTTTTTTAGCTACAAGCAGTGCATCTGGTGTATCTATAATCATTAAATTTTCTAAATCAATACCAGCTATTAGACGATTATCACCAATAATCATCGTATCTATGCAATTTTCAGCTAAAATATCACCTTTAAATACATTTTTATCCTTATCAGAAAGCACTTCTGCAATAGCATCAAAACTGCCAATATCATTCCAATAAATATTCTCCATTGGTATCATCATCATTTTTTGTGATTTTTCTGCTACTGCATAGTCAATAGATATATCTGGCATATTTTCAAAATTATCCACTGTATACTGATAACCATTTTGGGTAATATCTATTATTGCTGGCATATATTTAGTTAGTTCAGCTTGCATAGTAGATATGCTAAACATAAACATACCACCATTCCAATAATAATTACCAGAAGCAATATATTCTTTAGCTGTAGCTAAATCTGGCTTTTCTTTAAAAGAAATAACTTTTTTTGCTAAATTATTATTTTTCTCTACTTCAATATAACCATAACCAATCTCTGGTTTTGTTGGCTTAATTCCCAAAGTCACTATATTATTTTTAGCTACATCTTGAGCATTTTTAATTAAATCTTGAAAAGCATCTATCGGTTTAATTAAATGATCTGATGGACTTACAAATAAAATCTCATCATCATTACATTGCAATATATCCTGACAATAACTCTGTGCTAACGCAATAGCTGGAGCTGTATTTTTCCCCATTGGCTCAGTAATAATATGTGCTTCTTGTGCATTTATAGTTTTTAATTCTGCTTGCACATGAAAAATATAGCGTTCATTAGTTACAATAATAATATCTTTTGCTTCTACTAAGCCTAAAAATCTCTCTATGGTTTGCGCAAGTAAAGATTTATCCCCGATTACATGAAGAAATTGCTTTGGATAACAATCTCTAGATAAAGGAAACAATCTCGTACCTCCACCGCCTGCTAAAATAATAATTTTCATTGATCAATAAGCTCCTTTTTTTGCAAATACTGCTTTAAAGGTTCTCCATAATAACATAATATCAAGCCATACAGACCAATTGCGTACATACCAACTGTCCATATGCACACGTTCTGTATAACCAATATCATTACGACCACTACATTGCCACATTCCTGTAATACCCGGTTTTACCATCAAGTAATCATTGATATAATTACCATAACGTTCCATTTCATCTTTTATTATTGGTCTTGGCCCTACAAGACTCATCTCACCTTTTAATACATTAAAAATCTGTGGCAATTCATCAAGACTAGTTCTGCGCAAAAAAGCTCCAGATTTAGTAATTCTCGGATCATTTTTTAATTTAAAATCTCGTTCCCATTCTGCTCTTGCCTCAGGATCATTTTGCAACAATTCTTCTAATTTTTCTTTGGCATCTACACACATAGAACGAAATTTATAGCAAGGAAACTCCTTGCCATCTTTACCCACTCGCATATGTTTAAATATCACAGGTCCAGGAGAGTCTTTATATATCCATATAGCTATGATGACTAAAAGTGGAGAAATACAAATTGTTCCCACTATAGTCAATATCATATCAAATAAATATTTAATAATGCGATTAAATCTGCGTTCTAAATTATTACGCACACGAATAAGCATGATTTTTTCCGTAAAAAATGTTTCTACATCTATTCCCCCCATAGGAATAGCTGTAAGATTAGGTATTATACAAATATTTTTCACTAATGGCTGTACACGATGAATAATATTTTGTATTTTTGTTTGTTCTAAATAAGGAACTGCTATCAATACATTATTTACCCCTGTAGTTTTAATTATCTTTTCTATATCCTTAAAATCACCTAATAAAGGATAATTTTCTAATCCTTTTATAGGAGTTTTATCACTAATTAAACCTACTACCTTATAGGAACTCATCCCGATATCATTATTTATACTTTTAACAAAAGCCAATGCTTCTTCCTGAGCACCAACTATCAATAATGGTATTCTAAATATTTTACGTTCATCTAATATACGTTTCAATAAATAACGCACAATTATTAGACATATAAAACTAGCTAACCAAAGTAATGCTAAAAAAGCAATACTGTGTTCAGTAGAATTTGCTCGCACAAAAAAGAATAATAAGATAGCAATAATACTATAGATACTACTATAAAAAAGCGACTCTATTCTCTGCCAAAAAGGAATAATACGACGATAAGTCCTTGCAGCAGCGATAAAAGCTATATAGATAAACGGTATAACGATAAATAAATCTATATAGCGAAGATTTTCCTCACTAAAACATATCGCTACCATCTCTGCTAATAATACTGCTAGATAATCTGCTATCAGTGATATACCGGACCAAATTATGCGGATATTCTGTTTTAGATTAGTTTTATAATTCTGTGCCAATAAATTCACCTACATTGCATTTATTTTTATTTATAGTATAAAAGGAGAAGCTATATTTATCTTGAAATCTATACTTCTCCTTTTACCACCTTTATTTCCTATTATAAACCATATCTTCTACTATAACTATATAAAGTATAGCCAAAGCTGATCATTATACCTAAAACAAAACCAATAACTACAATTAATTTTTTATTTGGCTTAGCTGGCATATCTTCTTTTGGCAAATCTGCTGCATCGATGATCTGAATATCCATAGAGTCTTTCGCTTCTTGAATTCTAGTCTGTTCATAGTTCTGTACAAGAGAAGTATATACTTGACCTGTGATTTTAGCATTGCGTTCTAAACGCATATATTCTACACTATCAGCAGATAATGTAGCTATATTTTCTTGCGCCTCAGCTTGTTTTGCTTTCAAAGCTTCTAAAGAAGCATTATTTACAGATATCTGCACTTCTGTACTGATTTTATCTTTTAAAAGATTAGATTGCACTGGACTTAAAGTCACTGATTGAGAATTTACAGCCTTTGCGATCTCATCAGATAATGATTTTTCAAGACTATTTAATTCTTCTTTAGCTTTGATCACATCTGGATGTTCATCAGTAAACTGTTGCTGAAGTCCTACAAGTTCTACACGTTTATTGACTATAGACTCGCGGATATTTCCAATATTCGTATTATCAGATACATTATATTCTAATAAAGATGCATTTTGCTGTTCCAATTGACCAGTCACACCAGCGAGTTTCGCACTATCACCTTCACTTTGAGCTTGAAGCTGAGCAATAGTTGTATCATAATTATTCAAATTAGCAATAATAGCTTTCGCTTGTTCATCAGGTGCATAAATTTTATGTTCTTGCTGATAAGCAGCTAATTTATTTTCTGCTGTTTCCATCTCTTCTTTTGCGATTTTTATACGTTCATCAAGGAATTTCAAAGTAGTAGAATTATCTTCTTTATTTAATTTAGTCATCAAAGCTAAGAAATTATCTGCTACCCCTTGGGAAATCATCTGCGCTTCTTCAGGAGTCTTACCATAAGCTGCTATAGTTATTAAATCTGTCTTTTTAATATTAGTAACTTCTAAATTTTTCTTTGCAAAACCTTCTGCTGTTAATTTTTCTTTATCTTCATCAGGTAAATCTAGTTCAGCAATAATAGGCTCTAAAACTTCACGAGATTTCATCAATTCAATATAAGATTCAGGTGAACCAGAACTTCCACCTCCTCCTATATCTATACCAAAGCCAGCTGCCATAGCTGCATAACCAGCCATAGCAGAACTTCCTCCAGATTTTACACGTACAAGTGTAGTAGATTGATAAGATTTAGGTAAAATAAAAGCTACTATAGTGGCGATAATAGTACAAATTACTATTATCGCTATAACTATCTTTTTCTTTTCAATCATTAAAGAAAACAATTTTTTTAAATCAATTGTATCATTATCTTTTGCATTATTTATATCCATTATTTCACTCCTAATTAATCAGTCAATGCTCTATACGTACTATATACATTAATAAGAGGTAATACGTCTTTATGGAAGTCAATTTTATTGGATTTAGGAATATATAAGATATCTCCATCTTCTAGGGCAAAATTCTGACTGATATCATGTTTTTCTATATAATCTTTAATATTGGCTTCTTTCACATACATAACGCCATCATCTATGCGAATGACTTGCACTTTTTTGATACGACCATATGTAGTCACCCATTCAGCTTTAGAGATAGCTGCTAATACATTCATATCATCAGAAGCTAATTCCACTGTACCTGGAGCATTCACTTCTCCCAATACCTGTATTCTTCTAGGTCCATAATTAGTAACAATTATTGACATATCTGGTATTTTAATATATCTGCCAAATTTTGCAGTCAATACTTGTTTTGCTTCTTCAATAGTTAGACCTGCTAATTTCACACTACCAGCATAAGGTAAATTTACATAGCCATCTGTACCGATCATAATGCTATCCAATCCCTGCGCATCTTTGTAGCCTATAATTCTAATTGATATCGTATCATATTTATATAAACGATAATGTTCATCATAATCATCCAATGATTTTATCGATGCTGGTTTAAACACTGAAGTATCTGCTGCATCCATAATCACTGCACTATCAGCAATATTTGTATATACATCTTCTGGCGCCGCAAAAGCAGTAGTTGATAATGCTGACACTAATAAAGCTGTAACTATCGCTTTTTTATAAAATCTTCCCATAAAATCCTCCACAAATTTTATTATTAATTTATAAATCCATTCTTAACTAATTCTATATTATATCATATATATGTAAAAATCCACTACTATATTATTTCCTTATTTTATATTTATATTTTTCAAAAAATATAATTTTCCTAATAATATCAAATATAAACTTAGATATAAAAAACTCTAGAATATAAATCCTAGAGTTTTCTTAATTAATCTTTATTAATCTTTCATTAAAACTTTATAAATATAAATCATAGCTATAGCTAATAAAACAAAACCAGATACTACACCAATCCAACCATTACCAGCAATACCAGCTACTAAATAACCTACAAATGCACAACTAGCTACTACGATTACATATGGAACCTGTGTACTTACATGGTCGATATGGCTACATTGAGCCCCCGCAGAAGCTAAGATAGTTGTATCAGATATTGGTGATACATGGTCACCACCTACAGCACCAGCTAATACTGCTGCTACTGTAACCACTAAGAGATGAGCATCAGTAGATACTACAGCAAGAGCGATAGGAATCAAGATACCGAATGTACCCCAAGAAGTACCAGTAGCAAAAGCAAGACCGATAGCTACAAGGAAGAATACTGCTGGCATGAACATACCTACAGTAGCATTATTGGATACGATACCGCCAACATAACCACCGATATTTAAATAATCTTCACCGCAAACACCAGATAAGCTCCAAGCAAGACATAAGATAAAGATAGCAGGTGTCATTGCTCTAAAACCTTGGTTAAAACATTCACAGAATTTGCCAAAGCGGAGTACTCCACGTGGCACATAGAGTAAGAATGTGAACACTAAAGCGATAAAGGAACCAATTACTAGACCTCTAGCGGATTCGCAATTAGCAAAAGCATCAGATACACTAGCACCTTCTAAAATACCACCAGTATAGAGCATACCGAAGATGCAACCACCGATTAAAACAATAAGTGGTAATAATAAATCTAAGATTTTACCATTACCTACTGCTTCCATTTTTTCTTCTTTATATTCTTCAGGAATTACTAATTTGCCACCGCTTTTTTTCTCTAAAGTTTTCATAGCAGCAAAATCTTTACCAGTCCAAATCAAAAACAACATAAAGATAATAGTAAACCATGCATACATATTAAAAGGAATTGTCTGCAAGAATAAGGAGAAACCATCAATAGCACTGTCTTCTGGAAGTGAAGAACTAACTGCTGCTGCCCAGCTAGATACTGGAGCGATAATACAAATTGGTGCTGCTGTAGCATCAATGATATAAGCGAGTTTTGCACGAGTTACATTAAATTTATCAGTAACAGGACGCATAACTGTACCTACAGTCAAACAGTTAAAATAGTCATCGATAAAGATAACTACCCCTAAGATAGAAGTAACGAGTAAGGAACTGCGTTTTCCTCTGATTGCACTTGCTGCCCATTCACCATAAGCACGAGAAGCACCAGAGCGAGCAATAGCTGCTACAATAATACCTAATAAGACCAAAAATACTAAAATATATACATTTCCGCCAACTTTATCGGACATAATTGCAAAAAATGTATCAATAGCAGCTAATAAATCAAAGCCTGTGAACATTAAAGCCCCTACAAAGATACCCACAATCAACGACATGTATACTTCTTTTGTCGCCAAAGCCAATACTATGGTAATTATCGGAGGCAATAGCGACCATGCTGATTCAACCATTCATTTCCATCCTTTCTTATATATACAAATTATAAATAGTTAAAAACAATAGCTATATTATACCATCTATAGACTATTTGGCAAAATGCTTTTTGATTATTGTGAGCCGCATACTTGTGATTTAAATCATGAGTTAGGCGAACAAAATAGTCAGCGTATATAGAAATATGTACGTAGAGATAGACAAAGAGCTAT
>ERZ772816.950-NODE-950-length-28917-cov-4.093653_pt1 | contig 28917 bp, 15 predicted proteins | sample MGYA00511359_ERZ772816 | MGnify/ENA primary metagenome ERZ772816 (study PRJEB29015, sample SAMEA2737710) | human gut metagenome | biome: human gut; feature: human-associated habitat; material: faeces | place: China | collected 2012 ...
TCGGGCGAAGGGCGGCCGCTGATGACGGGCGTGGGGTACGCTGCGCCCGTCCTGTTCGAGGTGTTCGGCCTGCTGCCCGGGAGCGAGTGGTTCGCAGAGCCTTACGGCGATCTGGAACCCGCCGTGGTCTGCCGCCAGAGCGGATTTCTGGCCTCGCAGGTGTGCCCCGACCGCGATACGCTGATGATTCCGCGGACCGCCGCCCCGGGCGAGGTCTGCCCCTATCACCGGATCGTCAATTTGAGTCCCGACCTGAAATACTGCGTGACGACCGACTGCTGCGATCCGGCCCGCATCGTCCGCAGGCCGATGTTCATTCTGCCGCCCGCGCAGGAGTGGTACTACCGGAGACAGCATCCGGACTACCGCCCGCTGCCGCCGCTGCACCCCGGCCTGTCGGGCCGCGGGGCGGGAAACGACCCCATCGAGATCATCTATCCGCAGCCGGGGCGTGTGCTGGTCGCCCCGAGGTCGCTCGAAGGGGAACAGCAGAGCCTTGTCTTTACGGCCGTGCACCGCGACCGCAATGCCGTGCTGTTCTGGCATATCGACGACGACTATGTCGGTTCGACCTCTTTCGAACACAAGGTCTCCGTCCGCCCGGCGCCGGGGAAGCACCGCCTGACCGTGATCGACGAACACGGCGCTTCGCAGAGCGTCGTGTTCAGTTGCCGCTGACCCCTCCCGGCGCCGGATTGCCCGGGCTTGCCCTTGTCCGGCTGCTTTCCCGTCTATCCGTAGCCGTATATCCGGGGCGCATCCCGCATTCCTGTTTTTGTATCCCGGACATGGTGTCCCCGTTTTTGCCGGATGCCCCGCAACCCCGTTTTTGTGCCGGGAGGACGAAATATCCGGGTTATTCGTGTTTTTTTACGAATTATGTCAAAAGATCATACTAATATGTCATTTAAAAATATTTTTTGCGGGGCGTTTCCGGCTAATTTTGAAACCCGATACGGATATAAATTCTTTAACCCAGAAATAGTCTAATCCAACCAGCCCATGAAACGAATTTTATTATTGTTCCTGTTTGTGCTGATCTCAGCACATGTCTTTTCACAGGATAGCCCCAAAGCTTATTTAGTCTCGAACGCGCATTTTGATTCCCAGTGGAACTGGGACGTGCAGCGTTCGATCCGGGAGTACATCCCGAAGACGCTGGATCAAAACCTGTTTCTCCTTGGCACCTACCCCGATTACGTGTTCAACTTCGAGGGCGGCATCAAGTACCAGTGGATGAAGGAGTACTACCCGCACCAGTACGAACTGATCAAGCGTTACATCCGCGAGGGGCGCTGGCATGTCACGGGCAGCACGTGGGACGCCACCGACCCGAATATCCCGTCCGCGGAGTCCTTCACGCGCAATATCCTGTACGGACAGCACTTCTACCGCCGCGAATTCGGGGTCGAAGGCACGGACATCTTCCTGCCGGACTGCTTCGGTTTCGGGTGGACGCTTCCGACGATCGCCGCCCACAGCGGTCTTATCGGTTTCTCGACGCAGAAACTCATGTGGCGCCACCGTCCGTTCCATGGTGCGAGCAAGATTCCGTTCGAGATCGGCTTGTGGCAGGGCGTTGACGGCTCCCGTATCATGGCCGTGATGGACGCGCACAACTATACGACCAAGTGGCGTTACGAAGACCTCAGTCACAGCAAGTACCTGCAGGACATCGCCCAGAGCAACCCTCTGAATGCCGTTTACCATTACTATGGTACGGGGGACACGGGCGGCGCCCCGACCATCGAGTCGGTTCGGGCTTTGGAACTGGGACTGCAGGGCGACGGGCCGGTGGAGATCATCAGCGCCACGAGCGACCGCCTCTACAAGGACTATCTTCCCTATTCCTCCCACCCGGAGCTTCCGGTGTGGAACGGGGAGTTGCTGATGGATGTGCATGCCACGGGTTGCTATACCTCGCAGGCCGCGATGAAGCTCTACAACCGCCGTAACGAGCAGCTTGCGGACGCTGCCGAGCGCAGCGCCGTTGCCGCCGACTGGCTCGGGGCCGTGCCCTACCCGCGCGAGGTTCTCACCGAGGCCTGGAAACGCTTTATCTGGCACCAGTTTCACGACGACCTTACGGGTACGAGCCTCCCCCGTGCCTACGAGTTCTCGTGGAACGACGAGCTGATCTCGCTCAAACAGTTCGGGGACGTACTCACGACCTCGGTTGGCGCGGTTTCGCGGGGTCTGGATACCGATGTCAAAGGGCTCCCCGTGGTGCTCTACAACGCTGCGGGGTTCGAGGTCTCGGACGTGGTGGAGGTTACGCTTCCGCTCGAAGGCAGCAAGTTCACGGTCTACGACGACAAGGGCGTCCGGGTTCCCTCGCAGGTGCTGGGCACGCAGCAGGGGCAGACGCGGCTGCTGGTCGAGGCCACCGTCCCGGCTGCGGGGTATGCCGTCTACGACATCCGCAAGGGCGGGCAGCCGAAGGCCCCGGCGATAAAGGCCGGCGCATGGGGGCTGGAGAACAGCGTCTATAAACTTACGCTGGACGCCAACGGCGACATCTCGTCGATCGTCGACAAGCGTCATGGCCGCGAACTGGTGGCCGCCGGCAAGTCCATCCGCCTTGCGTTCTTCCCGCAGAACGAGTCTTACAGCTGGCCGGCCTGGGAGATCCTCAAGAAGACCGTGGACGCATCGCCGCAGGCCATCACGGGCGAGGTGAAGGTCACCGTGGCCGAAGAGGGGCCCCTGCGCGCCTCGGTATGCGTGGAACGCACGCTGGGGGATTCCCGCTTCCGGCAGTGGATCACGCTGCGCGAAGGCGCCCAGGCCGACAGGATCGACCTTGTGAACGACATCGACTGGCAGTCGTCCAATGCGCTGCTGAAGGCCGAGTTCCCGCTTTCGGTCTCGAACCCCGAGGCGGTCTATGACCTTGGCGTGGGCTCCGTGGCGCGGGGCAACAACACCGCGACCGCCTACGAGGTCTATGCGCAGCAGTGGGCCGACCTCACCGACGCGGACGGCAGCTACGGGGTCTCGGTGCTCAACGACAGCAAGTACGGCTGGGACAAACCCGCGGACAACACGCTGCGCCTTACGCTGCTGCATACGCCTGCGACCAAGGGCGGCTACGCCTACCAGAACAAGCAGGACTTCGGACACCATACGTTCACCTACTCGATCGTAGGGCACGCGGGCGATTACCGCGCGGGAGGTGCCGTGCGCAAGGCCGAGGTGCTCAACCAGCCGCTTCGGGCATTCGTCGCGCCCCGCCACGGCGGGGTGCTGGGCCGCAGCTTCTCACTGGCCTCCTCGCAAAACCCCAATGTGGCGCTGCGGGCGCTCAAACAGGCCGAGGATTCGGACGAATATGTGGTTCGTTTCTACGAGACCTCGGGTCTCGGGTCGCAGCAGGCCGTGGTGGGCTTCGCGGCGCAGATCGTCGATGCCCGGGAGCTCAACGGCGTGGAGGATGTCGTGGGCGACGCGGAGTTCTGCGGCCGCGAGCTGCGCTTCGAGGTCGGGCCCTTCGGCATGAAGACTTTCCGCGTGAAACTCGCCAAGCCCGCCCGGGCGCTCACGCCCGCCGCGGAGGCGGCGGTGGAGCTGCCTTACAACGTCAAAACGGCCTCTTACAACCCGTTCCGCTCGGACGCCAACTTCGACGGCAAGGGCTGCTCCTACGCCGCCGAGCTGCTGCCGTCCCGCATCGTGTACGGGGGTGTCGGCTTCGAGATGGGGGATCCCGCCGCGGAGAACGGCGTCAAATGCCGCCGCGACACCATCGACCTGCCCCGCGGGCGCTACGGCAAGCTCTACCTGCTGGCCGCCTCGACCATGAACGACACGCAGGCCGTATTCACCGTCGACGGAAAGGAGCACACGGCACTGGTACCCTATTATGGCGGCTTCATCGGACAGTGGGGCCATACGGGGCATACCGAGCCCTACCTCAAGGATGCGCAGGTGGCCTTCGTGGGCACGCACAAGCATGATATGATCCGCAACGAGGACAGGCCCTACGAATTCACCTACATGTTCCGCATCGGCCTCGACATCCCCGAGGGGGCACGGCAGCTGGTACTGCCCGACGACCCGCGCATCGTGGTGTTCGCGGCGACGGTGGCCGAAGACCCCGCCGGAGGTATCGGTGCGGCCTGCGACCTGCTGCGCGTGCAGCTGCCCGTGAAAGGCGCCGACGCCTCGCAGGCCGGGCGGCGAAACCTGCTCTACGGCAAACCCGTCGTGGAAAGGTCGGGGGAGGTCAACGCCTCCGAGAGGGCCGAGTGCGCCACCGACGAGGACGTATCCACCAAGTGGTGCGATTACAGCGATGCCAAACCCAAGCTGCTGGGGGTGGATCTCGGACGGGAGACCACGATCCGGGGTTGGTATGTCATGCACGCTGCGCTCGAAGCCCTGGACTACATCACAAAGGAGTACTCCCTGCAGGTGCGCCGGAGCACCGGCGAAGAGTGGAAAACGGTGGACACGGTCTACGACAACACGGCCCTCGAAACCGACAGGGTTCTTCCGCAGCCCGTAACAGCCCGATACGTGAGGCTCGTGGTCTCAAAACCTGACCAAAGCGAAGGAAATACCGCCAGAATCTATGAGTTCGAGGTGTATTAACGGATGACGGTAAGATTGCGCGGGGCGGAGGCTGTAAAGGCTCCGCCCCTGCTTTTTCCGGGCGGAACACCGGATCCCGCTTCCGGCAACTTCTCTTCCGGGAATCTATGCCCCGGAAATCCGGCATATGGGGCGCTTGCCGGATTCCGATAAGTCCGTCCGATCAAAATATAGGCTAAAAATCAATTTATCCGCCTGCCGTTTTGAAAATAAGGTGCAATTTTGTAATCCAGAAAAAACGGTTCCCGATGCAAGGCCTGCGTCCGATTATTTCAGCGTATACGCGACCACGATCGGTTGTCGCTTTCATCGGAGCACTCCAGCAGGCTTTTGATCTTGGGGTTCATGTTTTTCCTGTATTCTTCGGGGATTTGCGGCGAACAGGTGCCGAAAAAGGTATCGCCGTAGACGGCTATCGGTTGTCGGATAATTTCATGGACAATTGCATCTTCATACACATTGGCAGTATCCCATGCAAACACTATGTCGGTTCTTTTATCCCAAAATAAGGTCTGGGGGTAATATATTTATCCCATTTATGAGCAATTTCAAAAGAAGCATAATTTCCCCCATCAAGAAATTTACCCGCATATCTTGTGTAGTCTTTCTGCTTGATTAACTTATCTACTTCCTGAGGGGGTATTTTTTGGTTATAAAGATTCCATATGCTCTTCTTTTGGCGGATCACATATTTGGGTGATACGATGGATACAGACATAAATTGGTAAACAGTATCGGAGTAGACCGGAGTAAACAAAAGCTTTCCATCGCAGTCATAAGTAAAGCTATTGTTAATAAAATTATCATTCTGAAGTGGCGTTGGTTCGAAGCCCTTGTAAAGAATGGAGTCTTTGTCGGAAACGAGAATCGCCCAATTCTCATGGTCGTTAAAATCCTGTCCTGGGATTTGATAATTTATATACAAACTGTCGATATGCGCCAAATAGCAATTTGCTACTCCTTTTTTCCCGGTGTAGGAATGCTCCGTCATCGGCGGAGAAATAAAGATAGGAACGGGCCAGTGCGTCATTTACAAGTATTTCATTCCGGATGGTGTCGACCTGCATATCTCTGATGCTCTGATATTCTTTCGGCCCCCGGCCTTTGTTCTTGATGCGGAACAACAGGTTGCCCGTTTTGTCGAATACGAAGATCTGCTGTGCGGTATAGCAGTCCAATATATAGATTTTGTCTTTTGTAACGATCATTTTGTCTATTACGCCGATGGGTTCGGATGAATCCAGTTTTATATACTCGATCGATTTGACCCTATCGAGCATTTCATCCATGCCGATAATTCTGGCATTATCGGCCCGAATCGGGTGCGGAGTGCCGTGGGTGATTTTAATAGTTCTCGTGTCGGACAGTTCTAATGCCATGCTATTGCTCGGTGGCTGGGTGCTGCAAGCACAGAACAGGATAGAGGTTAAAACAGCTACGGTTAATTGTTTAATATTTGAATGTCAAAGTCCTCTTTAGTTATTCTGGGGTCAAAGGTAACTTCGTCGATTAGTTCTTGTGGTTTTATCTGTACTTCCAAATATGAAGGATCACCATTGGTGTATAAGAATACGAACCTAAATTTCTGCTCATGACTGAATTCTTCCCGTTTTTCAAAAAGAGTTTTATCGCAAGCATCCCAATACTCCTTCGTATTTTTTAATTGAAGACTCTGCAGATTACGATCAATAACGGTCTGATTGATATATTTTACTGGGCCGATATGGCCGCGATTGAAGCCCGTGATTATTGATGGTAATTTTTGCAGTCTTTCTGCTGTGGTTTTAATTCTTACACCAATTTCACAGCTGTCTACGGTATCATTGGCCTGTCCTCTGCTAATCTTTGAGTATATGCGCCACATAGCATCGGACTCTGGGAGCGTTGTCCAACATTGCCCGTATAGGGGAAGCACTATCTTACTTATTCGCAGTCCAAATCTATCCAACAACGGGCACTTGAGCAGGTAATTTTCATAGGGGTCTTCCCATTTACAGATATTGCTTATCCGGTACAGACCTGTTCTAACCCAATCCAAAAAATGCTGGTACTGCATGTATCTAAAAACAGGCATATTCGGTGCATATTTTCCCCATTGGTGTTAATTGGCTCATTGTTAGTCTTTATTGGATTTGTAATTGGATGCTTTCTTGAAGATTTTCCCACGTATTCTTAATAATCGTATTTGATTATCGAGTCTGCGGATAAAGAACATCATCAAGATACATCCTCCCCCGAATAGTATACTGCTAAATATAAAATATGTATCTTCGTTGAAATAATAGAGTAAAATACTGGCTGCACAAATAGCAAAAAATAATATTGCCACAATAATGCTCAACAACTTATTGAGCCATGCTTTTCGCTGCTGAATATTTCCTTTACGTAACGCAGTACTCACCACAAGCAGTACAATACCTAAAATTAACGCGACAACGAACAAGATAACCCCAGTATAATATATTGCTGCTATATGATTGATCGTAAGGCATAAAGACGAAACGCCTAATGCCACTGTAAGCCATAATTTAATATTTTCTATCCGGGTCGCTCGGGTGTATTCGGGTTCAAGATATTCTTCTACTTCCAACAGTATTTTATCAGGCATGGTAAGTTCGTCCGATATTTCGTTAAGTTGTTCAAGCAGTATCTTGTGGCTGTCGTAGGCTTTTTGCAGGGCAGACTGGCTGTAGTTTATTCTATCCAGCAGGGCTATTCGAGCTGCTTCGGGTGCTAATTTTGAACCGTTCATATTTGATATTGATGCTTATTATTTTGCATATTGATGATTTTACTTTTTTATAAATTTAGAATTAAAATATTATTGCCGATGGTGTCTGATTTTTGGATATGCTAAAATCGAAATTTTGGGTGCCGGTTTCATTCCGATGCCAGTATGAAAAAATGGCTTAAGCGATGTGGAATTAAAGTGATGTAACGACTTGATTTATAGGGTTGTTACATTTTTTTGTATAGGAGAATAGGTGACGAGATGGTAACGGTTTATTTTCAGTCTATTGCACTCAAATACCGCATTTCAAATAACCTATCTGCAAGATACGAAAAGTTTTTGGGATTGGCAAATCAAACAATGCGTCGAAAACCTTCTATGATTTACTTTTGTGTACGTTTAAGTTCAAACGCAAGTAGAAAGGGCCTTACGTCGTGTATTATCCATTCATTTTTAGATAGAGTTGTAACTTAAAAAGTTATGACTCTATTTGCATATAGCAGGTAATGGTTAGGAAACAGTCGTATGCATTTGTTCGCATCTGCGTTCCATCTTGTCAAACAACTCCTGTTATTGAATACAAATTTAATAAAATGTCCCGATTTTTCAAATTGGATAATTTATTTAGAATGACTTCACCATGATAAATAGACAGTCCTCCAATGGTTATATTCCATCAAATGATCGTGAACAACAAAACTATCTCGGAGGATATGGGTTATCGTTCCGGAATATTGAGGAACATAAACACATTGACAAACGCTTGTACACTAATATAGAGCGTATGACTTTAAATATTTGGTTCTCCCGTCTCTAAATAGATTGAACCTGATAGATAAGCCGATTATATGCGATGTTGAACCGTTCACATAAATATCGATCGCTTCTGAATCGTACGATAAGCCCCGGGGATCTTTGATTTTGAAAACTAGCAAATCTCCGGGGCGATCTATGACGAATCGGCTATCGACCGGTGTGTTTATCGGGCATTGCCCCCTCCGGAACGTCAATTACGATGTCGTTTCTGTTTGCGAAATGAAGACGATCTTTCGGAACAGGAGCGACCCAACGGCATATTCGTCCGCGCCAGGGCATACGGGAAAAATCCGAAGGCCGAAAATAAAAGGGCTGTCTGTTATTCCCTCCACCCGGACCTTTTCCCGAATCAACCCAAAGTCAGCCACGTCCGACTCCGTTTCAAGGCTGCGCACAGTCTGCCGCCCAGAAAGAAAAGGCGATAACGCACAATAGTCGATGGAACGATTAATCGAAATATTCTTTCCAGATTTCCGGCACATCGAACGGATAATAGTTGTCGATCTCCGCGGCGAGAGTAACCAATTGTTTCCGTTCAGGACTTCGAATCACTCCATCCCGACATACGGCGGCCCGGACCACCGTCGAATCGGTCACGGTAAAAGGAGCTTCGTAAAGCGAAGCGTCGGGCGTCGGCGGGGTTCCGTCTAACGTGTAGCGAATCTCTGCGGGATATTTCTCACAGTCGAGAGTCACCTCAACCGCTCTATTTCCGGAACGAATGCGAGTCGTGATCTCAACTTCGTCGCTCAGCGTAAAAGTATTTAGCCCCCGTTGCTGCAACAGTGGGATATGGGAGTTCATCCGGACTTTGAAATCGCACCATTCGCGCTTCTCCTGCGGTGTCCATGCCAATTCTGCCACAGCCAGCAGACGCGGAAAGATCATGTATTCCTGTTGCTCTTCATCTTCGATATATTCAGCCCACGTACATCCCTGCACACCGACGATGCGGTCGGCGCGATCCGCCCGGATCGGCTCCACGGCCGCAGGGTCCACGAATTCGGCCCGGATGATCGACTCGTTGCGGGCCGCCGATTCCGGATCAGCCGGCACCGGCTCGAAAGCGTACATCTTTTTAATGGGAGAATATCCGTACATGGCACGCGGCTGAGTGGAAGGATCGGCCTGATACCAGTCGAAATAGAGCACTTCACCGGGTGTCATTACGGCATAATTGCCCCGATTAGCGGCTTCGATAGCCCCTTTCTGTCCACGATACGACATAACCAAGGTTTCGGAATGCAGTTCGTTGTGCAGTATTTCATCCCAGCCGACCATAACCCGCCCTTTCGAAGCGAGAAAATCCTGGATACGGGCGATCATATAGGGTTGGAGTCCCTGTATCCCGTCAAGTCTCTCCCGCTCGATCAGGGCCTGGCATTTCGGACAGGTCGCCCAGGCGACTTTCCGGGCCTCGTCGCCTCCGATATGGATGTATTTCGAAGGGAAAAGCTCCATAACTTCGGTAAGCACATCCTCCATAAAAGTATATACCTGTTCGTTGCCGACACAAAATTCTCCCGTCGTATAAGGTTTGCCCGTACAGCACAACTCCGGATAGCCGATGAACACGGCGTCGGAATGCGCCGGGAATTCGATCTCGGGAATGACCGTAATGTGCCGCTCGGCGGCGTAGGTCACGATCTCACGGATGTCCTCTTTGGTGAAATATCCGCCGTAAGCGCCCGGAGTTCCCTCGGGAAGATAGCGACGGTCGTTCCGGTCCCACCATGCATACCAATCCCGCTGCGTGCGGAATGCCCCTTCGGCGGTGAGCCGCGGATATTTGTCGATCCGGATGCGCCAACCACCGTTATCGGTCAGATGGAAATGGAATACGTTGAGTTTGTAGCGGGCCATTTCGTCCAGCATCTTCAGCACCTGACTTTTCGGAAAGAAATGCCGCGATACATCCATGTGCATGCCCCGGTAGGCAAACCGGGGCCGGTCGCTGACCCTTACGCAAGGAATACCCTTGTCGGTCATCAACTGTTCCAGCGTCCGTTTCCCATAGAAAATGCCGGTCTGGGTGGCGGCCGTGAGTCTCACCGACGAGCGATCGACCGTAAGTTCGTATCCCTCCCGTCCCAGCGCATCCATCCGGGAATTGTCCACAACTACGGTCGTGAAGTCGTCCACCGTCGTGTTTCCCGGCTGAAAATACCCGGACAGCACCTCCATTTCCGCCGGGCGCGGAATGAGATTCACCCGAATCGCTTCGTGTGAACAGCACCCGGAAAGGGCCATTAAACAAAGAAAAAGAATAGAGACTCCCCAGCCCGAACGGATACGTCCCGGCAACAATCGTTCATTCATGTCCAATTGATTTTTACATAAAATACGGCCCGGCCGTCAAGCCGGGCCGAAACATTCCTATTTACAGGACCACACGGTTATCTGCACTTCGGCAACATTCACATCGGAATCCTCGACCACATTGCCGTCGGCGTTCACCCGGGAGGTGATCTCGCATTTCACATACCGGTAGGTCGCATTTCCCTTGTCGAATTCGATCCGCCCGGTCGTGACCTCGGCTCCGGCGTCTTCCGTAGGTTTCGTCCGGTCGGAAGTGAAAGTCGTGATCAGCGTCCAACTTTCGTTGCCGCCCCGATAGTCCTCCGGAGCATTGCTTCCATAGATATTCATCGTGCGGAGCTTCTGGCCGCCTTTGCCTCCGAATTTGTTCCAGTAGGTGAGCGTAATGCCCTGACATCCGGTTCCCAAATCCACATACCACGACGGAACGGTGCCTTTTTCTGCCTCCCCAACTGCGTCGGGGCCCCAATAGAGGTCCTTGTGCTCGTCGCTCCCGTCCATGATACCGTCATAAAGATACGAATCGTATTTTACGGAACCGTCCCAGTCGGTGAATACGGACGAAGCCCAGAAATTGTCATATCCGGGATCGGCTGCGCCGCTGATGGGAAGCGGCGCCGAGGACCAAACCTTATTCAGGTCGTCGTCGGTCTGGAAGTGATCCTCGATCGTTATGCTCGCATCCCACGGAGCATAGGTCAAACCCAACGTCAGTTCAGCATTCTTCAAGATCTCTTCCGCACGGCCTTCAAGCCGCGTGAGTTTGTCTGCCGGAATACTTCCGGAAAGACGTACGACGAAATCCTCATACGCGTCGCCCCGGAAAACCCGAAAATCCATCTTCACATTGGCCCTCGTCTCGTCCGAAGGCATCAGCACACTCCGGGCTGAAAAAACGGTTCCCTCTTTCGTCAGCTCGATCCGCTTCGAGGCAGGCTCCCCCGTCGAAAAGTCGTACTGCCCCGTAAGGTCGACCCGGTCGTAGAGATCGCCTACGGTAAGTTCCACGGCCGTGACATCATTCGGGACATCGGTCAGGCGGACATCCAAGGCCCCGACCAGCCGTTGCAGGTCGGAGACGGGAACCGTCGCGCCGACATTCCGGGAAACGGACGCCGTACCGAGCACCATATCCGGAATAGTCTCGTTCATGTCCGTTACGGTCACGGTTGTGTTCTTTTTGGCCTCGTCCGAAGCCTCATAGAAAACATGAGGAACATCACGATCCATCATCAGCGCGACAAGCGAATAAGCCGCCTTTTCCACCACGAAAGGTTCGAGATCGCCGAACGAGTCGGCATGCTGGTATTTATAGCAGTCGGATGACATGTCGTTGAAAAGGTAGAGCGACACCCCATACTCACCGAGCCCCTCGAAGCCATCGCTTTCGGATGCAAGAACGGGAACGATCTTCCAAAGCTGATCCCCCTCTTCCGGTCTTTCGGATTTCGCCTTGTCCTCGTCGCACGAGCAAAGCAGAACGAGCGTGAGCGCAGGCAGTAACAGAAGGCGTGCAAGGCGATCCGCCCATCCGCAGGCATTCCCGACATTCTGTTTTTTCATCATCATGGCTTTCATATTATATACTTGATTCTTCAGGCCCCGCAGGCCCACACGACTGCCGTTCGGGGCGATGCCGGGAACGGACCGTTAAAGTCCGCTCCCGCAAATCCCCATTCAGCGTATCGCAGGAGGAGAACTCCCCTCCGACAATTATTTGAACTCCCAGTAGGAAACCTCTACCTCGCCGACATTCACGTCGAGCACATCCGTAATGGTCGCACCGTCAGGATTGACCTTAGATGTCATCACGCATTTTACATACTGATAGGAGACGCTTCCATCCTCCGAGAATGCGATCTTGCCCGTCGTCACCTGCGCCCCGGCGTCCGTGGTCGGAGTGGTCTTGTCGGAGGTGAAAGTCATGATCTTCACCCAATCCGCATTGCCACCGCCGTAATCGGCTCGCGTATTGCTTGCGTAAATGTCCATCGTCTTGATTTTCTGACCGCCCTTACCGCCAGCCTTGTTCCAGTAGTCGATGGTCACGCCCTGCTTGGCAGCGCCGAGGTCGATATACCAGACGGGAGCCGTGCGGTCCCATTCGTCAGGACACCAATAGTTGCTTCCGTCCGTTTTGTTCCCGTCATAAAGGTTGTACTGCCAGAATGTCTCGCCCCAGCCGGAATCGCCTCCATCGGACGACGCCCAGAAATTGTCGTATCCAGGAGCGGCTGAACCGCTGATTGGAAGGGCTGTCGGACCCATCCACTGCTTGTCAGGGGTAGTCTCGTCGATGGTAAAGCTGTCGGAAAGATTCACCACCGTGCTGTCCCAGGCCGCGTAGGTAATCGCCGAGTTGAGGTTGACCTTTGAGGAGGAACTGCCGGCTTCGACCGTCGTCGCCAGTTCATACTGCCCGTTGGCCGCGATCCGGCCCGCAGGGGTGCTGGTGTAATCCGTGCCGTTGACGCTGTAAGTCAGCGAGAGGTTGGAAGCCTCCGTATCGGTAGGCATCACGATAGCGTTGCCGACGAACTTGCCTTCGGCATTCTTGGTGAGTACAAGACTTTTCGATGCGAACGCGGCTCCGCTCTTGGAAAACGCTCCGTCGAGACTCACCTGATCGTACATGTTGCCGATCGTCAGGGTGATGCTCTCGGCATCGACGTTCTCCAGTCCGCTGACCGTCACCGTGACCGATGCCACGACGCGCTTGAGCTGGAGTGCGGCCGCCGCGCCTTCGGCACCGACCGTAACGACGTCGGAATTACCGACCAACAGTTCGGGAATCTGAGCCGAAATGTCGGTTATTTTGACACGTGCATCGGCAACGGCATTCGAAGCGGCGACACCCGTAAAAGTGAGATTCGTCTCGTCGCTGGAAGCGACGGCGTAAACGGTGTAGCTGCCCGGCTCGACCGAGAAAGAACCTAAAGCCGCAGCATCGGCGGCGCTCTTTGCATCCGCAATGTTACCCTCCGACACCAGAATCGCCCGGTGTGCATAAGCAGCCTCGGCGGCATCCGCCGAGCGGGTCTCGATCTTCAGTTTCGGTCCGTTGTCGGGAGTACCTCCCGGAATCTCCTCCGAAGAGGAGCAGCCCGTCAGAATCATACCGGCCAGCATGGCGACGGCAAATGTGTACATGGAATACTTTTTCATAATTATGCGTTTAAGGTGGTTAATAAAATTTTTTTATTGATTTCAGGCGGTTATTCGAACGTCACGTTCCGGACGTATCCGTTTATCTCCAGATGAGGCCCCGATCCGTCGGTTACCGGCGCGCCGTTGACCGTGAAGTTCCCGATCGTCACTCCGTCGATCGACTGCGCGTCGCTGCGTCCTCTGATCCAGCTCGGAGTCGCCCGCGTACCGGTATAGGCGATGTTGCGCAGGGTGATGTTCCGGGCCCATTGTCCATAAAGTCCGTCGAACGCCCAGGCGTTGGTGAAGTGCGCGCAGAAAACCTTTCCGCCGTCGATGTCCTCGACAATGATGTTTTCGAACGCAATGTCCTCGAACGTGCCGTCGTCGGCGATCATCACCGCCATTGCCCCGGGATAAATCCCGTCGTCCTGACGGTTTTCCAGCACAATGTTGTCGTGGAACCGGATATTCCGGAATGCAATGCCCCGCGCCTCGGGGCCTACGAGCATATTGTGCGCCTTGTCGGCCCAGAAAACGCAGTTGCGGATCTCGTAGTTGCAGACCTCGAAATCGCGAAGCCCGGCAACCATCCAGATCGCCCCGTCGGAATAGGAGCCGTCGGTATTCGTATGGGAAGCGATGTATTCGGGCGTGGCATTGAAAGCCTTGATGGTCACGTTATCGTCGTAGTTACGCTGGAAGGTGTTTTCGACCAGCACATCGCGGCAGCAGATGAAATCCATGCCGTCGGAGTTCATGATCCAGCCGATCTCCTTGATGTTGTCGATATGCACGCCCGTGCTTCCGACGATCTTGAGCGTCCAGTTCGGCGTGTCGCGCAGCAGGATGCCCTCGACCTTGAAACCGTTGCAGTCGAAGGTTTCGATCTGCGGCTGGCGGCCGTCACCGTGATTCTCCTTCGACGAACAGAGGATGCCCCGCCCCCGGATCGTCAAGTTGCGGCATCCCTTGGCATAGATGCTGCCGTAGACCAGCGCCCCCTCGTCGAGATAGATCGTCTGATTATCCTTATAGAGAATCTCCTTGCGCCCCATATTATGAATGCCGGGACCGAAATAAGTTACGTTGGCACCCGTCGGGATCGCCGTGTCGGGCAGGTCGGGCAGGATGAAGAGGTTCTCCATCCGATTGCCGTCGAACTCCACCGAAACCTTTTGCGCGGGATCGCCCAGTTCGAACTCGACGCTGTTCGGGGTCTGCACGTTGGGCACGATGCCGTAAGAAAGCGGACGAATCTCCACTTTCGAAAACGTCCCCGCACGGCGGGTCACACGGACCTTCAACGGAGCGGCGAACGCATCGGTGAACATTGCAAAGCCCATGTCATGCTGGACGTACCCCGCAGCCGGATTGGCGGCATAGTCCGAAACTTCGGCATTGTGCACGAAAATCTCTTCCCAGCATCCGTTGCGGAAAATCTCCACCGTGAAATCGTCATTGGCCGGACGGTCGTCCATGGCGGGCAGCCCGTCGTCGGGAATCGTCGTCGGAGCGTCCCAGGGGAGATAGCTGATCACGGGCGTAAGTTTCAGGTCGGTATCGTCCTTAAATTTCGCCGCGACCGAAAGCGCGTATTTCCGATTAGCCTCGATACGCGTTTCCTGCACGGAAACATAATTCTTTCCGTTGATCGTGAAGCGGAACTCCAACGTCGCGGAGGCTGTGTCAGTCGGCAGGACGACGGCCTGGCCGACATAACGTCCCGCGCTGTTCCGAGCCAGCACGATCGCCTTTTCGGAAAATTCAGCCCCGCTGTTTCCGGGCGTTCCGTCGGAGGCGATCCGGTCGTACATCCGGGGAATCGAGACCGTGATACTTTCGCAGGAGAGCGCTTCCAGCCCCACGACAGTCACCGTAAGGTGAGCCACGGCCCGCTTCATCCCAACCGGAGCCGAAACCGATCCGGCGACGGCTTCGAAACGGCTGTTGCACCCGATCAGCAGGTCGGGAATCGGAGCGGTCATGTCCGTTATCCGGACGCCGTACTCCGACAGAGCGATCCCCTCCGCTGCCGGAAAGGTCAGATTATCCTCGTCCGCAGCAGCAACCGCCAGCATTCCATAGGTTCCCGGCTCTACCCGAAACGGTGCGAGCGTCGCGGCGGATGCCGCAGAGACGGACTGCGCAACAACGCCTTCACGGATCAGGCAGACACGGTGGGCATAGGCGGCCTCCGCAGTCACGGACTGCGGTACGGCCCGCACCATAGCCATTCCGCCCGCAACCAAGTCCGAATCGCACGCGGAGTCGGAGCAGGCGGCTGACAGCGCGGCCGTACACAGGGCAAGAGAGGTTATTAAGATTCTTCTCATGACAAAAGTCTATTCGAACGTTACGTTTCGGACATATTCATTGATCTCCAGATGGGGGCCCGATCCGTCGGTTACCGGCGTGCCGTTGACCGTGAAGTTCCCGATCGTCACTCCGTCGATCGACTGCGCGTCGTTGCGTCCTCTGATCCAGCTCGGAGTCGCCCGCGTACCGGTATAGGCGATGTTGCGCAGGGTGATGTTCCGGGCCCATTGTCCATAAAGTCCGTCGAACGCCCAGGCGTTGGTGAAGTGCGCGCAGAAAACCTTTCCGCCGTCGATGTCCTCGACAATGATGTTTTCGAACGCAATGTCCTCGAACGTGCCGTCGTCGGCGATCATCACCGCCATTGCCCCGGGATAAATCCCGTCGTCCTGACGGTTTTCCAGCACAATGTTGTCGTGGAACCGGATATTCCGGAATGCAATGCCCCGCGCCTCGGGGCCTACGAGCATATTGTGCGCCTTGTCGGCCCAGAAAACGCAGTTGCGGATCTCGTAGTTGCAGACCTCGAAATCGCGAAGCCCGGCAACCATCCAGATCGCCCCGTCGGAATAGGAGCCGTCGGTATTCGTATGGGAAGCGATGTATTCGGGCGTGGCATTGAAAGCCTTGATGGTCACGTTATCGTCGTAGTTACGCTGGAAGGTGTTTTCGACCAGCACATCGCGGCAGCAGATGAAATCCATGCCGTCGGAGTTCATGATCCAGCCGATCTCCTTGATGTTGTCGATATGCACGCCCGTGCTTCCGACGATCTTGAGCGTCCAGTTCGGCGTGTCGCGCAGCAGGATGCCCTCGACCTTGAAACCGTTGCAGTCGAAGGTTTCGATCTGCGGCTGGCGGCCGTCACCGTGATTCTCCTTCGACGAACAGAGGATGCCCCGCCCCCGGATCGTCAAGTTGCGGCATCCCTTGGCATAGATGCTGCCGTAGACCAGCGCCCCCTCGTCGAGATAGATCGTCTGATTATCCTTATAGAGAATCTCCTTGCGCCCCATATTATGAATGCCGGGACCGAAATAAGTTACGTTGGCACCCGTCGGGATCGCCGTGTCGGGCAGGTCGGGCAGGATGAAGAGGTTCTCCATCCGATTGCCGTCGAACTCCACCGAAACCTTTTGCGCGGGATCGCCCAGTTCGAACTCGACGCTGTTCGGGGTCTGCACGTCGGGCACGATGCCGTAAGAGAGCGGACGAATCTCCACTTTCGAAAACGTCCCCGCACGGCGGGTCACGCGGACCTTCAACGGCTGCCGAAACGAGTCCGTAAACAAGGCGAACCCCATTGTATACTGGGTATATCCCGCCTCGGGATTGCCGGCATAATCGGAAACCCGGGCATTGTAAACGAAAATCTCCTCCCAGGTTCCGCCCCGAAAAACCTCGACCTTATAGGCGGCGTTTCCGGGCAGGACGTCCCGGCCCTCCCCATAGGCCGTTCCGGGCATCAGGCAAACAGCAAGTATCCAGAATACGCCCTGTGCAATCTTCAACAACATTCCTATTCGGTTTTAAATCCATACTTTTGCAGCAGAGCTTTCGCCTCTGCATCGGTCAATTCCTTGCCGGTCAACACTTTCAGCAGAGGACAGTTGATCCGGTAAATGCCATATTCCATATCGACAAATCCGAATCCGCCGTCGAGGCACTCCCAAAGCGTCCATGGAATATTATTTGCCTCCATGGCAGCCACCATATCCGTGAACCACGCCAAACGCATCGCTTCCGCGACGTTTTTACTGCATCCGAATTCGCCGCAATGTACCGCAAGTCCGGCATTCCGACCGTCGGACGCCGCATTGGACATTTCACCCATAATCCGGTCGGCATTGTAGGTCGTTTTGTGAAAAGAGGCATACTGCGGGTATTTGTCAGCATCCGACTGAGTGGGAATGACCACCCCCGGATATTGCACGGCTCCCTGATAGCCGACCCACGCCAGCATCTTATAATGCGACAGCAGCATCGGGAGATAATAATGGAACGACACAACCGCATTGGGATCTTCCTCGGCCACCCGTGCATACTTGATGTAGTTGTAGTCCTGCCAGCCCATGGCCGGGATGAACACGATCCGTTCGGGGTCCTGCTCTCGGACTGCCGTCAGAACCTCATCCTGAAGCTTGTTCCAACCGGTCGCATCCGGCGTCCCGTCATGGGGCTCGTTCAGCAGTTCGAAGGCCACGCACTTCGGATTGTGGCCCTTGAATTCCGCCGCAAGTTTCCGCCAAACATGCACGAAATGGGCGCGAAATTCGGGATAGGCAGGGTCGTACAACTCCTCTTCCCGGTAACTGTCCGAGCCTTCACGGGGAGCCGGCGTGTGCAGGTCGAGAATCGCATACATGCCGTTTTGCTCGCACCATGTAAAAAGTTCGTGTAATTTCCCGACGGCCTTTTCGTTAAACCGCCCCTCCCGGTCGAAGATGCACAGCTCGTCGACAGGAACCCGGAAATGGTCGAATCCCAACTCTTTCCACAACGGGAACTGAGCGGGCATGACATAGCCCAACCAGTCGCGATCGGCTTCCGTCATCCAATAAGCGAGGTTTACGCCGCGCCGAAACCGGAAATCAGAGAGATGATCCGCCACCGGTATCGGAGCAATGTCGGCAACCAGTCTATAAGTGTACGTATTGCGGCCTTTGTAAACGGAAAAACTCTCCCCGGTCGAAAGGTCGTACGAAACCTTTTCGCTTGTCGGCCGATAGCCGTCGGAAAGCGTGATATCCAGCGGTACGGCCCCCAACAGCTCCTCCGGATATTCCGAAGCATAGATCGTCGTGACCGGAAACGAAACCGTCCTCGTCTCATGGTCAATCACTCCCTCGATCAGTTTCCCGCGAAACAGGAAAGAGGCCGACAAGACCGGGGTTTCGTTCCGGGCTGAGATTTCGTAGGAGACCTCCCCGGCTCCCGAGCTGACCGTCACGGTTCGGGGTTGCGTCAGGTCCATCGTCGTCTCCGGTTCCTTTGGAGAAACCATCGCATACCCGGGATTCAACTGGAACGTCAACTCCACGGCATCCACATCCCGCTGTTTGTCGAAAGTCAGACGGATCGTCCGCTTGCCGTCGTCGATGACCGCCGAAATGGAAGTCCGCCCGCCGTCGGCAGCGGTCACCAGGGCAAAAGGCTTATTCGCAAATACGCCGTCCAGTCCGGAATCTTCCCCACAAGCAGGCATCAATGCGACATAAATTAGCAGCAATATGTATTTCAAGAGTTTTTTCATCTTTATCGTTGCTTTTTCAATTATGATTGTCATTCGGCTTCGGGATCGACCAATTCCCGCACGACCTCGTAAAATTCGATCTCTGCGAGTGAAAAATAGGGCTGGTAGACATCGGTTCCTTTCACCACCTCGTATTTTACATGGGAAATAGGTTCTTCCGGCAGAAACAACTCCGAAGTGTAGGAGGAACCCAGATCACCGGGCAGGTTATCCAATTGGGCCAGCAACGCCCACGTTTCGCCATCCGGACTGCCGTAAATATTCACGGTCTTGGGCAGCGAACCGTTCGCTTTCTTACGGTTCCAATATTGGAATTTAAACGCTGAAACCTCCTTGCGAAGATCGAAAGTCAGGTAATGGTAACCCGCAGGCTTCAATTCGGGATAGGTCCACTCATCCCAGAAACTCTGGAAAAAAGTATCCGGATTTCCATCCACAAGCAATTCCAGGGGGCCTTCGCTCGGCTCCTGGGCATTGGTAGCCAACTGGCCGGCTGCGAGCGGGATCAGATTCTCCGCAACAACCACATAATAGGACTCGGCCTTTTCACACTGCCGTTCGATATAGACGGGTTGCCCGGGCGTTCCGTTTACATCGTAAGCCGTAAATGTGAAACGGTACTTCCCATATCTGTTCAGCAGTCCGTCAATGTAGAGGGTACCGGTATAGCGGCTGCACTGCTTCGAGACTGTCGTCTGCGTGCCGAAATCGTAATACGAAACCTCGGTATAGAGGAAGTCGCTATTCTCGACCGGATTCCATGTCAGTCGGATCGCTCCCGGAAATGCCTCGGCGCGGATTCCCTGTACGGCGAGCGCCGTCATGGCCGGCTCATCGTCCCCGCCGCACGAAACGCCGCACGAACAGGCAAAGAGCAACAGTATTTTATATATGCTTTTCATAGATGCAGTTTTTCAAATTCGTGATTCTGTCAATAACCCGGATTCTGGACGAACTTTCGTTCGTTCTTGTTGATGTCATCCTTGGGTATCGGCATCAGGTAATGCATCGGAGTCATGAACTTGCGCTGGACGATCACTTCAGTCACCCGGAAGAAATCGGCATCGGACTCCCCGTTGTAATTCATGCCTTTGGGGCGGACGTTGAAATACTTGTCGCCCTCTTTCCAACGGCGCACATCCCAGAAGCGGTGCCCCTCCAGATAAAGTTCGATAGTCCGCTCCTGACGTGCCATGCGGATCATTTCGTCGCGTCCAAGCGTCAGCCCCGCCTTTTCGAAAGCCTCGTCCACCGGGTCCAGTCCCGCCCGTTCGCGGACCGGTTTCAGCGCTGCTACCGCTTCGTCAATCCGTCCCAAGTTGGCATAAGCCTCCGCAAGATTCAGGTACAACTCTGCCATGCGAATCACCGGCCACGGATAATGCGGAGCGGCAACGTCCTCCTGAATGTTGTTGTAGAGCGGCGAACAACCCTTCTTATTGAGGTATCCCGTAGGGGTGTAGTTCGTCGTGCGCTCCTTGATGCCGAAAACATCGTTTTTGCGGAACTTCGTCTGCACGATGTTCGCGTTGTCGTCAGCTCCGTCGCGACGGAGCACTTCGTAATACCCGTTCTGGAAAGCCACCCACGCATAGAAGCGGGGTTCACGATCGATATTCAGGTTCATGGTCACACCGTCGCAGACATCGTTATGATACTCCCCGTAACGGTACCTCCCGGTATAGTCGTATTCCGGGTCGAGATCGATCGGAAGTCCGTTTTTGGAATAGAACATCTCGACCATCGTCAATGTCACGCCGACACCGTTGCCCGATGACGGACCCACGCGATAGGGAGTGGACTTGTATTGCAACCCATAGTGACCCTCTTTTCGGGTGTCGGCCCACAGCACCTCTTTCGAAGTGTTGTAATCCATGAAATTCAGACGGAGCACCCGATGCACGGGATCGGTTGGTTGGGCGAACCTCGACGTAACCACCGGACTTTCGGTATAGAGTTTATAACCTGCGGCCTTAGCGACCTCAATGGCCTCCTCGGCTGCGGAAGCCGCCTTTTCCCATTTTGCCTCCGAATAAGTCTGGCTGATCAGATGGCGCCCGTCCACCTTGCTGACGAAATTCGCATAGTATTCGCTGTTTCCGTTGAAGAGCGGGGAAGCGGCATAGAGCCACAACCGTGATTTCAGTGCTTTGGCGGCAACGCTCGTGGCCCGGCCGTAGGCCGTGGAGGTCTGCTCTGCCGGCAGCATCCTGGCCGCTTCGTCGAACAGGTCAGAGATCCACTGCACACATACGTCGTAACTGTCCCGCTCGGGGAAGTCTGCCTTGTCCATATCGATGGACATGACGCCCTTGATAAGCGGAATCGGACCGTAGTTCTTCAAAAGCAGGAAATGGTAATAAGCGATCAGAAATTTCGCCTCGCCCTTGTAAATCCGAAGGTTCGCCTCCGTCATGTTGGGCACCGCGTCGATATTTTCCAGCAGGATATAGCACCGCCTGATACCTCCGAAAAGCGTATTCCAATAGGAGATCACCGGTTCGCTGGCGTTGTAGTTCCCCTTCGGGAAATTGGCGAAGGTCTCGTGCTCCCAGGGAGTGACCACCTCGTCGGCCGTCATCAGGTCCAGCGAAGCTGTTTCGTGACGCGGATTGGGCAGGAACGAATAACAGGAATAGAGATAGCGTTCGGCCATCGTCGGGTTCTGGAAGGCGTCTTTCTCGTCCGGCGTCTCATCGGGGACTACGTCCAGATAACTGCACGCCTGAAACAGGAATGCGGCAGATAAAATCAGGGATAGAATATATGTGTAATATTTCATAGGATTTCGTTTGGAATTTATTTTATAACGTCATCTGGATTCCAATGTTGAAAACCCGCTGGGTCGGATATTTCAGTCCCGATCCGCCGCCCTGTTCGGGGTCCCACAACTTGAATTTCGAGAAGGTCAGCAGGTTCGATCCGCTGATGTAGAAACGCATTTTCTTGTAGGTATAGCCGATCTCCGCGTTTTTCAGTTTCAGGAACGACGCGTCGCGGAGCCAGTAGGTCGAGGCAACCGTGTTGTTGCCGTATTCCACGACGCTCAACCGCGGATAGGCCGCATAGATATTCGGATTGCTTTCGCTCCAGTAATCGTCGGCGACGAACTGCATGACGTTGCGCTTGACATTGTTATTGATACCGAACGGATGGAATCCGCTCATCACGAGCGACGTATTGGCCGTACCCTGGAAGAAGACCGAGAAATCGAGTCCTTTCCACTGCGCTGAAAACCCGAACCCGTAGACGATCTCCGGCACTTCGGGATACCCTGCATAAATACGGTCGTTCGAATTGATCGTGTTGTCATAGTTGCCGTTCGCATCGGGCTGGTTGACGTATTTGATGTCGCCGGCCATGATTTCACCGCCCAGCAGTTGTTCAGGACTGTATTTCACCTCGTTATTGTCGATAAACAGGCGTTGCGCCTCATAAAGCAGGAACGAATTGACCGAACGGCCGACCCGCGAAAGATTGGGATACTGCAGGTAATCCGGCTCATCCTGTTCGAGCACCCGGTTGCGGGCGAAGGTGAAGGTTCCTTTGGCAGAAATGAAGAAATCCTTGCCGATCTGATGGGTATAATCCATCGAGAGATCCAAACCGCGATTTCTCACCTTACCCAGATTGCCGTACACTTTTGTCGTAGCCGTTCCGAGAAAAGCCGGAACTGTGCCGCGTTCCAGGAAAATACCGCTCCGGACCTCCTGAAACAGATCGACCATTACATTCAGTCGGTTATAAAATTGCAGATCGACACCGACATTGAGTTTTTCTCCGGTTTCCCAAGTGATCTTCTTATTCTCGAAACGGTTGTAAACGGGACCGCTCAGCGTATACTCCCCGTCGGCGCCCGTCGTATATCCGGCTCCGGAAAGGGAGAGGTCCGACATGTACATGAAACGCGTCTCCTCGCTGTCGTTGCCCACAAGACCGTACGAACCGCGGAGTTTGAAATAAGAGACGGCCTTCTTGATAGGCGCCCAAAATTTCTCCTGACTGACCACGTATCCCACGGCCACCGAAGGGAAAAAGCCGAAGCGCCGTCCCTCGGCGAAATTCTCACTGCCGTTGTATCCGAAATTGGCCTCGATGAGGTAACGGTTGTCGTACCCGTAGGTCAGACGGCCCGCAAGGCCCTGTTTACGCTTGGGCAAAGAACTGAACAGACTACCGGGATTTCCGAGCGCAGTCTCCTCCTGATTATACACGACCATAGCACTCACGTCATGACGGCCGAAACTGCGGTTATAGTTGATCATTCCCTGGATATATATCTTGCGGTCTCCGTCAGTACTGCTGGAGGTGGCGAGTGTCGTACTTTGCTCGTTGCCGCGGATCTCTAGATCATAGTCTTCCAATCCGTCATCGCCCGTATGCGTACCCGAAATTTCGTAGGAATTATAACCTGCCGAACGCGATGTCTGGGTATAGGAATAGTTCTTGAAAGAGATCAGCGCCGAAGCGGAAAGCCCTTCGGTGATGAAATCGAAATTCTGATCCAGACTCAGATTGGCGTTCAATACGCTCTGGAACTCGTCTTTGTAGCCGGTAACCATTTCAGCCACGGGATTCTTCACCATGGCTTTGCCGCCCCAACGGATATGGTTTACCGTCGGATCGTCGGGAAAGGTTATCGGCATATCGGCGGGATTGCCGTTCATGATCATTCCGAAAATGTTTTCGCTGCTTTTCACCGGCCCGTGCGTATCCCGGAGCTGGGTGTTGATTTTCAGCGACACTTTGGTAGACTTCGTAAGATTGACGTTGACATTGTTCTGGAAAGCGTAACGCCAAACCGAGTAATTGTTGTTATAGGAGAAGTAATCCCGGCTCAGGTTCTTCAACATACCTTCCTCGTGACGGACGGTGGCGCTCATGAAGTAATCGACCCTCGAACTGCCGCCGCGGATATTGAAGTTAAAGTTTTCGTTGACTGCCAAATTTTTAAACATCTCATCGTACCAATCCACATCCGGATAGATATATTTGTTGCTGCCGGCCCGCGTACCGTCGATCTTCGCCTGCGTATAAGGAATCTGCCCCGTACCGCGCGTCAGAACCGACTCGTTGTACATCTGCATGTAGGTCACCGCATCGACCGTTTCCGGGCGGCTCGTCGGAGTCGAAAGAGCCGTCTCGAAGCGAAAATTAATGACCGGCTTATCCAGATTCTTACCGTTCTTCGTCGTAACGATCATCACGCCGTTGGCTCCCCGCGAACCATAGAGAGCGGTCGCCGTAGCATCCTTGAGCACCGAAAAACTCTCGATAATCTCCGGGTCCAGCCCGTTCAGTTCATTCGCGTCGATAGCCACACCGTCAAGGATGATCAACGGCTTGGTCGCGGAACCGAACGTGGAGATACCGCGTATCCAGAAATCCGCCTGGTCGGCACCGGGCTGTCCATTGCGCTGCACGGCGATCACACCGGCCAGGCGTCCGGCAAACCCGGTCGACAAACTCGACGAAGGCATCCGCAGTTCCGCGGGAGCGATGGACTGTACCGAGCTCACCAGCATGCCTTTCTTTTGCTGGCCGTAACCCACCACCACAACTTCGTCCAACGCATTGGCGTCCTGTTTCAACGCCACGTTGAGATAATTCTCACGGCCAACCGCAATCTCCTGGGCTTCATACCCGACATAGGAGAAAAGCAGTGTTTTCCGGTTTGCCGGCAGGTTGATCGAAAACATTCCGTTCAGGTCCGTCGTAGTACCGATGGTCACACCTTTTACCTGTACGGTGGCTCCGATCAGCGGCTCTCCGGTGGCCGCATCGGTGACAGTACCGGAAACCGTTCGGGGAGCAGACTGTGCATATATTCCGCAAGGAACCACGAAAATACCTCCGGACAACACGGCGAGCATAATCAACCGCGCAGTCCGCAACATATTATCAATCTTAATACATTTCATGATTTTCTGGGATCAAACATTAGCGATTCGTAGAGATGGGACCCGACTACAAATAGAGAACGGGATAAGAAGTAATGTCGTAAACGTGTGTCATGAGCATGTTTCATTTTACAATTTTCAGATAAAGTAGTTTCGGTTGAAATGCCGATACAAAATTCTTCTCTTATTTAGAAAAAAGGTCGAAATTTTACCGGAAAAACACCGTAAGGAAAATAAAGTGGGATTCCTTCGTTTTTTTTTGGATTTCGGCAACCCATTCGTTATTTTTGGCTATGCATTCATCTATAATCCAATGAAAAAGATCATTTTAACAACTCTTTGCTGTCTGACGGCCGCACTCACATCCGCAAGGGAAAAATCTCCGGTCACGATCATCATGCAGGTTTCGGACCCCCAGATGGGGTTCTATGCCGACAACCGCGACATGGCCTATGAAACCCGCACCCTCACAAAAACCGTCGAAGCAATAAACAGGCTCCGCCCCGATGTCGTCGTCTTCACCGGCGATTACGTGCACAATGCAGCGGACGAGAGCCAATGGACGGAATTCCTGCGGATCGTCGCAGAAATAAATCCCCGCATCAAGACCCTTTATCTCCCGGGCAACCACGACGTCCGGCTGGAAGAGGGTTCCGTCGATGTGGAACCCTACACGAAACACCTCGGAACCGACCGCTTCTGTGTGCGTGTGAACGGGATCCTACTGACCGGCATCAACTCGGATTACCTGAAAGACGAAACCCGGGACCCCTCGAAAGAAGAGAATCAGTTCCGGTGGCTGGCCCGTTCGCTCAAAAAGAAAAGGGCCAGCCGGACATCTCTTGTCTTCGCACACCACCCGTTCTTTCTCCGGCAAATCGACGAACCGGACGGCTATTCGACCATTTCGCCGGAAAAACGCCGGAGATATTTCGAACTGTTCCGGGAAACCGGTGTGCAAACCGTCTTTACGGGACATTTGCACGACAACGCGGAGACATCGTACGACAACATCGGAATGATAACCACGAGTGCCGTGGGCCGACCGTTGGGAGACGCTCCTTCGGGAGTGCGGATTATTGTCATCAAGGATCGAACGATCATCCACCGGTACTATCCGCTCGATGAAATACCGGACGCTCGAACCGGACTGATCCAGGCTCTCCGATAACGGAGTTCAAATTCCGGACGGTACGACGAGGCCGGTTCGACGAATCGGCCTCGTCGCTTTCAGAGCGTAAAAACCATTGCTATCGGATAGTGATCCGAAATGTAAGGCGCCCCGTAATCGCCGTCGAGGGTGACGAACTTTCGACATTTCATCCTGCCGCGGTAGAAAAGATGATCGAGAATAATCGTGTCCGGAGCCGATCCGAAACCATTGAATGTTCCCTTTTGATCGGTTTCCGCCGCTGTATCGCGTGCCGAAGCCATCAGTCTGGTCAACGGCTTGAGATGCGGATTGTCAATGGATGTATTAAGGTCTCCGCCCAAGATAACCGCCGCTTTCTTACCGGCAATCTGTCGAATCTTCGTCACGATCAGTTTCACGCCCTCCTCACGGGCAATTTTCCCTTGGTGGTCGAGGTGAGTGTTGAAATAGAAAAACTCTTTGCCCGAACTCTTGTCGCGCAATTCGACCCATGTTACCGTGCGGTTGCAGGCGGCATCCCATCCGCGCGACACGTTGTCGGGAGTCTCGCTGATCCAGAAGGTGCCGCTGTCCAGCAGTTCGAACCGGTCGCGGAGGTAGAACACCGCCATCGTTTCGCCGCCTTCGGCCCCGCCGTCACGATCTTCGCCGACACGGGCATACCGGGGACATTCGGTGTCGATGTAATACAACTGGTCTTGCATGGCTTCCTGCACGCCCATCACATCGGGAGCCTCCTGCCGGAGCATTTGCGCCGTGGCGTGACGACGGTTCGGCCAACTGTTGTCGCCGTCGCGCCCCCAACTGGTACGCATATTGAAAGAAATCAGTTTGATAGATACTGCATCCTGACCGGCCTGGACCGAGTTCGAGAAACAGAACGCAAGCAGCAAAAAAAGCATTGTCTTTTTCATCGGAATATTTATTGGCTCGTTGCCTGATAGATTTTACCATTTATTTTGATTCTCAGATTCTTCCATTGCGGCGGCAGGACAGACGGGCGCTGCACGAGACCGTCCGCCGTAATCTCCAGCCCGCCGAATCCGAACAGCACGGCCTGCAACATGCCGCCCGCACCCGTCATGAAATAGGGATTGCCGCTGGTGGCCGTTTCGGCAAACACCCCGAACGGCGGCCGCAGGTTGGGCAAGTAGGAGCGACGGAACATTTCGCAGGCTTTTTCGGCCATTCCGAGCCGGGCATACTGAATCGCAAAAACCGAGTAACTCATCGCCGGACCGTTACGCGGATCGATTCGGCGCTCGTAGTATTCCAGATCGCGCAACTGAGCTTCGCGTCCGGTCACGATGCCCAGCGGATAGCCCAGCAGGTTGGCATCGGCCTGTTTGATCATCTCGCCGTCGTAGCCGGCATGCTCGCGCGTCGTTCCGTCAGCGAAGTGCGGGATGCGAAGGCCCGCGGCTACCGCACTCCACTGCGGATCGGGACGCTCGCCGCAAAGCTCCGCCGCAGCCGAAGCGTACTCCAGTGCCCGGCGGGCCGCGCCGTTGGTAAAGGCATTGTCCGTGACGCCGACGGCGTATTCGTTGGCTCCGATCACATTGCGGATCGAGTAGCTGCCGTCGGCATTCGCCGTAACGCGATCGCACCAGAAACGTGCAGCCTCGCGCATCAGCGGGAAACCCTCGCGGCGCAGCCACTCCCGGTCCTGCGTCACACAGTAATAGTTCCAGCTGGCGATGGCGATATCGGCTGTAATATGATGTTCGAGCGGACCGGTGAGGGCAAAGGTCGGCGTAGCCTCCTCGCCCCGGTCATCCCCTTCCCAGGGGAACATCGCGCCCCGATAGCCGTGGGCGTAGGCCCGACGACGGGCCGCATCGAGTCCGTTGGTTCGGTAATCGAGCATCTGGCGCGCCAGGCAGGGCCGGAGCACCAGCAGCGCCGGATACATCCAGATCTCAGAATCCCAGAAGATATGACCGTTGTAAAAGCCCCGGGCCGAAAGGCCCATCGGCGGAATACTCCGGCGACTGCCGTCACGGATAGAGCCGTAAAGGTTGAACAAGGCGAAACGCACATCCAACTGTGCCGTGGGATCGCCTTCGATCTCGATATCGCCCTGCCACAACTCCGCCCATTTCCGTTCGTGTGCCGCAACGAGTTGCGCCGCTCCCTCCCGGGCTGCATAAATAGCCTGCCTTTCCGATTCATTCCACGGGTCGGCGAAAGCGGCTGTAGTACAGATTGTTCCCACAAGGGAGAACGACGCCCGGCCGCCCTTGCGCAGAACAATCCTCACGCTTTCCGGTGAGACCGCTTCGCACCCTTCACCGCAAAGAAAAGTCGACGAAGCCACAATATGGTCGCGGCCGCGGTTGTAACTGCCGGAAGTGCGCTGTACGGCAATACGGCTGCCGTCCTCACATCCGACCGTGCGCGACTCCCGCAGGGTGTCGGCGAACTCTCCGGGAACGGTATGACCGTTTGAAAAAAGAACCTCTGCATCGCGTTCCGCCGTCACTTCCACTTCTGTCATAAGAGCGTAAGGCATGTTCCGCAAGGCCCGTATACGATAGACGACCGTCACACCGTCCGTTGAAAAACGGGTCGTGTGCACTGCACGCCGCATATCGACCGACTGATGCTGTGGACGGACCTCCGACGGATCGAACCGATGACCATCGACAGCCATTGTCAACCCCAGCGGATTGATCCCTTCCAG